>OLRV01003507.1_pt1 | contig 10901 bp, 8 predicted proteins | sample 1672421 | NCBI WGS metagenome assembly OLRV01 (sample SAMEA3136684, study PRJEB25190) | human gut metagenome | biome: human gut; feature: human-associated habitat; material: faeces | place: Austria | collected 2013
ACCGGGGCGGCTGCCCCGGCAGGAACTTTTCTCTTATTATAGCACCAATCTTGTGTAATCACAATTTATTCTTGTAGACTGCCGCTGATACCGTCTGGATTGTGCTTTTCCTTTCTTTTTGTTCCCTTTAATTAGCCATGAGCTGCTTAATCCCCTGGGATTTTGCACCCGGATTGTCGTTTCCGTAACCTTCCAGCAGGTTGATAACACCCCATACTGCAAGACCAGCTCCGATCGCTACTACAAGAGTCTGTAAAATATTAATTGCCTGATTAAAAAACGCCATAGTCGTTGTCTCCTTTCAAATCTTTGCTTTTTATCAGTTTCTATCTATGTTTTAAGAAGTCTCTTCCGGCTCTGCCCTTATGGGCGGCCTTTCATGATCTCTCAAATCCATCACCTCCCTATAAGGGCAAAGAAAAAAGAGCTATGTGTTTAAATCTTTCACATGCTCTGCTTCCTTGTTTTCTGTATTTAATTCTTCTGCCAGACTTTCCTCTGAAAAGGCATACAGGTCAAATTCCTGTGTCCTTGTCAGCTTCACTTCCATCCGATGCCGCATATACGCTTCCACATCAAATTCATTTTTCTTATCATAGTCCGACAATTCCTTGTATCGTTTATGCTTAGTAATATCGAACTTGTCACTGAAAAACGGTCTGACACCTCTCAGCTGAAGGATACATTTACTGCCATCCATGACCGCAAGCTCGTCCCGGCTCATCAATTCCTTTCCTGTTTTCTGATAATTCATCCCATAAGAACGGCTCTGTCCACGGGTATCAGAAGTGTTGTATAAATCAATCGTTTCCTTTCCAAGTGTCTCGGAAATCTCCTTTAATGTGGAACTTTCCTTTCCGCCAAGGAACAACATCGTATCGCAGTTACCTAAAATAGTTTCAGCAGCATCTTTATAGATGGTCTTGAGCTGTGACTGCGACTGGAGGATAATGGATGCTGAAATCTCACGGCTACGAATAGTTGCGATCAGCTTGTCAAATTTCGGAATCTGTCCGATATTTGCAAATTCATCAGCTAATATTCTGACATGATATGGTAATCGTCCATGGTGTACATCGTCTGCCCTGTCACATAACAGGTTAAATAACTGGCTGTACATCATTGCCACAACAAAGTTAAAAGTATCATCGGTATCTGAAATAATGATAAACAATGCTGTCCTCTGATCCCCTACCATATCCAGTTCCATTTCATCATAGCTCATGATCTCACGAAGCTCCGCAATATCAAATGGTGCAAGTCTGGCACCACAGGAAATCAAAATCGACTTGGCTGTTTTGCCGGCGGCTAATTTATATTTTTTATACTGACGTACCGCAAAGTGTTCCGGTTCTTCTTTCTCCAGTTCCTCAAACAGCATATCTACTGCATTTTTAAATGTCTCATCATCTTCCCTTGTTTCCGATGCATTGATAAATTCAAGCAGTGTCGCAAAGTTCTGTTCCTCCTCCGGTGCTTCATACCAGATATAGCCAATCAATGCACAGTACAGAAGCCTTTCTGCCTTCGTCCAGAAATCCTCACTGGACTTCTCCCCTTCCCCTTTGGTGTTTACCATGATAGTATTCACCAGTTTCAGAATATCTTTTTCTGAATGGATATAGTGGAACGGGTTATAATGCATACTCTTGGAAAAATTGATCGTATTCAATACTTTCACTTTATATCCATGCCGTACTAGCATCTTTCCGCACTCAATGATGATCGTTCCCTTGGGGTCCGTGACCACATAGCTGATATATTTTCCCATCTGCATCAGATTCGGTTTTACATAAAACCGAGTCTTTCCGGAGCCAGATCCGCCAATTACAATCACGTTCTTGTTCCTTGCAAATTTCGGATTCTTGGGTCTGCCGTTCATAGTCAACCGTTCAGTCATGGTAAGAAGAATATTGTTCTCAAATATTGGGTCGATAAAGGGTGCAATGTCTTTTGCTGTCCCCCATCTAGCCGAACCATACTCCACTCCCTGCCGAAACTTTTTGGCATTTTTCATCTTCATCATAACCAGAAGTTTTACAGCCAATGCCCCGGTAAAACCTGCCAGTAGTGGCATCTTTTCTATGCTTGGCAGAACAGAAGTAAATGCCATTTGAAAATTCAAAAGCAGCACCATCAGCCGTTCCACCGATGAATCTCCCTGACAATATTGATACAACCATGCTTCTTTGTCTACCAGATAAAAGATTATGACATAAGGAGTATTCAATGCCAGTATCCGCAGGGAATTTCTTTTCAGATACTCCCCTAAATCTAAGATTTTTTCTCTCAGCCAGTCAGCTCCCCCTTGAAAGCCTTGCATAAGCAGTGGCGGGATTCTCTCCAGATACCCCTTGCATACTTTACGCATCTTCTGAAATCGGTTCATAGTGTCGGCTCCTTTTCTTTCTGCTTCGTTTTCTCCCGTTCTCGGTTCTTATCCTTCGCCTGTGTGATCGCATCCTTCAGTTTTGCCCTTACAGACGGTTTCTTTGTCTTATTGAGAGATTTACCAGTGTATTCCTTAAATGCTGCGGTCATGACATCTGCATCCCTTGCTTTGAAGAAAACAAAATATCTCGGCGGCTTTGCTGTCGTATCTTTTTTCAGACTGAAATCAATACTGTACTTTTTCGCCACCCGTTCAAAAGATTTGATATTCCCATCAGTAATTTCAATATTGGAAAGCTGTACATTCTGCCGCATCAGCTTCTCCATGGTTTGTTTTCCACGATAAGATTTATCCTTCGCCTTGTCATCCTGCTGTTTTTGTACTTTGCTCTGCTGCTTCTGTTTTGCTTTCTCCTGTTCCATCTGGGCAAGAGCTTTTCTCATGGCAGCTTTAAGCAACTGGGCAGTTATCTTTCCACCCCGGATACACAGGGATACCGTTTTTTCATTTACTTCATCTTGCACCGTTGTCCTCCTCTTTCTTAATCTGTTCTTTCTTTACCAGCTCTTTCAGATAAGCCTGTACTTTCTCATAACAGTCATATCCCTGGCTGATCAGGTTCTCACTGTATTCATACAGTTCCTCCACCGTTTTACCAATTTTGTTTCTTGGAACTTCACCAACTTTTTTAATGATGTACCCATGGGCACCTGTTTCATCCATACACCACAGGTAGATTGTTGCTTTTTTATTCTGCTTGGCTGTATGTACTCCACTGACTTCTACTTCAAAACGGTTCCCAAAGTCCCTGTAAATACAAAGTTCCAGGTCAATCTCCATAAGTTTATAATTTTCGCCTAGACCATCACATAATGCCTGAAGCACTTTATCCTTTTCTTTCATTTTCGTCTGCTCCTTTATGTCGAATCAATCTTCATTACCATACATATCATGCTGCACCAATGCGGAATAATAATTACTAATCGTAAGCGGTGCATTATACAAAACTGTGAGAAGATACTGCCGGATATTCACCACTTTACTGGTGTTTTCTCTTAGACATTTCATCACAAACCGGATATGTTCTGCATTTAATTTTAAAAACTGACTTTTTACCACATCAAATGGTTTCCTGTCTCTGCCAATCCAGATAAATTCCCGGTCTGAACTGATAACATCCACCACCAATGCAACAATCTCATCCAGCATTTCCCTGTCACATTCTTCTATCAGGTACTCGTACCCGATGTTATGACAGATAATTTTGTAATACGCTTCTCTTTCTATCTGTTTCCTGCGGCTTTCTTCACTCTCATCCGCAGAAAGAAAAGATAGATACTCAGTATCATTTATCTCAGTCTTATTCTTATCAGTATCATTACCCGGCACTTTGGACATATCTGTATCTGCCATTTTGATATATCCAGAAATGTCATTTTGACGTGTCTGGATATTCCCTTCTGATAAATCTACACAGATGCACCGTCGTACATAAATCCTGTCCGGTTTTCCCAAACCCTGCCGTATCCTCGTTATCAGTCCAATTCCCTTTCTGCTGTCAAGCTCCGCAAGCAGGCTTCCGACCTTTTTCAGCCCACAACCCATCATTTCCGCAATCTGTTCCTGGGAAAAATAGATATAAACCTTTCCATCTGCATCTAGCCATCGGTTCTTCACTGAAAGCTGCATCCGGTCGAGTAACAATCCATACAGCAGTTTTGCCTCACAGGACAACTTTCTGAACTTCGGACTGGTAAATAGAATTTTAGGAATCCGGTAAAAAGTATATTGTTCTGCTTCCTCCCCATAATGGTAAGGAAATATGCCGTCTTTATCCGGTGTTCCGATGCTCCTTCACTTCTTTCAGTATTTTTGCAATACAATATCCAAGGCAGGGATGATATTTGCCATAAGGACAGCCCTTACATGGCTTCCAATGATTCTTAACCGCCATTTTCCTTTCCCTCACCCTTTGTCAGTCTGTCATAGTCTTTCTCCGATTCTGCACCTACTTTGATACAGCAGTACATGACAAATCCATATACTAAAAACACCGCAACAGATGCAGCGATCAATACTGTTTTCATTTTATCTGTTCCTCCTGTTCTTCTTTTTCTGGGAATCTGCCACTACCAGCTTTCCACAGATACATCTGTTATGAAAAAGGGCATTTATGAACTGTTTTTGCCCATAAATGCCCCTATCCTGTTTCAAAACCTTACAGTTACTTATTTTTTCTTTTTTTACGTAAATATACCGCAGATGTTCCAAATCCGATCATTCCTAATCCTGCAAGTAGAATCCAGAACATCACAGGTGTTTCATCACCTGTTTTTGGTGCATCAGCAGATATTGTACTGGATGGAGTATCCGTTGTTTCCGGTGTCTCAGAAAGAGTTTCTGTTGGTGTCTCCGTTGGCGTTTCCGTCGGCTTGGCTTCATCCTTCATCACAACTTTCTGAATTTCTCCGGTATCTTTTACAGTGAACTTCACATCCTCTGCCACCAGATAACCGTCCGGTGCTGTTTCTTCACGAAGTGTATATTCTCCGATCGGAAGCATCTCGATATAGTGTGCTTTCTCTTCAGAAGTCCAACTTTCTACGACCTTTCCGTCTTTGTCAAGAATGGTCAGCTTCGCTCCCGGAAGTTCCTTCCCAGAAATATCCGTTTTGGAAATCTGCACTTTCGTCACATCATCCTTCATCTCGATTTTTTGTGCTTTAGAAGAATCTTCTACTGTAAAAGTAATACTCTCCGCAGTTACATAGCCATCTGCCGGTTTTGTCTCCGTCAGAGTGTACTTCTTTCCTGCAACAAGCTCTTTAATGATATGAGCCTCTTTCCCGGAAGTCCATGAATCTACTACCTTGCCATCTTCATCCGTCACTTCCAGTTTCGCCCCTTCCAGTTCCTTTCCATCAGTCAAAGAAGTTTTGGTAATCTCCACAACTGTTGGTTCATCTTCAAAGGTAAACTCATAAGACAGTGTTTCCTTATCTGCACCATCATATTCAAAAGTAAACTCCTGTACCTGATCCGTTGTTGCGAATCCCGATGCCGGGGAAGTTTCTTTGACATAGTAAGTGTAACCAAGCGGAAGATCTGCCGTAAATGTCAGTTTTCCCTCTTTGTCCGTAGCCTGCTCCTCAATAACGGTATCTGCTTTCAGAATGACATCACCATTTGCATTTACAATGTCCTCTTTATTGCAAAGAGCGAATACTGCACCTTCCAGTACCCTGTCAGAATCCCTTTCTTTTTTCAGCACCTTTACTTCCGCTTTCTGACGGTTATTCTGCCAGTCGGAAGAATAAGTTACCTCGGCAGTATCCTGATCCCGGTATGTCAGGTCAATCTCACGAGCTGTACCATCCAGTACATAGCCGTTTGCCGTTTCCTTTTCTTTGACATAATATTTGCCAAGCGGAAGATCTGTCAGTTTTGCTACTCCTGTTTCATCTGTCGTGATCGTTGCTATCAGATCATCTTTCTTGTAATAATCTTCACTCTCACCATCTGCAGCTTTAATATCTTCCAGTGCATAAACCTCAAAAGTAACTTCTTTCAGGGAACCGGAAATATATTCAAATAAATGGCTGATCCATCCACCTACGGAATCAAGTGCAGATACTTTTTCCAGAAATTCACCCTTCTTATTGATAATCAGAGTTCCAGTCGGTACATCATCTTTCATTTCCACTTTCTGGATTTCAGCAGTATCCTCTACAGTAAAGGTAATCTCCTCCGCTTTCAGATAACCATAAGGAGCCATTTCTTCACGAAGAGTATATGTTTCACCCACAGTCAGCCGCTCAATCAGATGTTCCTCACCCTTTACAGATTTCCATGTATCTATTACATTTTTATCCTTATCGAGAACTGTCAGTGTTGCTCCGGAAAGTTCAACTCCTGTTGTAATGTCAGATTTTTTCACTGTGATTTTGGTCGGCTGATTTTTAAATTCAGATGCAAGTTTTATTACTTTCACATCCTGTCCCTGATAAGCCGCAGTGACATCCAGTGTTTCATCCGAAGATACATAACCTGCCGGTGCTGCAAGTTCTCTGATATAATATTTGCCAAATGGCAGGTCTAGGTCAAAGACTGCCTTGCCATCCTCATCAGTTACTGCTTTTCCAAGAAGTGTATCTGCTTTCACAAGCACATTTTCATGTGCCAGAATATCCTCTTTCGCATACAGACCAAACTCTGCACCAGCAACAACCGCATCCGTTTCTGCATCTTTTTTTACAACAGATACTTCTACCTTCTGACGGTCATTGTCAAAGGCTGCTGTCTGCTCGATCACTGCTGTATCCTGGTCTTTATAAGAGAAAGTAACTGTCTGTGTTTCCTCATTTAACACAAAACCATCTGGTGCTGTCTTTTCGACAACTTTATAAGTTCCAAGAGGAAGATCCGCAATCTGTGCCTTTCCATCTTTATCAGTTGTAACCGTTCCTACCAGTGTTCCGGCAGCATACTCTAAGATACGGTTTCCATTGTCATCTTTCTGGAAATCCGCAGTATAAATATCTTCTGCCGCATAAACCTCAAAGACTGCACCTTCCAGATTCTCACTCTGGTAAGTGAAATCGTCTTTAAAACCTTCAAGAACTTCACCTTTTTTCACAATATTCAGTTCACCCTTTACCGGATGGTTCTCATAGGAAACCTCGATGATCACATCCCCGGAAGTACCGTCCATCTGATATGCTGTATTGGAATCTACGTCAACCTCATAGTAATTCTCATTGAGCGTATATCCATAAGGTGCATTTACTTCCTCAATGCGGTAATGCCCGATTTTCAGATTTTGTGGAAGGATCAAATATCCATCCTCATCTGTAAAATAAGACTTATGCTTCACAGTAGTCGGATAAGTCGTTACCTGCTCCACATATTTTCCAGTGTCCATGTTATAGATTTTGAACTCTGTATTTTTCTGGAGTACCGCTTTCTTTGTTTCATCATCCTTTTTGATAATTTTCAGTTTGGCTTCAAATTCATCATCTAAAAGCACACGCCATGTCTGCGGTGTGTTCGGATTATTTTCTGTAATGCTGACTGTAAAATCATCTACCGGAGTATAATTATGCGGTGTTGTTGTTTCACGCACTACATATATTCCATATGGGATTGCAATACTGCAGGCATATCCTTTTTCATCTGTAAAGATTTCCGTTGCACCATTATCTCCGATCACTACTGGTTTTGCAGAATCAAAATCATAACTGCCATCTTCTTTCACCTTCAGAGAAGATACCAGATAAGCACTAAATCCTGCCCCTTTCAGTAAATCCGCATCGGTCTTTCCATTATTGGCTGCTTTGATGATCTGAAATGGCTGTTTCATTACCTGTTCCAGAGAAGTACACTCACGCTTCACCTCAGCGGTCATATCCCCCTCATAATCACAGGAAAGGTCATATTCATTCTCATCTGCCAGATAACCGGTTGGTGGTGTAATCTCTTTCACATAATAACTTCCAAGATACAGCCCGCTGACGGAAGCCTGTCCATTTTCATCCGTAGTAAGTGTTGCCACCTGATCTCCTGCTTTATACATCACACCGGTTGCACCATCCGGATGGACAATGTTCTCTCTGGCATACAGTCCATAAACTGCTTTTTCCAGAGTCGCATCTCCCTGCGGAACTGCTTTCTTTGTTTCTGCATCCAGCTTCTGTAAAGAGATCTTTGCTGTCACACGTTCATTTTTAAAAGTATGGTTAAATGTCACCTTTGCTTCCTTATCGTTTGTATATGAAAAAGCAAACTGGTAAACATCTTCTGTATTTCTCACATATCCTGTTGGAGCCTGTTCTTCCTTAACTTCATAGGAAAATCCAAGCGGAAGATCTGCACTGAATTTTGCTTTTCCATCTGTTCCAGTGGTTGCCTTTTCAATCAGTGTGCCTTTCTTTACAACTACAGTACCATCCACATTTGTAATGTCACTGGCAGCATAAATTCCAAAAACACGTGCGTTCAGAGGATTTTATGTATCCTTATCCTGCTTTGTCACAATAACTTCTGCTTTCTGTCTGTCATTCGTAAAAGTTGTTTCAGAAAATACCACTTCTACATTCTGTCCTGCATAAGCAAGTTTTACTGTCTTTTCTTCCCCTGCATTATAAAAACCGGACGGAGCCTGTACTTCCTTTACAACATATGTACCAAGATGCAGATTTTTAAGAATTACAGAACCATTGGAATCTGTTATCAGATTCTCCTTTACCAGATCACCTTTACTGTAAACTTTTGTACCATAAGCAGTTGTAATATCTGCTCCGGCATAAACATTATAAACAGCACCTTTCTGTCGGCGTTTTTCATATCGGAATGTTGTTACGTTTTCTGTCACATCTGCACCTGTGAGAACTTCACCCTCTTTATATACAGTAAGCTGTCCAAGCTGTTCTTCATCCGGAACAGTTACTGTAGTCGTCTTGCTGACTTCCAGCTTCACATTGTAGGCTGTAGCGTTAATACGATAACCACTTGGTGCAGTAATCTCTTTCAGATAAACGGTATCCTGTGTCTTAACAATCTGTGCAGATGCTTCTCCATTCGCATCCGTTGCAGGCAGTTTTGTAATCAGATTCTTACAATCTGCATCACTGTATAATCCAAATACAGCTCCGGACAGTTTTGCATTTGCTTTGGAATCCTTTTTAATGACTTTCACACTGGCATACTGTACCCATGTCACTTTAAAGTCCACATACTTTTCATCATCGACACCCTCACCAAACACCAATGCCAGATCCTGTGAACCAGAGCCGGTACTGATCTTATAAGCAGAATAATCTTTTGTGATACTTCCCTTCATTGTAGCGGACCAGCTTCCTGCTACATCACTTACCTGAGTAAGCGGTGCAGACAGATAAAACTTTGTTCCGCCACTGATCACTACGGATTCTCCTGCCTTGCTTGTCTTTCCTGTTGTCACATTATGAAGCTTTACTCCACTTGGAAGTTTCATTGTGATACTCTGCAGTTCATCTGCCTTAAAAGTAATCTCCTTTGTTCTCTGGCTGCTGCCATCCACATAGGCAGTTACATTCGCATCTGAAAAGCTCATCTCAACATCTGGAATATTTGGCTGCGAAATACAGTAATTGTACAGTTTCATAGCAAGTGTTTTTGCTTTGCTGCTTGCACCGGAAAAAGCAGAATCTCCGCTGTTGGCATAAGATGCTGCCAGATGCACCAGGATAAATCTTGCTCCTGTGCTCAGATTTCCATAGCCATTCTCTTCTGTAAAAAATCCATCATCACCGGATGCCTTTGTTCCGTAATAGCAGACTTTCGCAAGTTTCTTACCATCACTCAGCTTGGTAATATCATAAGTTCCACTTCCTGGACTGGATTTTTCCGGCTGAATACAGTAAGCAGTAGCAGAAACACTTCCAAACTTTACAGTATACTGATAAGTCAGATAACTTCCGTAACCATAATCAGAATACTGATAGCAGGCTCCTCTTGTCACTGTTACTTTCTTGGTGCTTGTCGTAGATGCTACCCTTGCCATAAAAGTAACTGATTCCCCTTCATCTAAGGAATAAAGGTCAATCCTTTCCTCGTCAGCCTGTTCCATCACATCAGAAACTGTCAGTCCAGTTTCTTCGTCTGTCGTTGTTTCTGATTCTTCTGTGAGATCAGTCACTACTTCTGTTTCTGTCTGCCTGTCCGTCTCTTCATCATCTGCTGTTCCAATATCCTCCGTTTCTCCGGCATTACCTTCACCCGTAGTATTCTCAGAAGTATTTGACATTGTTACAGCTTCCGTTTCCGCTTCCCTTACTGTCACATTTCTGCTGACACGATAAGACGGATTTCCACTGACTGGCTCCACTTTATAAACTGCTTTATAGGTATCTGCCCTGCCTGTATCAAAATCTTCACCTGCTTCACTCTTCGCTTCATAAAGTTCTATCTTTACCTTAGCATCATTGATTCCCTCTATACCGGAAAAATCAACTTTGATGTCAAAATCAGAACCATATTCCACCGTATAATCACTGGCTGTCACAATCTCATCCTCTGCCAGTTTATCCTTCACCGTTTCCAGTTCCGGATACTGAGATTCAAAAGAAGAAGCCGTATTATCCGGTTCCGCTGCATAAGTTGTAATCGGCTGAAATACTGTAGTTGCAATCGTAAGAACAGACAGCACACCAGACATTACTCTTTTCCAAGATCCTTTCATTTCTCAATACCTCACTTTGTTTTATTTTTCTGTTACTGATTTACAGGCTTTCACCTGTCTGATACAATCATAAGCATCACTCCGTCTTAAATTATTTGTGCGAACATCACTTCTGATAACAGCACAGTCATACGCCGGAGCCTGCATCATGCAAAAGTTCCGGCGCATAGTCTACTGTCATCGCCCGGCGAACCGGGCATAACAAAAATAAGGATTGAGCATTTCCGATCAGAAGAGAACTTCCACTGGCCGCAAAATGCGTAGCTGAGCTTTCATCCTCTTCTGACCTTT
>OLRV01003508.1_pt1 | contig 10894 bp, 10 predicted proteins | sample 1672421 | NCBI WGS metagenome assembly OLRV01 (sample SAMEA3136684, study PRJEB25190) | human gut metagenome | biome: human gut; feature: human-associated habitat; material: faeces | place: Austria | collected 2013
CACAGATATTTCTAAAATATATAATTTACTAAAATATATCCATATGGTAACAATAATGACTGTAGAGCCAGGAAAAGGTGGACAAGCATTAATACCAGAAACATTAAATAAAATTGAAGAGCTAAAAAATTATATAGAAGAGAATAATATAGAAATTGATATAGAAGCAGACGGAGGAATAAAAGTAAACAATGTCCAAAATGTAAAAACAAAAGGTGCAAACATAATTGTTTCAGGAAGCGGAATAATAAATTCAGATAATTATGGAAATACAATAAAGAAAATGAAAGAAGAAATTTAATATGAAAAAGGAACAAAGTTATCAGTCAACTTTGTTCCTTTTTTATATTAATGTGTGTCAATTAGAACCGTTCCCATTGACATGCAAATTACTTTGAGTTAATGTTTCTAGCAATTTAGGGTAAATAACCTCTGCATTGTTTTTCCAGTTATCAACTATTTTTTTTGCTTCATCACGAGAACCAGCAAATGTTTTTATTTCGAATACAGTTTCATTATTTTCCATAATTTTACAATTTACAATATAATTATCTTCGCTCTTAGGAGTGAATTCAGCAATTATTGAATGTTCGTTTTCAATGTTATCAAGCATTGGTTTTAAATTGGTATCTGCTTTTAATTTTATTATTCCAGGTAATATATCTAAAGTTAAGTCTAAAGTTTCTTTTCCATGAGTAGTTAGTTTATAAAGTGTTTGATCTTCTTTGGGAAAACTAACAACAAATTTTGCAGATATTAAATCTAGTAAAAATTGTTGGAAGTAAAAGTAATTCATATCTATGGCAGTAAGTACCAATTTATATAAATTGTCATTTGTTATTGGTTTATGAACTTGGTTTAATATATATAAAATTAATACTTTATTTTCAGCTAAAGTTTCACTATCAGAGTTTATTTTCATTTTTTGTCCTTTCTTTTTGATAAAAGAACTGTAAAAAAATTTATACTTTTATCAAAAAATATGTTATAATATGTATCATTATAGCACAGTAAATGCGAAAAAAAAAGATAAAATAATAAAAAGGAGTAGTTTTAACATGAGAATTAGATTTAAACAATGGGCAAGACCAGAATTAGAAGCCAGTGCTTTTTATATAGATAATCCAGAGGATTACAAAGGAAAATGGAAAGAATTATTTGAAAATGATAATCCAATTCATTTAGAATTAGGGTGTGGAAAAGGTCAATTTATTTCACAACTTGCGGTTCAAAATGATAATGTAAATTATATAGCAGTAGATTTAGTAGATGCGATGTTAGGTCTTGCAAAAAGAAATGTTGAGTCTACATACAAAGAGCAAGAAAAAGAAATAAAAAATGTATTTTTAACAAGATATGATATTGAAAGAATTTTAAATATATTAGATAAAAATGACGGAATTGAAAGAATTTATATAAATTTTTGCAATCCATGGCCAAGGGGAAAACACAGAAAAAAAAGATTAACACATACAAGACAACTAGAAAAATATAGAGAATTTTTAAAAGATGAAGGCGAAATATATTTTAAAACAGATGATGATGGACTATTTAATGATAGTTTAAATTATTTCACAGAATGCGGATTTGAAATATTAGATAAAACATATGATTTAGAGCATACACCGAACTTTTGGAATAATATTATGACTGAACATGAAAAGATGTTTATGGAACAAGGCATAAAAATAAAAGCTTTAAAGGCAATAAAAAAATAAAACGAAAATTTCAAAACAGTTATATTTAACCTATTAAATCAAAACAACATAAAATATAGTGAATTTTTAGTAAATTCTATTGCAAAACATAATATTTATTGTTATCATATAAAGGAAAATATAAATTATTGTATTTTTGTGTCAAGGAGTAAAAAAAATGATTGAATTTAGAAATGTAAATAAAAGATATGATACAGGAACTGAAGCTGTACATAATGCAAATTTTAAAATAGATAAAGGTGAGTTTGCCTTTTTAGTAGGTTCATCAGGTTCTGGTAAGTCAACTTTAATTAAATTAATATTAAAAGAAGAAGAGCCTACATCAGGAAATATAATTATAAATGGAAAAGATACTACATTCTTAAAGGCAAGAAGAGTACCATATTTGCGTAGAAGTATGGGAGTTGTGTTTCAAGACTTCAGATTATTGCCAGATAAAACAGTTTATGAAAATGTAGCATTTGCTATGTATATTGTAAAAGCTACACCAAGACATATAAGAAGACAAGTACCAATGGTTTTATCATTAGTAGGTTTAAGTGGAAAAGCTAAAATGTATCCAAACGAATTATCCGGAGGAGAACAACAAAGAGTAGCTTTAGCAAGAGCATTGGTTAATAATCCATCAATGTTAATTGCAGACGAACCAACAGGAAACTTAGATCCAGATACAGCGTGGGAAATTATGAATTTACTAAATAATATAAATTTAAGAGGAACTACAGTTGTTGTCGCAACACATGCTAAAGATATTGTTGATAAAATGAAAAAAAGAGTAATACAAATCGATAAAGGTATTATAGTTAGAGATGATAAAAAAGGTGGGTATGATAGTGAATTATAATATAGTAAGTTATTTAATAGGAGAAGGATTCAAAAATGTTTTAAAAAACAAAAAATCTACATTTGCAGCATTTATTATAATGTTTGTAACAATGATAACAGTTGGTCTTGGAATTGCTGGTGGTAGTAACATAACTTCTATAATTAACCAATTAGAAAATGATTTTCCCATAAATGTATATATAGAAGATACAGCAAGTCAAGATGATATAAAAGATATGGAAGAACAGATAAAGTCTATTGAGTATGTAAATAATGTAACATATACATCAAAAGAAAAAGCTTTAGAAAAGGAAAGAGAAAATTTAGGAGATACAGCAAATGTTGTATTAAATTCATATACAGAATCAAACCATCCATTTCCAGCATCATTTACTGTAACATTAACAGATTTAGAGAAATCATCAGAAGTAATTGCAATATTACAACAGTTGGACAATGTAAAAAAAGATGAAAATGGTAATCCATGTGTTATAACAAAACAAGATACTATAACTGGATTAAATAAGGTGAAAAAGGGAATACGAATTGCATTCTTTTCAATAGGAGCATTACTAATTGTAATTTCTACAATAATAATTAGTAACACAATAAAATTAACAGTTCATGCTAGAAGAAGAGAAATTTCAATCATGAAATATGTAGGAGCAACAAATAATTTCATTAGAGCACCATTTATTGTAGAAGGTATTGTAATTGGAGTTATAGCTGTAGCAGCATCATTATTAATTACAGGAGGAATATACGAATTAGTATATAATGCATGTAATAGTATGATTACAGCAACATTTAATTGTCAATTATTACTTTTCAAAGATATTTTCTACGAAAATCTATTAGTTTTCTCAGTATTAGGAATAGGAATAGGTGTACTAGGAAGTTCATTATCAATGAAAAAATATTTAAAAGTTTAAAATGTGAGGTAGATTATGAAAAGAAAATTTATATCAATATTAGTAATTCTTATATTAGTAATATCAGCACTTAATACGGTTTGTTTTGCAGAAACATCAGCTGATTATAAACAAAAATCACAAGATGCAAAAGAAAAATTAGAAGATGTAACAGGAGAAATAAATACAGCATTACAAGAAGTACAGGATTTAAGCTCTTCAATAGATTCTACAGAGCAAGATATAAATAATTTAAATAATCAAGTAAAAGAGCTAAATACTTCAATTGCAAGTAAGGAAAAAGAGCTAAGTGAAAAACAACAATTACTTGAAGAAAGATTAGTTGCTTCTTATATGAATGGCAAAAATACATACATGGATGCATTGTTTTCAGGCGGATTAGCAAACTTTGTTTCAAATTATGAATCAATAAAACAAATTGCAGAATATGATAATAATTTAATGGCAGATGTAAAAAACACAAAAGCAGAGCTTGAAAGTGAAAAAAGTAAAGTTGAAACTGCCAAAAAAGATAAAGAAACTAAAAATGCAGAATTGAAAAAATTAAAATCAGAAAAAGAAACTAAGGTAAATAGTTTAACAGATGAACAAAAACAAATACAAGCTCAAATGGAAGAATATGATAGCCAAATGAAAGTGTTAGAGCAAAAAGAAAAAGCAATAGCTGAAGCAGCAAGAAAAAAGGCAGAGCAAGAAAAAAATAATGCTAAAAATAATAACAATAATAATAAGGAAAATAATAACAATGATAATAATGGTGGTTCAACAAAACCAACAGGTTCCTTCCAATGGCCTGTACCTTCAAGTCATAATATAACATCAAATTATGGATACAGAATTCATCCAATATCTGGAACAAAAAAATTACATGCAGGAGTTGATATTGGTGCATCAGGTGGGGCTAATATAGTTGCAGCTGATGCAGGAACAGTTATATTATCAAGTTTTGGATATAATGGTGGATATGGAAATTATGTTATAATAAGTCATGGAAATGGTATAACTACAAGATATGCTCATTGTAGTAATTTATATGTGTCAGTTGGTCAAAGTGTTTCAAAAGGACAAACTATTGCAGCTGTTGGTTCAACCGGTGCATCAACTGGAAACCATTGTCATTTTGAAGTAAGAATAGATGGCGAGAGTAAAAATCCATTAAATTATTTATAAAAGGAGCAGAGCATACTGCTTCTTTTTTTATACAGAAAAATCAATTTTGATAATTATTAATAAAATTAGTAGTTTTGCATAAAATTATTAAGAAAAGATGGAGGTAACATTTTGGATAATAAAAAAGAAAATACAAAAGAAAACAAGAAAAGCTGTAAAGGAGTTGTAAAAATAATTATTGCAGTAGTTTTAACAGCAGTAATTACATATTTTGCAACAATTAATATTACATTAAAATCATACCTAAATTCATCTAATACAGCGTATTTAGCAACAAAGTTAAGCTTAATAAAAAATAAATTAAATAAAGAATCAATATATGATTTAAATGAAGATAAAATGATTGAAAGTGCGTTAAAGGGATATGTAGCAGGAATTGATGACAAATATACTCAATATTTAACTAAAGAAGAAATGGATGAATTGTTGGAAGATACAACTGGTAGCTATGTTGGAATTGGTGTATATATGGCAGATAACACTGCAGATAATACGATTTTAATAATTGGTGTTATAGAAGGTTCTGTTGCAGAACAAGCAGGTATAAAATCTGGTGATATAATAAAAAAAGTTGATGATGTTGAATATACAGGTGAGCAATTAGATGCAGTTTCTAGTAAAGTAAAAGGTGAAGAGGGAACTAATGTAAAAATAACAATTCTTAGAGATAATGAAGAAAAAGAGTTCAATATTACTAGAAGTAGTATAAAATTAAAAACTGTATCATCAAAAATGTTGGAAAATAATAAGGGATATATAAAGATTTCATCATTTAATGATGGTACTGCTAAAGAATTTAAAGAAGCATATGAAAAATTAAAATCAGATAATCCAACAGGTCTTATAATAGATTTAAGAAATAATGGTGGAGGTCTAGTTAGTGAATCTTTGGACATTGCAGAAACAATGGTTGAAAAAGGAAAGACATTACTTATAACTTCAAACAAAGATAAGAAAGAAGAAATAAGAAAATCAACTCAAAATCCAATAATTGATATTCCTGTAGTTGTTTTAATAAATCAAAATACTGCAAGTGCATCTGAAATTTTAGCTGGAATATTAAAAGATGATTGTAATCATAAAATAATAGGAACAAAATCATATGGAAAAGGTGTAATACAAACAGTATATAATTTTTCAGATGGATCTGGATTGAAAGTGACAACTGAAGAATATTTTACACCAAATCATGATAAAATTAATAAAGTTGGAATAACACCAGATACAGAAGTAAAATTAGATTCTGAGTGGGAAAATATTTCAAATATTCCATATGAAAATGATACACAATTACAAGAAGCAGTTAAGGAACTTAAATAGTAAAAAATAGAGCAAATGTATAAAATTTGCTCTATTTTTTATTGGGTTAAACCACTAATTTTATCACAAAAAATAGAGCATATCAATAAAAAAATACGAAAAAATAAAAAAAGTATATTTTTTGAAAAATGGCGTAATATATACTTGAAAACTACCTTTTTTTGGTATACAATGAGAAAGGTTTAAGAAAAAACTTAAGCATTTTAAAGATGTTAAAATACATCGGATTGGAGGAATTTTTTTATGTCAGTAAAAGTAGCTATTAATGGATTTGGACGTATAGGACGTCTTGCATTTAGACAAATGTTTGGAGCAGAGGGGTATGAAATCGTTGCTATAAACGATTTAACAAGTCCTAAAATGTTAGCTCATTTATTAAAATATGATTCAGCACAAGGTAGATATGAAAAAGCTGATACAGTTGTAGCAGGAGAAGATTCTATAACTGTAGACGGAAAAGAAATAAAAATATATGCAAAACCAAATGCAGCAGAACTTCCATGGGGAGAAATTGGTGTAGATGTAGTATTAGAATGTACAGGATTCTATACATCTAAAGAAAAAGCACAAGCTCATATTGATGCAGGAGCTAAAAAAGTTGTTATTTCTGCACCAGCAGGAAAAGATTTACCAACAGTAGTATTTGGTGTAAACGAAAATGTATTAACACCAGATGATAAAATAATTTCAGCAGCATCTTGCACAACAAACTGCTTAGCACCAATGGCAAATGCATTAAATAAATATGCACCAATTCAATCAGGTATAATGTCAACAATACATGCATACACTGGTGACCAAATGGTTCTTGATGGACCACACAGAAAAGGTGACTTAAGAAGAGCTCGTGCAGCAGCTGTAAATATAGTTCCTAACTCAACAGGAGCAGCTAAAGCTATAGGATTAGTTATTCCAGAATTAAATGGAAAATTAATTGGTTCAGCTCAAAGAGTTCCAGTTCCAACAGGATCTACAACAATATTAACAGCAGTTGTTAAAGGAAAAGATATAACTGTAGAAGGAATAAATGCTGCAATGAAATCAGCTTCAAACCAATCTTTCGGTTATACAGAAGAATTATTAGTATCTTCAGATATAGTAGGAATTAGATATGGTTCATTATTTGATGCCACACAAACAATGGTTGCACAAATAGCAGAAGATTTATATCAAGTTCAAGTTGTATCATGGTATGATAACGAAAATTCATATACAAGCCAAATGGTAAGAACAATAAAATATTTTGCTGAATTAGGATAATATTAAAATGTAGTAATAAGACAAAGCCGTTTTCAGCTTTGTCTTATTGATGCTAAAGAAGGAGGATAAACATGAGTAAAAAAACAGTTAGAGATATTGACTTAAAAGATAAAAAGGTATTTGTAAGATGTGACTTTAATGTTCCATTAGATGATGATGGAAACATAACAGATAATAGAAGAATTGTAGGGGCATTACCAACAATTAAATATTTATTAGAAAATAATTGCAAAATTATTTTATGCTCTCATCTTGGAAGACCAAAAGGAGAAGTTAAACCAGAATTTTCATTAGCACCTGTTGCAAAAGAGCTATCTAAATTATTAGGTAAAGAAGTTAAACTTGCAAAAGATGTTGTTGGTGAAAGTGCAAAAGAGTTAACTTCAAACATGAAAAATGGAGATATCGTATTATTAGAAAATGTTAGATTTGATCCAAGAGAAGAAAAAAATGATCCAGAATTTTCAAAAGAATTAGCATCAATGGCAGAAATATTTGTAAATGATGCATTTGGAACAGCACATAGAGCACATAGTTCAACAGCAGGAATTGCTGAATATCTACCAGCTGTATCAGGTTTTTTAATTGAAAAAGAGCTTAAATTTTTAGGTTCAGCATTAGAAAATCCAGAAAGACCATTTGTAGCAATATTAGGAGGTAAAAAAGTTTCTGACAAAATAGGTGTTATAAATAGTTTATTAGAAAAAGTTGATACTTTAATAATTGGTGGAGCAATGGCATACACATTCTTTAAAGCACAAGGATATGGTGTTGGAGATTCAATATGTGAATTAGATAAATTAGACTTAGCAAAAGAATTAATGGAAAAAGCAAAACAAAAAGGTGTTAAATTAATGTTACCAACTGATACAAAAGTAGGAAAAGAATTTGCTCCTGATACAGAAAGTAAAATAGTTTCTTGCAAAGAAATGCCAGATGGTTGGCAAGGGTTTGACATAGGAACAGATACAATTAAAAAATATGTAGAAGAAGTTAAAAAGGCTAAAACTGTAATATGGAATGGACCTCTTGGTTTATCCGAGTTCAAACAATTTGCAGCAGGAACAGATACAATGGCAGAAACTTTAGCAAATTTAACAGACTGCACAACAATAATAGGTGGAGGAGATTCTGCAGCAGCAATTGAAAGAGCTGGATTATCTGATAAATTTACTCATATATCAACAGGTGGAGGAGCTTCACTTGAGTTCTTAGAAGGAAAAAAATTACCAGGAATAGAATGTTTACAAGATAAATAAACAAATGAAAAATAGAAATAAAAGGAGATATAAAAGATGGAAAATTTAGAGTTTGAAAGTATTAATAATTTTAGAATTGCATCATCAGTAGATAGCATAGTAGGAAATATAGAGTCATCTAAAACTTCGACAATAGAAAAAGATGTTGGATATGATGATGATGACTATATAGTACAATCAAAAACTACTAGTTTTATGTGGATAGGAACAATCGTATTATCATTTTTAATTTGGATTATTTGTATAATTTCATTGATCTTGAATTGTGTTAGAAAAAATGTTGGAAAAGCAATATTTTCAGGAATTGGAATTGCAGTTCCTATAATATCAATGATTATATCAACAATTGGTCGTACATTAGTTTTGGTTGAAGAAGAAACAGAATTAGGTATGTTCTTATGTATCTTAGCAATGGTTTTAGAAATTGTCGTAGGAATAATATCTTTTATATTCTTATTTTCAAAAGATAAGAGAAAAATGTAAATTTAATAGGAGGTAAAAACTATGAGAAAGAAAGTTATAGCAGGTAACTGGAAAATGAACATGCTTCCAAATGAAGCAATAAGTATGATTACGGAGCTAGAGCCTCTTGTAAAAGATACAAAAAATGAAGTTATATTATGTGTACCATATACAGATTTATTTTATGCATTATTAACAGCACAAAATACAAATATAAAAATAGGTGCACAAAATATGCATTGGGAAGAAAAAGGAGCATATACTGGAGAAGTTTCTGGTCAAATGCTAAAATCTATTGGTGTTGAATATGTTATAATTGGTCATTCAGAAAGAAGACAATATTTTGCAGAAACAGATGAAACTGTTAATAAAAAAATAAAATCGGCTTTTGCAAATGGATTAAAACCAATCATATGTGTTGGTGAAACTTTAGAGCAAAGAGAAGCTGGAAAAACAGAAGAAATAATTACAAATCAAACAAAACTTGCTTTAGAGGGATTGACAAATGATCAAGTTAAAAATACAATAGTAGCATATGAGCCAATTTGGGCTATTGGAACAGGAAAAACTGCAACATCAGAAGATGCCAATAATAGTATAAAAGCAATTAGAAATAAAATTGCTGAAATTTATGGTAGTGATGTAGCAAACCAAGTAATAATTCAATATGGAGGAAGTGTTAAATCTTCAAATGCCAAAGAATTATTTAGCACATCAGATATTGATGGAGGCCTAGTTGGAGGAGCAAGTTTAAAAGCAGAAGAATTCAGCAAAATTGTTAATTACGATAAATAATCTTGCTAAAATTTATGAATGTGTATAAAAGGATGGTATAAAAAATGGAGAAAAAAACAACAATGCTAATGATATTAGATGGATTTGGTATTAATGAAAACGAAAACGGAAATGCAGTAAAATTAGCAAATACACCTAATATAGATAAACTAATGAAAACATGTCCAACTACAGAAATATATACTAGTGGACTAAAAGTAGGTTTACCTGAAGGACAAATGGGAAATTCAGAAGTAGGACATACAAATATTGGAGCTGGAAGAATTGTTTATCAAGAGCTAACAAGAATAACAAAATCAATAGAAGATGGAGATTTTTTCAGTATTCCAGAGTTTATTGAGGCAATAGAAAACTGTAAGAAAAATAATTCAAAATTACACATAATGGGATTATTATCAGATGGTGGAGTACACAGCCATATGCGTCATCTTTTTGGATTATTAGAGCTAGCAAAAAGAAAAGACTTTGAAGAAGTGTATGTTCATTGTTTCTTAGATGGAAGAGATACACCACCTGCATCTGCAGAAGGTTATATAATGAAATTACAAGAAAAAATGAAAGAAAAGGGTGTTGGTAAAATAGCTTCAATTTCAGGAAGATTTTATAGCATGGATAGAGATAAAAGATGGAATAGAATCCAAAAAACATATGATGCTATGGTAAATGGAATTGGTGAAAAATCAGCATCTCCTATTACTGCAATTGAAAGTTCATATCAAAAAGAAATTTTTGATGAATTTGTTGAACCAACGGTAATATGCAATGGTGACAAACCAGTAGCAACAATTTCAAAGAATGACTCTGTAATATTCTTTAACTTTAGACCAGATAGAGCTAGAGAAATAACAAGAACTTTAGTTGATACAAATTTTGAAGATTTTGAAACTAAAAAAGATTTAAATTTATTCTTTGTTTGTATGACACAATATGATGAAACAATGCCAAATGTTAAAGTTGCATTTAAACCAACAACATTAGTTAATACATTTGGAGAATATATAAGCGATAAAGGAATGACTCAATTACGTATTGCAGAAACAGAAAAATATGCACATGTTACATTTTTCTTTAACGGAGGAAATGAAAAACAATATAAAGGTGAAGATAGAATATTAGTTCCATCACCAAAAGTTGAAACATATGATATGCAACC
>OLRV01003511.1_pt1 | contig 10888 bp, 9 predicted proteins | sample 1672421 | NCBI WGS metagenome assembly OLRV01 (sample SAMEA3136684, study PRJEB25190) | human gut metagenome | biome: human gut; feature: human-associated habitat; material: faeces | place: Austria | collected 2013
TCCATAAAAATAAATATAACAAAAATTTGTAAAAAAAGCAACAAAAAAGAAAAATTAACATAATATATAATATAGTATTAATCAAAATACTATATAGGAGGTGACTTATATGGAACCACAAGAAACAATTTATTGTTATAATAAAGAAGAAAAATGTTGCTTTAAAAATAGATGTTTAGCAATAATTGCAACAATATTATTAGCAGCCTTTGCAGTTGTAATAGGATTAATAATAGGAGCTTCTATTGCAGGAGCAATACTAGAAGCATTGTCAGCAGTAATAGTATTAGCGGTAGTTTTAGGACTATTATTAATATTAGATGTGATTTTAATTTTATGTAATAGAAAAAAGAAAGAAAGAAAATGTAAATGTTGTTGCTAAAGTAAACCACCAGCAATGGTGGTTTGCAATAAAAATATTGTATGGTTCTATAAAATGTGTAGATATAAAGTTTTATAATACATAAAATAAATATTTATGCTATAGTCACTGTTGAATAAAAAAGGATAACTTTCAATGAATTTTAGAAAACAATGGTTTTTAATTGAAAGTTATCTTTTTTATTGTAATTATTTGTTAAGGTTTATGAATTGTAATAATTATTAAAAAAGTACTAAAAAAATATTGAAATTATTATAATATTTATATATAGTTATACTATTAGAAAACAATTTTCTAAAATTAATTTGAGGTGATATAGTGGAAGAAAAAATAAGAGTTGAAATATGTCCAGAAAACCCAGCAATTAAAGTAGATGAGTCAAAATGTATAAATTGTGGTAAATGTTTGGAGATATGTCGAAATGAAGTAACAGTGTCGAGAATGTATGATTTAGGTATTACAAAAAAGCCTATATGTATAAATTGTGGTCAATGTTCAATTTATTGTCCAACTGAGGCAATTAGTGAAAAAGAAGATTATAAAGAAATAAATAAAATTTTGAAAAAAAATGATAAAGTAGTAACATTTAGTGTGGCTCCAGCTGTTAGAGTAGCATTAGGTGAAGAGTTTGGGATGAAAATTGGAACAAATATAGATAAGAAAATGGTTGGAGCACTAAAGAAAATAGGTGCTAATTATGTATTTGATGTTACTTTTTCAGCTGATTTAACAATAATGGAAGAAGCAATGGAGCTTGTAAATAGAATTAAACAGAATAAAAATTTACCATTGTTTACTTCATGTTGTCCTGCATGGGTAAAATATGCGGAGTTATTTTATCCAGAATTATTATCTAATATATCAACTTGTAAAAGTCCAATTTCAATGCAAGGGACAATAATAAAAACATATTTTGCAAAAAAAGTTAATATTGATCCTAATAATATTGTTAATGTTGTTGTTGCACCATGTACAGCAAAAAAGGCCGAAATTAAAAGAAAAGAGCTAAGTATAACTAATCAAGATAATGATTATGTAATAACAACAAGAGAGCTTGCAAAACTTCTTAAAGAGCATAATATAAATTTAGAAGAATGCAAAGAAGAAGAATTTGATTCTCCACTAGGAGATGGCTCTGGAGCAGGTGTAATATTTGGAAACACAGGAGGAGTAACTGAAGCTGCTTTTAGAACAGCATATTATTACATAACCGGAAAAGATTTGAAAGATGATGAGCTTGTATTTTCAGAGGTACGTGGAATGAATGGAATAAAAAATATAGAGGTTAATATAGATGGAATAAATATTAAAGGTGCTGTTGTAAATGGTATGAAAAACTTAAAAAAAGTTTTAGACATAATAAAAGAAGATTCATCAAGTTATCAATTTATAGAAGTAATGAATTGTAATGGAGGATGTATTGCAGGTGGAGGTCAACCTAAAACAACACTTTTAAATATGCTAAAAACAAAAGAGGCAAGAATTGGAGGTTTATATTCTACAGATGAAAAGATGGTAAAAAGAGTAAGTTATAAAAATCCAGAAATTAAAAAGATATATGAAGAATTTTTTAAAGAGCCAAATAGCAATATTGCTCATAAATATTTACATACAACATATACAGATAAATCTGAAGTCTTAAAAGGAGGTGCATGTGGTGAATAAAGAAGATATATTAAAAAAGGCAAGTAAGTGTTCAACATGCATTACAAAACCTTGTCAAGTTGGATGTCCATTAAATAATGATACTACTGAATTTATAAGATTAGCGAAATTAGAAGAATTTGAAAAAGCATATGAAGTTTTATCAAAAACAACTGTATTGTCATCTGTATGTGGAAGAATTTGTCCACATGAAAAACAATGTCAGGGATCTTGTGCAATGAAAAATTATTATGGTGCTGTTGAAATTGGAAATATAGAATATTTTATAGGTGATGAAGCTATAAAAAATGGATGGAATTTGCCACAATCTAAGGAAAAACGAAAAGAAAAAATCGCTGTGGTAGGAGCTGGACCATCTGGTTTAACTTGTGCAGCTTTTTTATGTGAAAATGGATATAATGTCACAGTATATGAAAAATATGAGCATCTAGGAGGTCTATTATATCACGGAATTCCTGAGTTTAGGCTTGATAAAAAAACATTAAATAAAACAATTGAAAAGATTATAAATCTTGGAGTAGAAATAAAAACTAATTGTGAATTAGGTGTAAATATACAATTGCAAGATTTAGAAAAAGAATATGATGCTATATTTTTGGGATTTGGAGCTAATATTTCCAGAAAGATGAATATAGATGGTGAAACTTTAAATGGTATTTATGGTGGAAATGAATTACTAGAAAAAAATTTGCATCCTGATTATAAAAATAAAAAAGTTGCTGTAATTGGCGGTGGTAATGTTGCAATGGATACGGCTAGAACAATAAAAAAATTAGGAGCAAACGAAGTAACTGTAATATATAGAAGAAGTGAAAAAGAAATGCCAGCAGAGGTTCATGAAATAGAAGAAGCTAAAAATGAAAAAATTAAATTTTTATTTCAAACAAATCCAGTTAAAATAATTGGAGAAAATAAAGTTGAAAAAATAGAATGTGTTAAAATGGAATTGAAACAAAAGGAAAATGAAACAAGATTAAGTCCAGTAGAAATTCCAAATAGTAATTTTACAATAGATTTAGATTATGTTGTAATGGCAGTTGGATCTAAACCAGAAAGTAATATATTGGAAAAACTAAATTTAGAGCTCACAGATAGAGGTCATATAAAAATTGATAAAAATAATCAAACATCAAATCCAAAAATTTTTGCAGGAGGAGATTTAGCCGGAGCAAAAGGAACTGTAGCTTGGGCTAGTAGAAGTGGTAGAAATGCAGCATATTCTATTATGAATTTTTTACAAAAATAATTTAAGAAATTGATGTAATTTTTGGGAGGCAAAATATATGTTATTATATATAATTTTAATCATAGTAGGTTTCGCACTATTAATTGTAGGTGCTGATTTTTTAGTAGATGGAGCAAGTGGGATAGCTAAAAAGTTTCATATTCCAGAAATAATAATTGGATTAACAATAGTATCAATAGGAACATCAATGCCAGAGCTTTTTGTAAGTATAACATCAGCTATAGATGGCTATTCTGATATGGCATTAGGAAATGTAATTGGAAGTAATTTGTGTAATTTATTACTTATTCTTGGATTGTCATCATTAATAAAACCTGTTGATTTTCAAGAGGAAACGAGAAAATATGAAATACCAATGTGCTTATTGTTTACAATAATATTAATGATTTTTTCAAATACATCAGGTGGAATATCAAGAATCGAAGCAGTTATATTACTAGTTTTATTTGTTCTTTTTATTGCATATACAATATATATGGGAAAGAAAAAAAGCAAAGAAGATAGTAAAGTAGTTGAAGAAAAAAATAAAAATAAAACAATAAAAAACATTATATTGATAATATTAGGAATTGTAGGTTTGAAATTTGGAGGAGATTTCGTTGTAAATAATGCCGTAAATATTGCCAAAATGTTTAATATAAGTGAAAAAGTAATCAGTTTAACAATACTTGCAATAGGTACAAGCTTACCAGAGCTTGTAACAAGTGTAACAGCAGCAATTAAGGGAAATAGTGACATCGCAATTGGAAATATTATTGGATCTAATATATTTAATATATTATTAATCTTAGGAGTATCATCAGTCATAAAACCAATAACATTTAATTCAAGTTACAACATGGATTTAAGTATATTATGTATTTCAACGGTAATATTAGCACTATTCCCAATAATACCACCAAAAAACAAAATGAGCAGAGTAAATGGACTAATATATGTTTTGATGTATGGAGCATATATGACAATGTTATTTTTAGGATAAAGAAAAAGCCCAGGCGTTACATATACGCCTGGGTTTAATAAAACAAATAAAACAGAAAGGAAGTGGTTAGCTTAATTAGTGTTCACACTTCTGATTAGCAACTGTGCAAGAAGTTTTGCACGCACTTTGGCAAGATGCCTGGCATTTGCCACAACCGCCAGTCTCGGCAGTTTTTTTCAGATTTCCTTCATTAATTGTTTTTATGTGTTTCATTTTATTCCTCCTTAAAGTTACTCTTGCGTGTATACGTTTACACCAAGATGATTATAATTATATTAATAATAAGTTAGTAAATGATAAGGGATATTTAGAAACTTTAGAAGATTATAAAGATAGTAGAATCTTTGGTATTGGATATGATAATGGTTATACTGGTGTGAAGGAAAATAAAGAATTAACTAATATGGTCATTAATGAATATAAAAATAACGATTGGTTAAATAGAGATAGAAAAAATCTTAATTATGTAATTGAAGAGAAAAGTTTGATAATAAAAGATGATAATTCTATATGGAGTAAAATAAAAAATTTTTTCAAAAGAATATTAAAAAAGTGAGAGTGAGAGTTAATTTATGGATGGTTTTATAAAAAGTGATTATAAATTAGAAGATTTAGAATGTTTCAGAGATGAAAAAGGTTTTATAGATTTATCAAAAGCAGATATAAAAATTACAAGTGAGTCAAGAGAAAAAAAAGGAACACAGGAAAGATTAAAAAATTGGGTTGATTTTGATGGAAAAAAGGTATTAATAAGAGGTGAAGTTGTAGATAACTATTCTGTATATGCAGAGTTAATAGTTGAAGAAATTGCAAAAGAATTAGGAATTGAGACAGCACATTACGATTTAATAAAAATAAAAGATGAAGGTGGCAAAGAAAGTTATGGAGTTTTATCAGAATCAATTATTGATTTAGATAAACAACAATTGATTTCATTACATGATTTAATAGGTGATGAATCAGAATCTGTTAATACTACAGAAGATGTTGATTATGAATCTGTAACAAGATATCAATTTACTAAAGATAAATTAAGAGATAGATTAAGTTTAAGTGGTTATTCTGAGCAAGATATTAATCAAATATTATTAGATTATGATAAAAGAATGTTATTTTATTTATCTGTACTTGATACAGATAAACATACTGAAAATATATCGTTTGTTAAAGATATTAATGGTGATGGAAAGATAAGTTTAAGTCCAAACTATGATAGTGAATTTTCATTGTTACTTGAACTAGATAGAGAAACAGCTGAGATTATAGCCGGACAGCCATTTGGAATAGAAGAAGAAGCTGAAGTTCAAGATCCAAAAATTGGAGTTATAGTTGGAAAAGAAGATGGTGGATGGAATGAAATGTGGAAAGATACTTTAGAAGCATTGATTGAAAATGATGAGGTGTATAATTATTATTATGATCATATACATGGAAAAATTAATATGGGGGAAATTTTTAAAAGAGTTGAAGACAGAATCCATGCTCCATTACCAAGTATTGTAAAAAATATGGCACAAAGAGCTTATTATTCAAGAAATGAAGCGATGGAATTAATTGTAAGTGGGGAATTAATTCCAAAAGAGGAAGATGAAAAAGAAGAAAAGTTTGATATTGATAGCTTTCTAAGTAGTCTTATAAAAAGAGGTATGCATGAAGCAATAAGAACTGGCGAACAAGTAAATATTGGAAAAAACATGGAAAGAGATATAATTGGTGATATTACTATAAAAGAAGATCAAAGCAAGGAGATAATAACTCCAAATTTAGATTGATGAATAAAAAATTTGAATTATATAATATAATATGATATAATATATGTATATTGGTATATGTAAATATATTAATTAGAAAGGAAAGGTGCTATATGAAGTATAAAGTCTTTTACCAGAAAACAAAAATTGGTGTATTAGAGATTAATGAAAAAAATCAATATAAATATACACCAGATGTGAAAGGCACACAAAAAGTAAAGAAAAGCATAGAAATATTTTATGAAATGTTAGTTGCATCTGATTGGAGAGATCCAATACCATTTTTTCAAAATAGAATAAGTGATGCAACAAGATTTTCTCAGGAAAAAGACATAAAGAATCAAACTGATCCTTTTAGGATGATTAGAGAAGATTAATTTATACCTTTCTGAGGTCGCTATTGTGTAATAGCGACCTTTTTTATTTTGCTAACTATTAAGTGGGAGCATTCTTATTTTTTACAATATAAAGCAAACAGAGCAGAATATATAAATGCTTTTTGGAATATTGTAAATTGGAATGTTATAAATAAACGTTTTGAAAAAATTAATATAAACCAAAGATGAACTAAAAATCCATTTCATTCATAAAATATTATAAAAAATGGAGGGATGAAATGGCAAAAATAATAGTATATAACAATAGTACAGATAGAATGGAAACATATTACAGAGGAGAAAGCCAATCAATGCCATATAATGCAAATGGCACATTATTGGTAAGAGAGTTTAGAGGAGCAAGTAATAGTTCAACATTATGGACAACAAAAAATACAATGCTTTCGTGGAATTCACAAAGATATTTATTTGGTGCTCCAATACCTGTAGGATATGCATTTAGAAGACCTTGGGAAGGTCGGTCATACAGGTCAAAGTCAACATTTTGCTGGAACTGCATTTGATGTTGGGCAAGGATGGACTAATGCTAAAAGAGCAACATTAAGAACTAGTGCAAGAAATTCTGGATTGTGGAATTATATAGAGCCAGTAAGTATATCACCAACTTGGGTACATTTTGATAGAAGACAATTGCCACCAGCTTGTTCAACAGGTGGATATCCTCAAATAAAACAAGGAAGTTTAAGTGTATATGTTCTAATAGCACAAGACGACTTAAATACACTTGGTTTTAGTACAGGAAGCCTAGATGGAATTTTTGGCACAAAAACTAAAAATGCTGTAATTAGATATCAAAGAAGTAGAGGACTAACTGCAGATGGAATAATAGGATGCAATACTTGGAGGTCATTACAAGAAAATGTTGTTGGAACTGGAAGAACAAGTACAACATTAGATTAAAATTTTTAAAGTGATATTTTTATAAAAATATTTGACAAATAAATCAACTTAATAGATAATATATCTAGAAAAAATCCAAAGATAAATTAAAGAATACAAAGGAGGAAATTGAATAAAATGTACATGTTTAATAAGATAACAGTAATGCCACAACTACCAGAAAGAATAAGAGGTTTGTCAATAATTGCAAACAACTTATGGTGGTCATGGAATACGGAATTTTTAAAATTATTCAAAACAATTGATATAGACTTATGGGAAAGAGTAGAAAAAAATCCAATAAAATTTCTGAACTTAGTATCACAAGATAAATTAGATTCAATAATAGAAAACAAAGAATTTTTAAAGCAATATGATGAAATATATACTAACTTCAAAAACTATATGGAGAGTAGAAATACTTGGTTTACAAAAAAATACCCAAATAATCAAAAGGATCTAATAGCATATTTTTCAGCTGAATATGGTTTAGATGAAATATTGCCAATATATTCTGGAGGACTTGGTATATTATCAGGAGACCATTTAAAATCAGCAAGTGATTTAGGTATACCATTAGTTGCAGTAGGATTATTATATAAAAATGGATATTTTCATCAAGAAATAGATGGAAGAGGAGTTCAAAAAGATACATACAAAAAAGCAGACATAAGTACTCTTCCAATATTACCTGTAAAAGATGAAAAAGGTAAAGATTTATATATTGATTATGAACTACCAAAGGGAACATTATACTTAAAAGTATGGAAAATAAATGTAGGAAGAACAACTTTATATTTATTAGATTCAGATATAGACAAAAATATAGCTGAATACAAAAAAATAACATTAAATTTATATGGTGGAAATCAAGAAGATAGAATAAAACAAGAAATTGTTTTAGGAATGGCTGGAACAAAACTATTAAAAATATTAAATATTAAGCCAACAATATATCATATGAATGAAGGCCATTCGTCATTTTTAACAATAGAGCTTATAAAAAATACAATGGAAGAAAAACAAGTTTCATTTAATATAGCAAAAGATATAGTATCTTCTAAAACTGTATTTACAACACATACACCAGTACCTGCTGGTAATGATATATTTCCATTAAATTTAGTTGAAACATATTTTGATGGTATATGGAATAAACTTGGAATTTCTAAAGAAGAATTTTTAAGAATGGGAATGGTACCAAATGCTAATATAGAATCAAGTGGATTCAATATGGGTGTTTTAGCATTAAAAATTGCTGGAAAGAAAAATGGAGTTAGTAAACTACATAGAGAGGTTTCAAGTGAATTATTTTCTGATGTATGGCCAAATATAATTTCAAATGAATCACCTATTACATATGTAACAAATGGTATACATACTTGTTCATGGTTAGCACCAAATTTAAAGAGATTGTATAATAAATATTTAATACCATTTTGGCAAGATTCAATACATAATGATAATGTTTGGGAAAATATAAAGGATATTCCAAATGAGGAATTATGGGAAGCTCATATAGATAGAAAAAAGAAACTTTTAAATTTAGTAAAAGATAGCACAACAAAAAGATTAAGACGAAGCGGATATTCATATGAACAAATAAATAAAATAGTAGGAAATTTGAATCCAAATGCATTAACAATTGGTTTTGCAAGAAGATTTGCAACATATAAAAGAGCAACATTAATATTTAAGGATTTAGAGCGAATAACACAAATATTAAATGATGAGCAAAGACCAGTACAATTAATCTTTGCCGGAAAAGCACATCCAATAGACCAAGCAGGACAAGATCTAATAAAATATATACATGAAATTTCATTAAAACCACAATTTATAGGAAAAATATTCATCTTGGAAGATTATAATATAGGAATGTCAAGATACTTAGTAAGTGGAGTAGATGTATGGCTTAATAATCCAAGAAGACCATTAGAAGCATCAGGAACAAGCGGTCAAAAAGCATCTGTAAATGGTGCGATAAACTTTAGTGTATTAGATGGTTGGTGGGCAGAAGGATATAATACAAAAAATGGTTGGAAAATAGGTACAGAAGTAAATTATGATAATTATGAAGTTCAAGATAACGAAGATAGTGAAAGTTTATATTCAACTTTAGAAAAGAAAATAGTACCAACATACTACAATCAAAATGAAGATGGTATATCAGAAAAATGGCTTGAAATGATGAAAGAATCAATATCATCAACAGGTGGAAAATTTAGTACATCAAGAATGTTAGTAGATTATATGGAAAAATTATATATTCCATTATGTAATTTGACAAATAAATACTATACAGACTTAGGAAAAGTGACTGAGTTTAATGAGTGGAAAAAAGAAGTATCATCAAATTGGAACAATATAATAATATCTCAAGAAGATGAACACAACATAAATAATAAAGTAATAGATGCAGGAAATACAATAACAGTATCATGCAAAGTAAAATTGCCAAATATAGATAAAGATAATATACAAGTACAAGTATATTGTGGAGAAATATTAGACAACGGAAAACTAGACAATGTGACAATTACAAATATGACACTAAAAGATTCAAATGACACTGAAAAAATATATTCATATGAGGCAAAAGTAACACTAAAAACTGGAGGAAATTATGGATATACATTTAGAGCAATGCCACAAAACAAAATGTTATTAGATTCAGAAAACTTAGACTTAGTAAAATGGTTATCAAATAATGGTGACATAGTAAGAAATTAAAATTTATATAAAAACGATAAAAAGTGATTAAATATGAAGTAACCCTAATTATTAGACAAAAAGTTTAATAATTAGGGTTTACTTCGTATTTAAGGGCTTTTTTGTATTTTTTTTAATAAAAGTTGATTACTGCAGATTTCAATGATAAAATAAACACAAAATACAAATAATATAACAAAAGAATAATAAAGAGGAAAAAATTATGAACATAAAAAAATTTAATTTTAAAGAAAAATGGGCCATAATAGATAGGCTATTTAAAAATATGGATAATGATCATATTAGCGAATATTCAGCTCAATGTTCATACTATACAATATTATCATTTATTCCATTTATAATTTTATTAATAACAATGATTCAATACACAAGTATAGAACAGCAAGCATTATTAGAAGCAATATCAAAAATAATACCTGTAAGTATGAATGAAATGGTATTAGGAATTGTAAGAGAAGTGTATTCAAAATCAATAGGAACAATATCTATATCTATAATATTCACATTATGGTCAGCAGGAAAAGGCTTATATGCATTGACAAAAGGTCTACAAGGTGTATACAAAGTAAATAGTGAAGAGCAAATAAATGTAATATATTTACGAATAAAAGCAATAGTAGAAACAATTATATTCATAATGTTATTAACAATTGGATTAGTATTATTAGTATTTGGAAAGAGTTGGATATCAATAATACAAAGCCATTTTGGAGCTTTTGAAAATTTTAATACAATATCAGAAATAATAACAGAAATTGCATTTATATTTGCAACATTTATAATATTCTTATTATTATATAAATTTATGCCTAAAAGAAGAGTAACATTTAAAAGCCAAATATGGGGAGCAGT
>OLRV01003522.1_pt1 | contig 10862 bp, 10 predicted proteins | sample 1672421 | NCBI WGS metagenome assembly OLRV01 (sample SAMEA3136684, study PRJEB25190) | human gut metagenome | biome: human gut; feature: human-associated habitat; material: faeces | place: Austria | collected 2013
TCTTCCGGTACATTTTCAACACCGAGGGGATGCTCAACTATGTGCTCACGAACGTACTGCACCTGACGGCGTCCAACATTCGCTGGCTCGACAGCCGCTGGGGCGGTCTGACGGTGGCGATGATGCTCGGCATCTGGAAGGGCGTCGGATGGAATCTGGTCGTATTTCTGGCCGCGCTGCAAAGCGTTCCGCAGGAGCTGTATGAATCGGCCGGGATCGACGGCTGCGGCGCGTTCCAGAAGTTCTTCTATGTGACGCTGCCCAGCATCAAGCCCACGATCCTCTTCGCTCTCGTCATGCTGACCATCGGCGGCTTCAACGTCTTTACGTCCATCAAGATGATCACCGGCGGCAAGCCGATGCACCAGACGGAGACGGTTCTCACGTGGATGTATTACAAGGCGTTCAACACCGGCTCGTTCGGCTACGCGGCCGCGCTGTCGTTCGTCGTCGCCGTGACGCTCATCTTCCTCGCCGTTCTGCAATTCAGGGCCATGAAGCAGAAGGACGCGGCCAATTCGTAGGAGGGACTGCCATGCATACACTCAAAAAACGGGAGCTCCCGTCCAACATTCTGCGGTATGTGCTTCTGCTGCTTGGCGGTGCGGTGTCGGTCATGCCGATGATCTATATGATCAGCACGTCCTTAAAGCCGAACGGTGCGCTCTATGAGTTCCCGCCGAAGTTCTTCCCCGCACTGGACACGATCACAATTGAAAACTACGTGTACATCTTCAGCCAGGAAAAGTTCTATATCAATTTCCTCAACAGCGTGATCGTCGCCGTGCTGACTGTCGTGATCGCGGCTTTCGTCTCGTCGGCGCTGGCATTCTGCCTCGCGCGCTTCCGCTTCCCCGGTAGAAAGGCGCTCTTCGCGCTCGTCATCGGCACGATGATCATCCCCGGCACGACGCTCATCATCACGCAGTATCAGCTTGCCTCGTTCTTTAAGCTCACGAACAGGCTGCTGGGACTGGTGCCGTTCTATGTGGCGTGGGTCATCCCGTTCTCCACGTTTATGATCAAGGGCTACATTGAGAGCATTCCAAGGGAGTTTGACGAGGCCGTCTACATGGACGGCGGCAGCGTATTCACTGTGTTTTTCAAGGTCATCTGCCCACTGGCAAGCCCGGCCATCGCGTCCGTCAGCATTTTTAACTTCCTGACGGCGTGGGAGGAATTCCCGTGGGCGCTGACCGTCCTGAACGACACGCAGAAGCGCACGCTGCCGATCGCCATCTCAGGCTTTTTCGGCCAGCACCAGTTTACGCAGTGGGGCTACGTCTTCGCCATGTCCGTGGCGAGTCTGCTGCCCGTGCTCATCATCTTCATCTGCTGCCAGAAATATTTCGTTTCCGGTTTGCAGACCGGCGGTATCAAAGGATAACAAATTCAATTCAGATCATGTAAAGGAGGCATTTTCATGTTAACGACAAAGAAAACGTTCCAAACGAAGTTCCTCTCCACACTTCTGATTCTTGCACTTGTTTCAACTATGATCCTCGCGCCGACAGCCTTGGCTGCTGGCTTTGGAGGTTCTTCAATCACAACCGCCGTTGCCGATTCCGGTGCGAGAAACTTCACACCGACTGAAGCGGCAAACGATACTGAAATTCAGGCGATGACTGACAACAGCTCCGTCCTGAATGAAAGCGACATTATCTACATGATTTTAACGGACCGTTTCTATGATGCAGACCCGACAAATAACGGTACGCTGAATCAGGAGTATCGCCCCGGGCAGCTTAAGTACACACAGGGCGGTGACTGGAAGGGTATCACGCAGAAGCTGGACTACATTAAAAATCTGGGTGTAACGGCGATCTGGATTTCGCCGCCTTCTCAGAATGAACTTCTGAGCAGAGACGGCGAAGAATCCGGTTATCACGGTTATTTCACGCACGATTACAATTCTGCTGATCCTCACTTCGGCACGAAGCAGGATTTGATCGATCTTGTTTCCGCAGCCCACAGCAAAGGACTCAAAGTAATTCTGGACGTTGTTCCGAATCATACGGCAGACTATTTTAACGGTGCAAGCTCCACCTATAGCTCGGCCAGCTATCAGCCGGCTGCCCCGTTCAATAATCCTGACTGGTATCATCACTATGGTGATATTACAGACTGGAACAATGAATATCAGGTTTTGAATTATGACCTCGGCGGTCTGGATGATCTGAACCAGGATAATGCCGATGCCCGGCAGGCCATCAAGGATGCATATAAAAACTGGATCACCTTGACTGGCGCTGATGGCATCCGCGTCGATGCCGCACGTTCGATGCCGAAAAATTTTCTGCAGGAGTTTGAATCCTACGTCGGTGTTCCCTCTTTTGGCGAGATCTTCGTCGGCGATGTCGACTATGTGAGTGCATTCTCCAATTATGAATGGGGCGTGCTTGACTTCCCGCTTTTCTTCCAGGCCCGTGAAGTCTTTGCGCACGATGCCAGCTTTACAACCGTTAAAGCGATTTTTGATCAGGATTACAAATATGCAAACGTAAACCATCTCATTACGTTTATCGACAATCATGACCGTGATCGCTTCCTGTGCCTTGCCGACGATAACTATCAGAAGCTCAGACTGGCACTGGCCTTTATTTTCACTGTCCGCGGTATCCCCGATGTGTACTACGGAACTGAGCAGAACTGCTATGGCGGCGGTGTTCCCACGGAGTGGGCAGGTATCGCAAACAAAGAAAATCGCGAAGTCATGCCGAGCTTCTCGGAAGACGGAATCACTTACAAGTACATCCAGCGGCTTACTGAACTGCGGAAAACCTATTCTTGCCTGCAGACCGGTGTGCAGCGAGAAATGTGGTCGGAAGACAATATCTACGCCTACTCCCGCAGAGATGATACAACCGGGCAGGAAGTAATTGTGCTCTTCAATAACGGGACGAGCAACGAAACCCGCCAGATTCCGATCCGTGCAGAAAGCAGCCTTACAATTGGCACGACGCTTACCAACCTGCTGGACACTTCCGTGACCGCGCAGATCACAAGCGGCAGCGTAACGGGCAAAATGCTCAATATTACATTGCCTGCGAAAACGGCCTATGTATTTACATCCGGCACGGTTGCAGAATACACACCGATGGAGCGCACTGTCACAACGATTCGCGTCCATTATGACGTAGGCCTCGGAAACACCATGTATCTGCGAGGCGATGAATACCCGCTGAAGTGGGATCTCGGCCGCAGTATGCTGAATGTTTCGTCTGATTGCTGGGTTTATGAAACGGAACGCATTCCCGCTGGCGAGACGTTCGAATTTAAGCCTCTGATCAACAACGAAACATGGTCCAGCGGCCTGAACTTTACCGGAACAGGCGGCACCACAATCGATATTTATCCGACATTCTAAACATTCAGTTGCAACAACGGCGGGTGGCGCAGTTTGTACTGCCCACCCGCCATTTTCGTCGAAAGGAGCGTTTTATGAAACGATGCAGTGGTGTATTGCTGCCCATCTTCAGCCTGCCATCTCCATATGGCATTGGTACACTCGGTAAGGCCGCCTATGATTGGATCGATTTTCTGCATGAAGCGGGGCAGCAGCTGTGGCAGGTATTGCCGATTGGCCCGACCAGCTTTGGCGACAGCCCATATCAGAGCTTTTCGGCATTTGCCGGAAATCCATACTTTATTGACCTCGAGCAGCTCTGCGAAGACGGACTGCTTCAAAAAGAAGACTGTGCGCCGCTGGCGGACCAAGCTGACAGTGCAGCAATCGATTACGCAAAGCAGTACCAATATCGGTATGCGATTTTGAAAAAAGCGTATTCTCGTTTTGACAACCCCAACGAAATCAGCCGTTTCCGCAAAGCACATAACTGGGTAGACGATTATGCCCTGTTCATGGCACTCAAGGATAGCTATAACGGTCGCGCGTGGACGCAGTGGCCAAGCGCTATACGAAAGAGAGAACGCCATGCATTAGAGAAAGCCCGGCAGGAATTACAGTCCGAGGTTGATTTTTACGTGTTTCTTCAGTTGTTATTTTATACGCAATGGAAAAAACTTGCCGCTTATGCAAGGGCGCACAACGTAAAAATCATAGGCGATATCCCCATTTATGTTGCACTTGATTCTGCGGATGCATGGGCAAATCCGGAACTGTTTCTGCTTGATGAAGAAGACCGCCCGGTTTTAGTTGCCGGATGTCCGCCAGACGCTTTTACCGCAGACGGCCAGCTTTGGGGAAATCCATTGTATCGATGGGATCTGATGCAGGAGACTGGCTTCCAGTGGTGGAAGGAACGGCTGAGCGGTTCATTTGAGCTATACGATCGTCTCAGAATCGATCATTTTCGCGGGTTTGAAAGCTACTACGCGATTCCCTATGGTGATAAAACTGCTCGAAACGGAGCATGGCAGAAGGGGCCTGGGAAAGCGTTCGTTGATTCCATCAAGGAAGCCTTTCCAGATATTCCGATTATCGCAGAAGACCTTGGATATCTGACGCCAGAAGTTCGGGAGCTGCTGGAATACAGCGGTTTCCCCGGTATGAAGATCCTACAGTTTGCCTTTGATGCACGTGAAAAGAGCGACTATATTCCGTTCAAATATCCCAAGAACTGTGTTGTGTATACCGGAACACACGATAATGATACAATCCTTGGCTGGCTGCGCAGCGCACCGCCCGCATCTGTCCGGTATGCAAAATCCTATCTGCTGTGCGAAACAGCCGCTGACGAGACCTGTGTAGACTTTTTTGTTTCCGCAGCGCTTTCCTGCGCGGCAGACTGGGCCGTGATCCCCATACAGGATTGGCTCCGCCTTGGCCATGAAGCACGGATCAATACGCCATCTACGCTCGGCGGCAATTGGGTCTGGCGGCTCAAGGCTGGCAGCTGCACAAAAACGCTCGCCAAAGAAATGAAACGAAAAACGGAGCTCTACGAACGAAATTCGGTCATTGAACCGTAAACAAGGAGAATGTTTTATATGCAAACAGTTGATAAATCCACGATGGATGACGCTATAACAACGATCGATTTCGCAACGCTCTTTTCGCAAGAAGAGCTTACGGCAAAACGTGCAGAAGAAAAAGACAGAAGGAAGAAAAATAGGATTTTATCAGTCGAAAGCTCACATTTTCTTATTTACCTTATGTGTCTCTTGATCTCTATTGCTTTGATTGCAGCATATTTAATTTCTCCGCGTGCTGAAGCATCAAAATGGCTTGCTGTCCTGATGTCCCTTGGCTCAAATGGATTTGGCGCAGCTCCTTTGGCTTTCTTTATTGACCGTTCTGATACAGACGCGCAGGACAAGGCTGCCGTAGATGCTTACAACAACAGTGTCGTATACATTTATGACACGTTATGGACAGTATTTGGAAACCGTTCATATCAATACATGAAAAAAATAGATAAGAATAATGGCCAGCAGATTGCTGCCCAACAGAGTGCAGAAAAATTTATTAACCAGTTTAACCTTGCAATGAAGGCGATTGATTCTTTTAGATTTAATTATGTTGCCGCAATGAGCGATGAGGTATCCAGCGATTACAGTCTTTTGAAAAGTCAATTGGTTCAATTCACCGCAACATTAAGTCATCCTGTAAACGTCGATCATTTGATTGATGCCTTGGACGGAACACGCATCTGGCTTCGAAGGTGGTATTCCACCGAGAGACTCAAAAAGCATTTTCGCTTTATTTGATGCCAGTAGCCGAAGCATCCACCCTGCGCTGTGCTTGAATTGTCTGACGATGCAAGCAAGAGGACGTGTCGCAAATTCTTTTCGCGGCACGTCCTTATTAAAAATACAAGAAAAACAAGAACGCAAAATCCACCCAACGCATTAAAAACGAGAAAGTTTTCGACAACATTTCCCACAAAATGTGATATAATTCATATATTACTATGGATGTGAGGGACAACTGTTTTGAAAGAAATAGATACGAAACAGAAGTTTATTCTTCAACAATGCGATGACTACGTTCAAAGCGCAAATATTATTGTCTCCAGCAACCATCCGATGTGCGGCATAGAGTGCGTAAGCGTCCGGATCATCCGGATGCTTTTTGACTTTTCCGAGGATCATGCCCTCCGTTTTGCCCGCGGGCGACAGTTCCAGAAACTCGCGCATTTCTTTCTCCGTCAGAAAGCCGGACGTGCCATGTGTGCCGTCCGGGAGAATGTCAAACCCGCGCGGGTCATGCGTGTACTTGTAGCCGGAGAACCAGATGTAGCCCTTCTTCGTGATGAGGCAGATGATGAGGATAATCACCAGCGTCGTCACGATCCCAAAACCGGTGAAGACGGCTCCTAAGTTTTTGAAGGGGTTCAGCACCCAGATGCTTTTGATTTCTTCGCCAGAGTGAAAGGTCGAAGCGATTCCAAGCCGCAGAGAATTGAGGAACATCCCATAAAAATACCAGCCGACAATGACGGCTGGTATGCGCATAGGCAGTTTGGCTTTGTTTCGGGCAAACCAACTCTTGAATCTCGCTTCCGATTTGTCCTCCAGTTTTTCAAGGAGCTTTGAGAGGCGGAACATCCAGAACACTTCCTTCCGATGTGTAAAATGGCAGGTCAGGCGGCGCGTATGGCGCGGTGCTTCCAAGCAGCTCCCGCAGCGCCGCATCCGTAATGGTAAAGACACGCGCTTTTCCGGTTTCGCGGTAGCGGCGGTTCAGGACAGATTCCACCTGCTCCGGCAGTGCGGCCAGCGCGATTTGAGGAAGTCCATCCGAACGGGCCATTTCCACCGCCGCGTCAATGCGCCGCAGATCCATATCCGCCGCCATGACGAATGGGACGCCCTGATACAGAGCATCGTACATCGGTTGACCAGCGGGCGGTGGAACGTAATGCGACTTCAGGATGATTCTCGCCAGAAGTTCGCGGTAATTGGGTATGCCGAGGATGCGGAGCTGCAAACAGCCTGTGTCATTGCATGGCAGCAGAAACAGCGGCAGCTTCAGGCAATCGTGGACCTCGCGGTAAGTTTGCAGGCGCATGGTTTGCTTCTCTTGCACAGCATCCAGTTCCGTGATGATATCCTCATAGTCGGACGCGGCAAAGATCATGGTGCGCTGTTTCGTTGGAATCGCCGCTGTGTGATTTTGGAACGCGGTCAGCTCATCCGTCAGCGCAACACAGCCGATCCCGGGGCTGACCCAGTGGATCGCGCACATGAGGCCGCCAGTATGGAGCAGAGCCGCCACGCGGGTGCTGCCCCACGGATTGGAGCCGCGATTGCGATGTAGAAAAGGTAAAAACAAAGATGGCTGAGATTGCAATTCAGATTCCTTTGTCAGAAATATGTTGACACCGGCGGCATACGCCGTTGTGACGATCTGTGCCAGACGCAGTCTGCGCATGATATCCGGTTCTCTGTATGTGGGAGCAGTTGCAGGCGGAAGAACAACCCCAGCGGAACCTAAAACACGGTTGCCGCATGGTGTCAGAAGCCAGGCTTTTGCCGCATCAGAAAACCGGATCATCTGCGCGGCGCTGAGATTCATAACTTCGTCTTCGGAGAACGCTTCACAAAGCTCCTTTGGCCGTATCATCCGGCACCAGCGGAGCAGCCGCAGAATATCAAAATCACGTTGACTGAGCATCATGCAGCTTTCCCAACCTTCCTTTCCTGCGGTTTGCCGAAACCGTTCTTGCGCCGCTCCGGCGCAATCACAATTTCGGCAAACACGTCTGTTTTTCCTGCCGCGCGTGATGGGTTTGCGTAGATGACAGCTTTTCTCACGGCTCGTGATGGGTCGGCACATAAAAATCCATTGATTGATAAGGACTTTTTGCCGCTCCAAGCCATCAGCAGGTCGCCGATACAGATGATGCCTCCGAAACCAACGAAAAATTGACCATTACGGATGGCTCCAAGGGACTGTACGCAATGCCTTTTTGATGATATTGAAAGAACTCATCCGTGGATTCTGGCAGCACCAGACTGATGTGGCAGACATTCTCCGCGCTGCGGCTGGACATCATGTGGACGGATAGGTGGTACTGGTCGTCATCGTCGATGACCAGACCTTTGAGCGCATTGCTTACGGCTTTCCAGCCTTTGTTGTCCTGATCGAAAACGTGCCGCCCATCCACATCGCTGTGTTCGTCGATCACCAAAAGCATTTGCTTGAAATGCAGGCGGAAATTCGTGTGCTGCGTATAGGCCGTCAGAAGCTGCCGCACCGTGTCCGTCAGCCACGTTGCGGGCATATACCGGCAGTGCGGCAAAAGCGTGTCGATCTGCATATGCACCCAGCCCGCGCCCGCGATCTCGATGTGCCCGGACGGAAGCTGGAACTCCAGACCGTCGCGCCGCCCGTATCCGCCAATGCCCGGCATCTGCGTTTCGCAGAGTGCGCGCAGATGGAGTGTCGCGGCCTCAAAGAAATACGCGGTTTCCTCCAGCGTGAGCTGCAATTTCTCGCGGCTCATTTTGCCGCCGTCAGAAAGTGCGGACAGAGCGCCTGCTTTCTGCGAAGCTTTGGCAATGACGGACTGAATCTTTTTTGTTTCTGCTGTAAATCTTTCCTCGTTCAACGTTCAAATTCCTTTCTGTTGTATTTTTTGAAAAAGACTGTTATACTAAAATCAGAAAAGCACTGGGAGGTGACGCAAATGCCATACACGATTGAAGAACTGCGCAGAATTATCACACCAATCGCACAAGCACATGGGCTGCGCAGCGTCAGCCTGTTCGGTTCGTATTCCAAAGGCACGGCGCGCCGTGACAGCGACGTGGATTTAAAAATCGAAAAAGGCAGCGTCATGTCTTTGTTCCAGCTCAGCGGTCTGCGGCTGGATATCGAAGATGCCTTGAAAGTGCCAGTCGATCTTGTCACCAACGATTCCTCCGACCATGAATTTCTGGATATGATTGCGAAAGATGAGGTGCTTTTATATGGGTATCCCGGAAATTAAATCTGTTGTTTCCAGACTCGGGCGGGAATATGGCGCACAGCGAATCTGGCTGTTTGGCTCTTACGCCCGCGGGGATATGACGCCGACAAGCGACATTGATCTTCGCATCGACAAAGGCCGTATCCGCGGCATTGAAATGGGCGGCTTGCTTCTTGATCTGGAAGACGCGCTGGGTGTGCCGGTCGATTTGATCCCGACTGGCAGCCTGAGTGAGCGATTCCTGTCCAGTATTCAGAAAGACGAGGTACTGCTGTATGAGGCTTGACCGCGACGCCAGTATTCTGGAACACATTGTTTCCTACTGTGAGCAGATTGAGCTGACCGTCGATCGGTTTGGCGACAGCTATGATACCTTCCAGACCGACGCAATTTACCGCAATGCGGCCGCGCTCTGTATTCTTCAAATCGGTGAACTGGTCGGCAAGCTGACAGAAGACTTCCGCGACAGCCACGATGCAATTCCGTGGCGAAAAATCAAAGCCATGCGCAATATCGTCGCGCACAGCTATGGCACTGTTGACTCTGAAATCACTTGGGAGATCATCAAGGATGGTATTCCAGAATTGAAAGCCTACTGTCTGCAAGTCCTTTCAGATGAATGAAGCCGTCTTGCCTTTTGGTCAAACGGTTTCATTTTTTATGTTCCTGTTTAACAAATCTGTTGGCGATGTTGTAATGGCATCGTATTCTTTCTGCGTTGCGTAGAACGCAATGGGTACATGATTATAACCGATACACAGAAGCCCCTCGCCGCGGCGGAATCTTGTGATCTGACGGACTTCTTCCTCGGAAAGATTCAGAACATTTTGAATCAGCCGGGCTTCCTGTTCCTCCATCTGCATAACGATCTTGATGCGGCTGGAATCCAGAATGCCTTTGCCGTATTTGCCGTTGTCGAGAGAGAACAGGTCTTGCATACCCTGTGTGGATGTGATCGCGATACCGCCGAGGCCGCGGATGGTCTTGACCATTTCCTGAATGTACCCAGCCGCCAGCGGGTTGGAGTTTGCGCCGACGAGCGACCAGAGTTCGTCTGAAATGAGCGCGGAGAGCTGTCCACCTGCGCCAGAAATGAGGTCGTTTGCAATGTCTGTCGCCCAGAAGATACCGGGCAGAAGCAGATCGTCAGGCATACCCGACGTGTCAATGACGATGTATTTGTTATCGAGGTCAATTTCATTTCGGCTGCCCATGGCAGAGGCAGAGCCTGTCACATACCGTGCCAGCACGACGGCCAGATGCCGCGTATCCGCGCGCTCCTGCAGCACGTCGTACCAGTCTGCCAGCACAGGCATTTCGCGAAAACTCCCGTCTTCGTTCAGAACGGAAGTGTTGTCAAATGTGATACCATACCGCCGGTAACACTCGACCAGCGACGTGTCCAGATAGTTCCGGTCTTCATCGCTGAGGTCGCGCTTTTGCAGGCTGTACCAGATAATCAGCCGCGAAATTTTATCCGCCAGCACGGAATCGTCACGGGAGGCAAGTCCCTTGAGACCCGCGTAGGTGTCGAGGGATTTTCTGCGGATGGCCATAATATTGGGGCAGTCCGGCGAGGATGGTGACATCCGCAGATACAGACCGCCGAGCTGTTCGCAGCGCGGACGGAACTCGTGACCTTTCTTCGGGATAATGTAAATGACGCGCTTGCCCTGCTGCCGCAGACGACCGCCGACGCATTGGAGTGTGAACGTCTTGCCTGCACCAGACGAGCCGCCGATCCAGATGTTGCCGTTCGTATATTTATAGTCGTCATAGGGGTTCAGAAAGACCGGCGAACGATTGTACATATTGAGACCGAGGAAGATACCGTTGCGGTCGGACAGCTCATAGGACGCGAATGGGAACGCGGCTGCCACGCCGCTGGTGAGCGCATTCCGACGCGATTTGCGTTCAATGTCCGGGTCAAGATAGAGAATTGGCAGCATGGACAAAAACGCCTGCTCCTGCTTGTACTCGCAGCGG
>OLRV01003523.1_pt1 | contig 10859 bp, 9 predicted proteins | sample 1672421 | NCBI WGS metagenome assembly OLRV01 (sample SAMEA3136684, study PRJEB25190) | human gut metagenome | biome: human gut; feature: human-associated habitat; material: faeces | place: Austria | collected 2013
CGGCAAGCACCTGTTTGTACCAGGCGATCTGCTTTTGCAGTTCGGCGTGTTCCTGCTCGGTCTTTTCGCGTTCCAGACCGGTGAGCTTGGCAAGGCGCATGTCGAGGATGGCCTGCGCCTGCCGCTCGGAGAGGCCGAAGCGCTCCATGAGGCCGTTTTTGGCCTCCTGCTGCGTGCGCGAGGCGCGCAGAAGGGCGACGATCTCGTCGATGTGATCGAGGGCGATGAGCAATCCCTCGAGGATGTGGCAGCGCGCCTCGGCCTTGTCGAGGTCGTACTGCGTGCGCCGCGTCACCACGTCGCGCTGATGGTCGAGGTAGTGGCGGATGATCTGGTGCAAAGAGAGCGTGCGCGGCTCGCCGTCCACCAGCGCGATCATGATGGCGCCAAAGGTGTCCTGCAACTGCGTGTGCTTGTAGAGGTAGTTGAGCACCACATTGGCGTTGACATCGCGCTTTAATTCGATGACGATGCGCATGCCCTCGCGGTCGGACTCGTCGCGCACGTCGGAGATGCCGTCCACGCGCTTTTCGTGCACCAGCTCGGCGATCTTCTCGATGAGCTTGGCCTTGTTGACCATGTAGGGAATTTCCGTGACCACGATGCGCTGGCGGTTGCCGCCCATCTCCTCGATCTCGCTCTTGGCGCGCACGACGATGCGGCCGCGGCCCTCGTGGTAGGCGTCGTAGATGCCGCGGCGGCCGAGAATGACGCCGCCGGTGGGGAAGTCCGGCCCCTTGATGACGGTCATCAGATCGTCCGTGGTGCAGTTCGGGTTGTCGATCATCATCACCACGCCGTCGATGGCCTCGCCGAGGTTGTGCGGCGGTATGTTCGTGGCCATGCCCACGGCGATGCCCTGCGAGCCGTTGACCAGCAGGTTCGGGAAGCGCGCGGGCAGCACGCGGGGCTCCTTGCGGCTCTCGTCGAAGTTCGGATCCCAGTCGACGGTCTCCTTATCGATGTCGCGCAGCATTTCGTTGGCGATCTTCGACATTCTGGCCTCGGTGTATCGGTAGGCGGCCGGGGGGTCGCCATCGATGGAACCGAAGTTGCCGTGACCGTCGACGAGCATATAGCGCATGGAGAAGTCCTGCGCGAGACGCACGAGCGCGTCGTACACCGACGCGTCGCCGTGCGGATGATAGCGGCCCAGCACGTCGCCGACGCAGGTCGCCGACTTTTTGAAGGCCTTGTCGCTCGTAAGACCGTCTTCATACATGGCGTACAGAATGCGGCGGTGGACCGGCTTCAGGCCGTCGCGCACGTCGGGCAGCGCGCGCCCGACGATGACCGACATCGCGTATTCGATGTAGGAGGACTGCATCTCGTGCACGAGCTCGCTCTGCACGATCTTTTGGTTGGGGAATTGAATGTCTTCGGGTTTGTAATCCACGTTTTTGTGTGCCATTTTCTTCGTCCTCCTCTCTTAAAAGTCCAGATTGACCGCGTATTTCGCGTTCTGTTCGATGAATTCCTTGCGCGGCTCGACCTTCTCGCCCATCAGCACCGTGAACGTCTCGTCGGCGAGCACCGCGTCCTCGAGCGTGATGCGCTTGAGCGTGCGCTTTTCGGGGTCCATGGTCGTCTCCCACAGCTCATGCGGGTTCATTTCACCAAGACCTTTGAAGCGCGAAATGTCGACCTTCGCGTTCGGATTGTCGCCGCGAAGCTCGGCGGAAACGGCGTCGCGCTCCTCGTCCGAGAAGGCAACGCGCTGTGTCTTGCCGCGCGAGAGCTTGTAGAGCGGCGGCACCGCGGCGTAGACATAGCCGTTTTCAATGAGCGGGCGCATATAGCGGAAGAAGAACGTCAGCAGCAGCGTCCGGATGTGCGAACCATCGACATCGGCATCCGCCATGATGATGACCTTGTGATAGCGGAGCTTATTGATATCGAAATCCTCGCCAAGGCCGGCGCCGAGCGCGATGATGACGGGCTGGAGCTTGTCGTTGCCGTAAATTTTGTCGGCGCGCACCTTTTCGACGTTGAGCATCTTGCCCCAGAGCGGCAGGATCGCTTGGAAGCGCGAGTCGCGTCCCTGGGTGGCAGAGCCGCCTGCCGAGTCGCCCTCTACGATGTAGAGCTCGGTGAGCTCGGGGTTATTTTCGTTGCAGTCGCGCAGCTTGTCGGGCATCGCCGCGCCGCCGAGGGCGCTCTTGCGGCGGATGGACTCGCGCGCCTTGCGCGCGGCCTCGCGCGCGCGGTTGGCGGTCATCGCCTTATCCAAAATCGTGCGCGCCACGACGGGGTTCTCCTCAAGGAACTGCATCAGCCGGTCGGAGACGATGCCGTCGACCAGTGTGCGGATCTCGGAATTTCCGAGCTTTGCCTTTGTCTGGCCTTCGAACTGCGCGTTCGTGAGCTTCACGGAGATGACGCAGGTAAGACCCTCGCGGCAGTCCTCGCCGCTGACCTTGTCGCCCTCCTTGATGATGCCGTTTTTAATGCCATAGGCGTTCAGAACGCGCGTGAGCGCCGCCTTGAAGCCGGTCTCGTGCATACCGCCCTCGGGCGTGTGGACGTTGTTGGCGAACGACAGGATATTTTCCTGATAGCCGTCGTCATACTGGAGCGCCAATTCTGCGAACGAATCGCCCTTCATGCCGCTCATGTAGATGACGTTATTGTGCAGCGGCTCTTTCTTCTTGTTGAGCCACGTGACGAATTCGCGGATACCGCCCTCGTAGCACATCGAGTCACGGCGCTCGCTCTCGGGCTTTTCTTCACTCTCAAGGCGCTTATCCTCGATCGTGATGCGAAGGCCCGCGTTCAGAAATGCCTCCTCGCGCATGCGGGTGTGCAGCGTTTCGTAGGAGTATTCGAGCTCCTCGAACATCTCGGGATCGGGCTTGAACGTAACGGTCGTGCCCGTGTGGTCGGTCGAGCCGATGATGGTCATCTCCTGAGTGATCTTGCCGCGGGAGAATTTCATCTCGTAGATGTTGCCGTTTTTGTGCACCTGCACCGTCAGCCATTCAGACAGCGCGTTGACAACGCTCGCGCCGACGCCGTGCAGACCGCCGGAGACCTTGTAGCCTCCGCCGCCGAACTTGCCGCCTGCGTGCAGCACGGTGTAGACGACCTCGAGCGCGGGACGGCCCGTCTGCGCCTGAATGTCGACCGGAATGCCGCGGCCGTTATCCACAACGGTGATGGTGTTGCCCTCGTTGATCGTCACTTTAATTTCCGTACAATAGCCTGCAAGTGCCTCATCAATAGAGTTGTCTACGATTTCATAGACAAGGTGATGCAGACCTGCCGACGAGGTAGAGCCGATATACATACCCGGACGTTTTCTTACTGCGTCAAGACCTTCGAGTACCTGTATTTGACTTTCGTCATAGGTGGTTTCAATCTTTTCCAAATCACTCATATTTTTTTCTCCCTTTATCTTAATTTTATCCGTTTTGCGTGTATTATAAACCACGTTTTGCCAATACTTTTGAAGAAACGGAGGATATAAAAACTTTCGTTTCATCTTTTTCCTTAACTACAACAAAGGATTTCGGCAAATCGTCGGTTGAATTTATAATCAGACCGTTTTTTTGAGATTCGGCAAGGAAGTTTCTGCCGAGCCTTGAAACAGTCGTATTATCCATATCAAATATTCCTATTATATCTTTTGTATTTACAACAATGTTTTCCTCAACTCTAAGGTACATTAATTTTCCTCCCTTACGACAGAGCCGTTTTTTATTTTAAATAACTTCGTATTGTCGGTGCTTTCGATAAGGTCGGTGTCAGTTGAAGTTATAAGAACTTGCTTATCGCGAATTTTCTGCGAAAGGTACATTCGGCGGTTAATGTCAAGCTCGCTCATTATATCGTCAAGCAGAAGTATCGGATATTCGCTTTTTATGTGATGAATGTAATCGGCTTGTGCAATTTTCATTGACAGTGCAGATGTACGCTGTTGACCTTGTGAGCCGTAAATTTTCGCCTCACTGCCGTTGATTGTGATGTGCAAATCATCTCGCTGTACGCCGACTTGGGCGGAGGCTAAATCAATTTCGCGTCTTTGATTTTTTTCAAGATATTTTATAATAAATCAACTTTAAAATAAAAATTAATTCAGACGGATTGAAATTGTAATATTTGTGTCAATTTTATAAAAGAGGATTGATTATAAACACAAATAATGATATAATTTGAGACGGTATAATTTTGCCGAAATAAGTCATGGAGATGTATTTTTAGTAATGAAAAGGGATTTTATAGGGAAAACTATCTTTTTGGTTGCATTTGTTGCTATTTTGGTTATTTCCGTTTACGGCTTCAGCGGAAAAATGACAGAAGAACGGCATGATGCGCAGAACAAAACAAGTGAAACGACAACGGAAAATAAAACCGAAGAGAAAAAGGCTGAGACAACTGCTCAGACAACGACCGAAGAAGAAAAGGAGAATAGTGAGCTGCCGAAGTCGACCGACAAGCTTGTATGCTTTACCTTTGACGACGGACCATATGCTCCGGTTACGAATAAAATTCTCGATGTCCTGGAAAAATATAACGGCAGGGCAACGTTCTTTGTGGTCGGCGACAGGGCGGCAACATATTCCGATGAGATAGAAAGAGCGTCAAAAATGGGCTGTGAAATAGGAACTCACACCTATTCGCACGTTAATCTCAATACGCTTTCCGTTCCGGAGATGCAAGAAGAAATAAGAAAGTCCTGCGATGCTATTTCAAAGTATTCCGGCAAAAAGGTTAATGTTCTCAGACCTCCCGAGGGAGCGGCTAACGAGACGGTTAAGGCAAATGTAAACATGCCTATGGTGCTTTGGAGCGTCGATTCTCGTGACTGGGATTACAGAAATGCCGACAAGGATTATCAGACCGTTATGGATAATGTTTTTGACGGCAGTATTGTTCTTATGCATGACCTTTATCCTGCGACTGCGGACGCTGTTGCAAGGATTATTCCGGAGCTTGCAAAGCAGGGATATAAATTCGTTACGTTTTCAGAGCTTATGAAAATCAGGGGAGTGGACGTTGAGCCGGGTGAAAAGTATTTCAGCGCAACGCCGCAGACTCCGGCTGAGGAATGTGATGACGCAGGTTGAGAAAACTTCTGAGAAATAATTGCCGATTTTTCGGTGATTACATATACAGACTGAAAAACGGAGGATGACATATGAAATTTTTTGATGAACTTTCTGCTTATGATAATGAGGTTTATTCGGCATGTGAAAGCGAGCTTGAACGCCAGCAGCACAATATTGAGCTTATCGCATCCGAAAACATTGTATCAAAGGCCGTTTTGCTTGCAGCAGGAAGTGTTCTGACGAACAAGTATGCCGAGGGATATCCGTCGAAGAGGTATTACGGAGGCTGTCAGTGTGTTGACGTTGTCGAAGAAATCGCACGAAACAGAGCAAAGGAGCTTTTCGGAGCGGAGCATGTCAACGTTCAGCCGCACAGCGGAGCGAATGCAAACCTTGCCGTGTTTTTTGCACTGCTTAATCCGGGCGATACCGTTATGGGAATGAATCTTCAGCAGGGCGGACACCTTTCGCACGGTTCACCGGTAAACATTTCGGGTAAATATTTCAATGTCGTCCCATATGGCGTCGATGAAGTGACGGCAAAAATCGACTATGACGAGATGGAGCGAATCGCTCTTGAATGCAAGCCGAAGCTTATTGTTGCCGGTGCAAGTGCATATTCAAGGGTAATCGACTTCCCGCGCTGCCGTGAAATTGCCGATAAGGTCGGCGCATATCTCATGGTTGATATGGCTCACATTGCGGGACTGGTTGCCGCAGGAGTTCATCCGTCACCCGTGCCGTATGCCGATATCGTAACGACCACCACCCATAAGACCCTCAGAGGACCGAGAGGCGGTATGATCCTTTGCAAGGAACAGTTTGCAAAGCAGATCGACAAGGCCGTTTTCCCCGGAACACAGGGAGGACCGCTCATGCACATCATAGCCGCAAAGGCCGTTGCACTCGGCGAAGCCTTGACAGACGAATTCAAGACTTATCAAAAGCAGGTTGTGAAAAATGCCTCAATGCTTGCCGATGCGCTTATGAAGAACGGAATTGACATTGTTTCCGGCGGAACGGACAATCATCTCATGTTGCTTGACCTTCGCAACAAGGGCATCACGGGCAAGGAGCTTGAGCACAGGCTCGACGAGGTTCGCATTACGGCGAACAAAAACACGATTCCGAACGATCCACAAAGTCCGTTTGTTACAAGCGGCCTGAGAATCGGAACGCCTGCCGTTACAACGAGGGGCTTTAAAGAGCCTGAAATGGAGCTTATCGCAAGCTGGATAAGCGATATTATAAATGATTTTGATGAAAATAAGGATCGGGTTCTCTCCGAGGTTCAGGCGCTTTGCGAAAAGTTCCCGCTTTACAGTGAATAATCTTAAAAAGCTGCCGTAACAAAAATGTTGCGGCAGTTATTTTCTTAGATTATTTTAATTTATTATATTTCTTTGCTGCCTGTGAAAGGGCGGATTTACTGTTTTCGATACGTTCGTCAATAACCTCGTCAAGCAGAAATTCAAGAGTTTCTCTTATCATTGTTCTGTCGATTCCGAGTGCCATAATGTCGTTGCCGTTTATATCCAGCTCAGAGGTTTTGAGACAAATATGATTTTCTCTTATGAGGTCAATCTGCTCCTGTGCGACATGAATGGCATCAGTCTCTTGAGCGAAAAATTCGGGATTTTTTCCGTGAGCGTCGGCGAGTATCAGCTTCAATGTATCTTCAACATTGTCAATGCCGTATTGAGAGCAAAGTTTAGCCAAATGAAAGCGGTTGCCGTCGGGACGTTCGTCATGCAGACGGATAATCGTCGTTATATGATTTATTTCTGCATTTGAAAACCGAAGTCTGCGCAGAATTCTCTCTGCCGTTTCCGCACCTTTTTGAGGGTGACCCTTGAAATGGCCGATTCCCTGCGAATCAAGCCGGAACATTGACGGCTTTTCTATATCGTGCAGCAAGGCGGCAACTCTCAGATCGGATTGAGGTTCAATGCTTGACACAACCTTGGTTGTGTGCGTCCAAACGTCATAAATATGATACGGCGTGTGCTGCAAAAATCCATCCTCGGCGGCAAGCTCGGGGATAATATCAAAGAGCACGCTTTTATAATCCGTAAGTATCCTTTCAATATTTTGACCGCAGAGCATTTTTATAAGCTCAACTCTGATTCGTTCCTTTGAAATATTTTGAAGCAGAGAACGGTTATTAATTATGCTTTGCGAGGTTTTTTTGTCAATATCAAATCCGAGCACGGAAGAAAACCTGATTGCGCGAAGAATCCTCAGAGCATCCTCGTTGAAGCGTTTATCGGGATTGCCGACGCAGCGAATCGTTTTGCTTTTTATGTCATTCTGACCGCCAAACGGGTCGATAATGCCTGTTTTGGAGTTATATGACATTGCATTCACGGTGAAATCACGGCGTGAAAGATCGTCCTCGATTCTTTTTGTAAAAGATACGTTTTCGGGGTGGCGGTTGTCCGAATATTTTCCGTCAACCCTCATTGTTGTTATTTCGACAGGCTCGGAGCCGATTATGACCGTTATCGTGCCGTGCTTTATTCCTGTTGCAATAGTTCGAAAACTCTTGAAAACGGTTCTTGTTTCGGCAGGGGTGGCCGAGGTCGTCATGTCCCAGTCGTTCGGAGTTCTGCCCATAATTGAATCACGGACACAGCCGCCGACGGCATAGGCCGAATAACCGTTACTCTCAAGCAGGGCAATGGCTTTCAGAATTTTTTCGGGACAATTTATACGCATCATTTTCACCTCTTTACAATTCTACCATTTTACGATATAATTTTCAATATCAAAACCGAGGTGATATGATGAATATTCAGATTTACGGCAAGTCAAAGTGCTTTGATACCAAAAAGGCGGAGCGTTACTTTAAGGAGCGCAGAATCAAGTATCAATACATTGACCTTGAAAAATACGGCATGAGCGCAGGGGAGTACAGAAACATCAAGGCAGCCGTCGGCTCGATTGATGATTTGATAGATGAAAAGTCAAAGGCATATGAGAAGTGCTTTATCAAGTATCTTGCGTCAAAGGAAGCTGTTGAAGAGAAGCTTTTGGAAAACCAGTCTCTCTTCAAAACGCCGATTGTCAGGAACGGCAAAAAGGCGACTGTCGGCTATAAGCCGGAAATATGGAAAGAATGGGAATAAAACCTTGCAATAATTCGTTTAATGTGTTATTATACATAGAGAAATTAAAAGAAGGAGTTTTTTCAATGAAAAATACTGTCATTGCTTCAATAGTAGCTGTACTTTGCACAGCAGCAATCTGCGTTACATACGCTGTTAAATCACCGGTTAACAAGAAGGAGACTTCTGCCGTTGCCGCTGACACAACTTATATGTCCGAGGCCGAGGCAGCCGATTATATCGGTGTTACGGACGAGGTTATGAAGATGATGCGTGAGAACCTCAAGAGCTTTGAGGGTGCATATATTTCATATTATTACACCGACGCCGAGGGCAACGAGGCCGAGTATGACATCGTCTACGACGCCTCTGCCAAGGTCTGGAGCGTCAAGCAGATGACCGAGACCTACGTTTATGACCGCTACGCCGCCCCCAGCAAAGAGCACTGGCTCGGCACCGACACGAACGGTATGGACATGCTGACCCGCCTGATGTACGGCGGACGTGTCTCGCTGATCATCGGCTTCATCGTTGTTGTCATTGAAGCGTCCCTCGGCATCCTGATGGGCGGCATCTCCGGCTACTTCGGCGGCTGGATCGACAACATTATTATGCGTATCGTCGATGTTTTCTACTGCATCCCCTCGATGCCCGTCATCATCATCATCGGTGCGGCCATGGACGCGATGCGCGTCGATTCCTGGAAGCGCATGATGTACCTGATGCTGATCCTGGGCTTCCTCGGCTGGCCGAGCATTGCCCGTCTGGTCCGCGGCCAGATCCTGTCCCTGCGCGAGCAGGAGTTTATGCTGGCCACCGAGGCCTGCGGCATCAAGGTCTGGCACCGCATCTTCCGCCATCTGATCCCCAACGTCATCCCGCAGCTGATCGTCACCTGCACGATGGGCCTCGGCTCCACCATCCTGACCGAAGCCACGCTGTCCTTCCTGGGTCTGGGCGTCAAATACCCGTTTGCCTCCTGGGGCAACATCATCAACGACGTCAACAACGCCTACGTCATGACGAACTACCTGTTCATCTGGATCCCTGCCGGTGTCTGCCTGCTGCTCACCGTTCTGGGCTTCAACTTTGTGGGCGACGGTCTGCGCGATGCGTTTGACCCCAAGATGAAACGCTGATTGGAAGGAGAAACACACGATGGCTAAAAATCAGGACGGATACCTTTCCGCCAAAGAGTCGCGGCGTATCTCCAAGGAAAACCGCCGCATCACGGACCAGTACGAAAAGCGCCGCAAGCGCCGCAACGTGCCCGAGTCCGAGTACACCACCCAGATGAAGGACCCCACCAACGCGGTGGAGTTCGATAACCTGCACACCTACTTCTTCACCGACACCGGCGTCGTCAAGAGCGTCGACGGCGTCTCGTTTGAAGTGCCCATCGGCAAGACCGTCGGCGTCGTCGGCGAGTCCGGCTGCGGCAAGTCTGTCACCAGCCTGTCCCTGATGCAGCTTTTGCAGCGCCCCCAGGGCCAGATCGTCGAGGGTGCCATCCGGCTGAACCTCGGCAATGACAAGGCCTACGACATTGCCAAGACCCCGGCGGACAAGATGCAGGGCCTGCGCGGCAACTATATCTCGATGATCTTCCAGGAGCCTATGACGAGCCTGAACCCGGTGTTCCGCATCGGTGCCCAGATCGACGAGGTCATCGCCCTGCACGAGGGCGAGGGCAAGACGAAGGAGGACATCAAGAAGCGCACCATCGAGATGCTCGAGATGGTCGGCATCGCCAACAGCGAGGGCGTCTACGCGATGTACCCCCACGAGCTGTCCGGCGGTATGCGCCAGCGCGTCATGATCGCCATGGCGCTGGCCTGCAACCCGAAGATCATCATTGCCGACGAGCCGACCACCGCGCTGGACGTGACGATCCAGGCACAGATCCTCGACCTGCTGCGCAGCCTGAAGGACCGCATCAATTCGTCCATCATGCTCATCACGCATGACCTGGGCGTCATTGCCGAGATGGCCGACTATGTCGTCGTCATGTACGCGGGCCGTGTCGTCGAGAAGGGCACTGTCGAGGAGATCTTTGCCCACCCGAGCCACCCCTACACCATCGGCCTGATGGCGTCCAAGCCCGTTGTCGGCAAAAAAGTGGACCGCCTGTACTCCATCCCCGGCAAGGTTCCCAACCCCGTTGATATGCCGAACTACTGCTACTTCAAGGACCGCTGCGAGCTGCAGCTGCCCTGCTGCAGCGGCGAGTACCCCTGCGAGATCAGCCTGTCCCCGACGCACAAGGTCAGCTGCTACCGCTACTATGAAGAAAACAGAAAGGCGGGTGAGTGACGCATGGCAAACAAGGGTAAGCACCTGATTGAAAACGATTACACCCCCGTCACCTATGACCCTCAGTATATCCTGATGGTCAACCACCTCAAGAAATATTTCCCCATCAAGGGCGGCCTGCTGTCCCAGACTGTGGGCCACGTCAAGGCCGTGGACGGCGTGACGTTCAACCTGCGCCGCGGCTGCACGATGGGCCTTGTCGGCGAGTCCGGCTGCGGCAAGTCCACCACGGGCCGCACGATCCTGCGCCTGGGCGGCGAAAAGACCGGCGGCCAGGTGCTGTTCAACGGCAAGGAGGTCTACGACATGACCCCCGCCGAGATGCGTGAGCTGCGCACCAAGATGCAGATCATCTTCCAGGACCCGTTCTCCAGCCTGTCCCCGCGTCTGC
>OLRV01003528.1_pt1 | contig 10846 bp, 6 predicted proteins | sample 1672421 | NCBI WGS metagenome assembly OLRV01 (sample SAMEA3136684, study PRJEB25190) | human gut metagenome | biome: human gut; feature: human-associated habitat; material: faeces | place: Austria | collected 2013
GCTTTTTTGATAAATTAAAACAAGGTTTAACAAAGACAAAAGAATCAATAAATGATAAAATAAATAATGTATTTAGTAATTTTAGAAAGGTTGATGAAGAATTACTTGAAGAATTAGAAGAAGCATTAATAATGTCAGATATGGGAGTAGAAACATCAACACAAATAATAAGTAATTTAAGAGAAAAAATAAAAAAAGAAAAAATAGGAGAAAGTGAACAAGTAAAAGAAGCATTAAGAGAAGAAATTGAGAAAATTCTAGAAAAATGTGATAATAGTTTAAAACTAGAAACAAAGCCATCAGTAATACTTGTTATAGGAGTAAATGGAGTTGGAAAAACAACATCAATAGGAAAAATGGCAGCAAGATTAGCAAGAGATGGAAAAAAAGTAATAGTTGCTGCTGCTGATACATTTAGAGCAGCAGCAGTAGAACAATTAGAAATATGGGCACAAAGAGCAGGAGCAGAAGTAGTAAAAAGAGAAGAAGGAGTAGACCCAGCATCAGTGGTATTTGAAGCAATAAGAAGAACTAAAGAAAGTAATGCAGATGTATTGATAATAGATACAGCTGGAAGGTTGCATAATAAAAAATATTTAATGGATGAATTAAACAAAATTCAAAAAGTAGTAAATAAAGAAATGGCAGAAGCATCAAAAGAAGTATTATTAGTAATTGATGCAACAACAGGACAAAATGCAATATCACAAGTAAAAGCATTTAAAGAACAAGCAGATATTACAGGAATTGTATTAACAAAATTAGATGGAACAGCAAAAGGTGGAGCTGTAGTTGGAATTGTACAAGAAAATGATATACCTGTAAAATTCATAGGTGTTGGAGAGCAAATTGATGATATGGAAATTTTTAATTCTAAAGATTTTGTAAAAGCAATAATATAAAAAACGTAAGATAAATATATTTGTAGTTAAACAAAATTATGAGGAGTTTAAAAAATAGATGGAAAAAAAGAAATTAAATAAAATAAAAAATATATTAGTAATAGCATTTATAGCGATATATTTAATATGTACATATTTTACATTAAGAGGGGAATATTTAGAATGTCTAGAATTAGGAGAACAATATGTTCAAAATTTTTGGACAAATATTAAATATAAATATTCAATAATGGGAATAAGTTTTGTTGTTATTTCAATATGTATGTTTATCACTAATATAGGAATAAAAAAAGGTCTAAAACCATTTTTTGAATCAGAAAATAAAACAATGCCAAAACTTCCAAATAAATCTTTAATATTTGTTGTTGCGATAATAGGTAGTATAATTTTTTCAAATAATATAGTCGAAAAAGTATTATTATGTGCAAGTAAGGTATCATTTCAAAAAACAGATATGATATTTAATATGGACATTTCATATTATATGTTTACCAAACCATTAATAGAAGCAATTATAAAGTATATAATGCAATTTGTTATTCTAATAAGTGCATATATAACAGCATTTTATATAATTGTGTTTAATTTATATTTTGATGGAATTGATAGAACAATGCTAAGAAAAAGTAAATTTATAAAAAGTTTATTAAAAAATGTAATAATTTTAGCAATTCTTGCAGGAATATTAACAATATTCAGTACTCAAAATATAGTAACAGAGAAATTTTTAACATTAAATGATGAAATTGAATTAACAGGAGCAGGATTTGTAGAATCAACAATAAAATTATGGGGATATATAATATTTGCATTTGTAATAATAGGAGCAATAATTTCATCTGTAATATTTTTTCAAAAAAATAAAAACAAAAAAATAATGTTTACATTATTATCAATTCCAGGATATCTAGTTGTGATGTTTATTGTAATGGTAGGAACAGATTTTATTTTTGTAAAACCAAATGAATTTGATAAAGAAAGAAAATATATTGAAGAAAATATAAATTCAACAAGAGAAGCATATGGAATAAATGCTTCAGAAATAAATATTAGTTATTCTGGGACAATATCTGAAGAGGAAATTAATGAAAATAAAGAATTGTTAGATAATATTCCAATAGTAAGTCAAAATATGGTAAAACAAAGTTTAGAAGATACACAAACAGAAGCAGGATATTATACATTTAGAAATATATTAACTACTAAATTTATAAAAGATAATCAAGAAAAATTAGCATATATAGCACCAAGAGAAATTGCAGAACAATCAATTTCATATAATAATAAAACATATGAACTTACACATGGTATAGGACAAATAATAGTAGATGCAAATAAAACATCAGAAGAGGGAAATATTCAATATATTCAAAAAGAAATAGATGATAATCAAAGAATATATTATGGATTAGAAACAAATTCAATAGTAGTAACAAATACAAAAAATAAAGAAGAATATGATTATACAGATAGTGAAGGTGAAGAACATACTTATAGTTATGAAGGAAAATCAGGAATCCAAGTTGGATTTTTAGATAGATTAATATTAGCAGTAAGAAATAAAGATTTTAAACTTGCATTTTCAACATCTGTAACAAATCAAAGTAAGATATTAACAAATAGAAATGTAATTGAAAGAGCAAAAACAGCACTTCCATATTTATTATATGATGAAAATGCTTATACAGTAATTAAAGATAATCAAATTTATTGGGTTATAGATGCTTACACAATTTCAGATAAATATCCATATTCGTCATATACAACAATTGATGGAGAAAAAGAAAAACGAGATATTAATTATATTAGAAATTCTGTAAAAGTTATAATAAATGCTTATAATGGCGAAATGAAATTTTATATAGTAGATAAAACAGATCCAATAATATCAGCATATAAAAAGATATATCCAGCAATGTTTGAAGAAAATGATATTCCAGAAGAAATTCAAAAACAATTAAAATATCCACAATTATTATATAATGTACAAGCTGAAATGTTAAGAGTATATCACAATGTAAAAGAAGATGTTTTATATAGAAAAAGTGATATTTGGTCACTTGCTACATATGGAAAATCAACCTCAAAAACCAAAACAGCTACATTAGAACCATATTATACAATGTTAAAAACACCAGATGGTGAAACAAGATTTGGATTAGTTCAGATGTATACACAAAAAAATAAAACAAATATTATATCCTATGTATTAGGAACTTGTAATGGAACGAGTAATGAATTAAAAATTTATAAATTTTCAGCAGATAGTAACATATTAGGAGCAAATCAATTAGATAATCTAATTGAACAAGATGAAACAATATCAGCAGAACTTAATAGTTTGAATGTTACAGGAGTTAAAATTTCAAAAGAAATGAAAATTATTCCTATAAATAATACATTATTATATATAGAAACTATATATCAAACAAAAACAAATGAAATAAATCAACCAATTACGTTAGAAAAAGTAATTGTAGCATCTGGAACAAAAGTAGCAATTGGTGATAATTTAGAAAATGCTTTAAGCAAATTATTATCACAATCAGCTGTTAATCTAGAAGTTAATAATACAGAAGATATAGAAGGACTTATTGATACAATTATAAAGGCAAACAATAATTTAACAGATTCAAATTCAAGAAATGATTGGGAAATGATGGGATCTGATATAAAGACATTGCAAGAATTAATAGAAAGACTTGATAAAATGAGACAAGAAAATAATAAAAAAACTACAGCAACAAATACACAGTCAACTCAATCTACAGAAACAAAATAATATAGAAAAAAGATTTACAAATTTGTCGAAAAATGTTATAATGAAAAACGAGCAAATTAAATAGTCGCTGGTAAGAGATGAAAAGACTTACGAGAGGAAAGTCCGGGCTCCATAGAGCAATGATGCTAGATAACGTCTAGTGAGGGAAACCTTAAGGAAAGTGCAACAGAAAATAACCGCCTCTTTAGAGGTAAGGATGAAAAGGTGAGGTAAGAGCTCACCGCTAATATGGTGACATATTGGGTCAGTGTAAACCCCATCTGGAGCAACACCTAAGAAGAAGATTAAGCCTGCTCGGCGCCTTCTGAATTGCGTGGCTTGATACATATAGTAATATATGTACTAGATAAATGACTATTTTAAATGACAGAACCCGGCTTACAGATTTGCCTATAAATATGATAATAAAAGGAGTTTCAAGTTTTGAAACTTCTTTTTCTATCCCAAATGTTATTCGAAAATCAATTAAATGAATATAATAAAATGTAAATTTTATGTGAAAGTTTGCATAATAATGTTGCTAAAATTGACAATTAGTATTAAAATATGAAAAGTTATTATGCAAAAAAGAAGGGAGAAAGAAATGTTAAAACTAATAAAAAATTTTACAAAAAAAGAATGGATTTTGGCATTAATTTGTTTAGTATTAGTAGTTACACAAGTATGGCTAGAATTAAAAATGCCAGACTATATGTCTGAAATAACAAAACTAGTACAAACAGAAGGAAGCCAAATGAAAGATATTCTAGTAAATGGTGGATATATGCTTACATGTGCACTAGGAAGCTTAGTTGCAGCAGTAATTACAGGATATATAACATCAAGAATATCATCAAACTTTTCAAAGACAATTAGAAAAAAATTATTCAATAAAGTAGAAGATTTAGCAATGCAAGAAGTAAAACAATTTTCTACAAGTAGTTTAATAACAAGAACAACAAATGATATAACACAAATAGAAATGTTAATAGCAATGGGATTACAACTATTAATAAAAGCCCCAATAACAGCAATATGGGCAATAACAAAAATATTAAATAAAAGCTGGCAATGGAGTGCAATTACAGCAGTAGCAGTAGCAATATTAATGACTACAATAGCAATAATAATGGTAATTGTATTACCAAGATTTAAGAAAGTACAAAAATTAATCGATAAATTAAATGGAGTAACTCGTGAGAATCTAACAGGAATAAGAGTTGTAAGAGCATTTAATGCAGAACAATATCAAGAAGAAAAATTTGATAAAGCAAATAATAACTTAACAAATCAACAATTATTTAACCAAAAAGTATTTGCAGTAATGCAACCAATGATGTATATAATCATGTATATGGTAATACTATCAATTTATTATGTTGGAGCATATCTAATAAAAGATGCAGGAATGGCAGATAAAATATCATTATTTGGAGATATGGTAGTATTTAGTTCTTATGCAATGCAAGTAATAATGTCATTCTTAATGTTAGCAATGATATTTATGATGTTACCAAGAGCACAAGTATCTGCAAATCGTATTAATGAAGTATTAGATACAGAAATAAGTATAAAAGATGGAAAAATAAATACAAAAACAAATAATGAAGTTGGAACAGTTGAATTTAAAAATGTATCATTTAAATATCCAGATGCAGATGAATATTTATTAAAAGATATATCATTTAAAGCAAATAAAGGTGATACAGTAGCATTTATAGGATCAACAGGAAGTGGAAAATCAACATTAATAAATTTAATCCCAAGATTTTATGATGCAACAGAAGGTGAAGTACTTGTAGATGGAATAAATGTAAAAAATTATACACAAGAATTTTTACATGATAAAATAGGATATGTACCACAAAAGGCTGTAATGTTTAATGGAACAGTAAAATCAAATATATCTTATGGTGATAATGGAAAAGAAAAGCCAACAGATGAACAAATAAAAAAAGCTATAGAAGTTGCACAAGGAACAGAATTTGTAGAAAAAATGGATGGACAATATGATGCACATATGGCACAAGGTGGAACAAATGTATCTGGTGGACAAAAACAAAGATTATCAATAGCTAGAGCAATAGCAAGAAATCCAGAAATATATATATTTGATGATAGTTTTTCAGCATTAGACTATAAAACAGATAGTGTATTAAGAAAAGAATTGAAAAAATATACCTCTGATGCAACAAGCTTAATTGTAGCACAAAGAATAGGAACAATTATGAATGCAGACCAAATAGTAGTATTAGATAATGGTGTAATTGTTGGAAAAGGAACACATAAAGAGTTATTAAAAACATGTGAAGTATATAAACAAATAGCTCTATCTCAATTATCAAAGGAGGAATTAGAAAATGGCTAATAATCAATCAAGACCTCCTAGAAGAGGACCAATGGGACCTGGTATGGGACCAGGAGTGGGAGAAAAAGCTAAAGATTTTAAATCAGCAGTAAAAAGATTAGTAAAAGAATTAGGAAAATTCAAAATATTAATAATAATTGCATTAATATTAGCAATTGCAGGAGCAGTTTTATCAATTTCTGCACCAGATAGATTATCAAAATTAACAGATGAAATACAAGCAGGAATAATTCCAAAGATGGAAAATGGTCAAATAATAATGCCAGAAATTAATATGGATGCAATAAAATCAATTGCAATATCATTAGTTATTTTATATTTATTTAGTGCAATATGTACATTTATACAATCAATTTGTATGACAGAAGTTGCAAATAATTTTGCAAGAAGTTTAAGAACAAGAATATCAGTAAAAATAAATAAATTACCACTTAGCTATTTTGATAGACATCAATCTGGTGATACACTTTCAAGAGTAACAAATGATGTTGATACAATAGCACAAACAATGAACCAATCATTAGGAACATTAGTAAGTAATATAACATTATTTTTAGGTTCAATAATAATGATGTTTTACACTAACTGGATAATGGCATTAACAGCAATATTATCAAGTTTACTTGGATTTATGGGTATGTTTGCAGTACTTGCAAAATCACAAAAATATTTCGTTGCAAAACAAGAAGAACTTGGAAACTTAAATGGACATATTGAAGAAGTATATTCTGGTTTAAATGTTGTAAAAGCATATAATGGTAAAAAAGAATCAGACAAAAAATTTGATGAATATAATCAAAAAGTATGTGAGGCAAACAGAAAGAGTCAATTTTTATCAGGAATAATGCAACCTATAATGAACTTTATAGGAAACTTTGGATATGTTGCAGTTTGTATAGTTGGAGCATTATTAACAATGAATAATATAATATCATTTGGTGTAATTATTGCATTTATAACATATGTAAGATTATTTACAAACCCATTATCACAAATTGCACAAAGTATGACATCACTTCAATCAACAGCAGCTGCAAGTGAAAGAGTATTTGAATTTTTAGATGAGAAAGAAATGGCTGATACAATATGTTGTTATTTTGATGGAAAATATGAATTTAATATTTCAAATAAAATTAAAAATTATTCTTATGAAAATGTTAAATTTATTTGGAAAAATTTTATAGATGAAATTTTGTATAAAAAAGATAAAAAAAAATGCTTATTTGTTTCTAGTCAAGGTGGACATTTAAATGAATTATTGAAACTTAAAGATACAATTAATAATTATAATTCTTTATTGGTTACGGAAAAATGTAATAATAATTTAGAATATAAAACTAAATATTTGATGGCTACAACTAGGTATCAGTTAAGTTATGTATATGGTATATTTTATAACTTCTTCAAGAGTTTAAATATATTTTTAGATTTTAATCCTGATGTTATTATTTCTACTGGATCTCATACTGCAATACCTTTATGTTTTATTGGATATTTATTTAGCAAGAAGATTATATATATAGAATCTTATGCAAATATTTCTACAAAATCATTGGCTGGAAGAATTGTTTATAATTTTGCTGATGTATTTATAGTACAATGGGAAGATATGCTTAAATTATATCCTAATGCGATATATATAGGAGGTTTATATTGAAAATATTTGTTACTTTAGGTAGTAGTACTCAAAATTTTAATCGATTACTTGGTAAAATTGACGAACTTATTGATGAAAATATTATTAAAGATGTTGCGGTTCAGTCTAATTCAAGTGATTATGTTCCTAAAAATTATAAAATTAAAAATCATTTAAATTTTGATGAGTATGAAAAATTTGTTAAAGATTGTGATATTCTAATAACTCATGGTGGTGTAGGAAGTATATTTGATGGATTAATAAATAATAAAAAAATTATTGCATTTCCTAGAATGAGTGAGTATCGTGAAGCTGTTAATGATCATCAAAAACAAATTGTAGATAAATTTTATAATGAGGGATATATATTAACTGGAAAAATTGATGAATTAGATAAATTAATTACTAATATTGAAAAATTTAATCCTAAAAAGTATAAGTCAAATAATAAAATGTTTAATACAAAACTTATTGATATTATAGAAAAATTATAGAAACTTATTTGTTCTCTTAAATTTAAATAGTATTGATATAATTAATTGTTAATCAAACTGAGTTTTTTTATTAGTAGTACAAAAACTTAGATATTTTATAAACTTATTGTATTATATGTTAAAAATTTGTAAACACTATTAATTTAGTGTTTTTTTTGTTATGATTGTAATGTGATGTTATATGAAAATAAATATGTACGATTTTGATGATACCATTTATGATGGAGATTCAAGTGTAGATTTTATAAAATATTGTTATAAAAAAGGTTATGTTAAATTTAAAAACATATTAAAAATAATGGGAAGTTTTATTAAATACTTTTTTGGAGTTATAGATATTACTGAATTTAAAGAAGTTTTATTTAGTTTTTTAAGTAATATTGATGATGGTAAAAAAGTTGTTAATGAATTTTGGAATGAACATTATAAGAATATTAAGAAATTTTATTTAGACAACAATCATGAAAATGACATTATTAATTCTGCTAGTCCTTATTTTTTATTAAAGCCTGCTTGTGAAATGTTAGGTGTTAAAGATTTAATTGCATCTGATGTTAATATTAAGAATGGAAAGTATAAAGGTAAAAATAATAATAAAGATGTTAAGGTTAAAAATCTTTACAAAAAATATAAAGATTGTGTAGTTGAAGAATGTTATAGTGATAATCCTTTTAATGATAAATATATATTAGAGCTTGCTAATAAAGCATATGTAGTTAAGGGAAAAAACTTAATTGATTATAAAGAATATAAGCCAAGTTCTGTTAAATCTTTATTTAGAAAATTATGGGAGTTTTATAGAAATCATTTAGAAGTAATTAATTATTTATTTATAGGTGGATGTACGACTATTATATCAATTTTAAGTTATGCTTTATTTGCTAAAGTATGTGATCTTGATTTAGTAGTATCTAATGTGTTATCATGGATTATTGCTGTTTTATTTGCTTATTTTACTAATAGAGTTATTGTTTTTAATAGTAAAAATAAGAATTATTTTAAAGAGTTTATTTCTTTTACTGGAAGCAGGGTTATTACATTGGTATTAGATACATTGTTAATGATTTTGTTTGTTAAAACTTTAAATATAAACGATATGATTGCTAAAGTAATTGTTCAAGTTGTTGTTATTATTGGAAATTATTTGATTAGCAAATTATTAGTGTTTAAGAAGTAGGGTGTGAGTGTATGAAAAAGTTTATAGGTTTTTATAGAGATTGTGATTTACTTACTATGAGTGGTACTTTTATGGCTCTTTTAGGATGTATTTTATCAATTAATGGTAGTAAAGTTATTCCGATATTTTGTTTAATAATTGCTGGGATATGTGATGCTTTTGATGGAAAGTTAGCAAGAAGAAGAAAGTCTAGTGAAATGCAGAGTGTATATGGTGTACAACTTGATTCACTATCTGATTTGATCTCATTTGGAGTATTTCCATTAGTTTATACAATTAACATTTTACCAAAGAATTATTATTTTGGATGGGTTGCTTTAATATTTTATAGTTTATGTGGAATGATTAGACTTGCTTACTTTAATACTCTTGATATATGTAAGAAAGCTGATAAAAAATGTTTTGTTGGTATGCCAATTACTTCTATTGCAATATTTTATCCAATTGTTTTTGTGTTTTTATGGGTAATTAAATTTAGATTTTATCCTGAAATTGTTTCTATTTTTATGATATTAGTTGGACTATCATTTATTAGTACCATAAAAATTAAGAAGTTGGATGATAAGAAAAAAATTATACTTTCTATTGTTGGAATTTTATTTATTATAATTTTTTTAGTTTTTTGTTATTTTTGTAAGAAATAAAAAATTTGTATTAAAAATGATACAGATTTTTTTATTTTGTTGGGTAAATTAATAAATTTTGGTATAGTAATTTTAAATTTTTGTTATTTGCATGATAAGTTTAAGTATAATAAAATGCATTTTGTAAGGAGATAGATTTAATGCTTGAACTTAAAAATGTATGTAAGAAATATGATAGAGATGTTTTAAAGAAAATAAATTTGAAGTTTGGAAATAAAGGACTTATATGTTTAGTTGGTGAATCTGGTAGTGGTAAAACAACTATTTTAAATGTATTATCTTCATTTATTAATGATGATGAAAGAATTATTACAATTGAAGATGCAGCTGAACTTAAATTGAAACAAGAACATGTTATTACTCTTGAAACAAGAAATACAAATTACGAACAAGAAAAAGAAATTACAATAAGAGATTTAGTTATTAATGCTCTTCGTATGAGACCAGATCGTATAATTGTCGGAGAAGTTCGTGGAAAAGAAGCTTTTGATATGTTACAAGCAATGAATACAGGACATGATGGTAGTATGTCAACATTACATGCTAATGGACCAAGAGATGCTTTAAATAGGCTTGAAACAATGGTTTTAATGGGAGGAATAGAAATACCTGTTTTAGCAGTTCGTGAATATATTTTAAATGCCATTAATATAGTTGTTAATGTTGAAAGATTATCTGATGGTAAAAGAAAAGTAACTAGCATATGCGAAGTAACAGGATTTAAAGATAATGAAATAAAATTAAAAGAAATATTTGCTTTTAAACAAAAAGGTTTAACAGCTAATAAAGAAGTAAATGGGTCTTTTATCCTTTATAAATATATACCAAAAGTATATGAAATAATTAAAAGTAAAGGAATAAATC
>OLRV01003529.1_pt1 | contig 10843 bp, 8 predicted proteins | sample 1672421 | NCBI WGS metagenome assembly OLRV01 (sample SAMEA3136684, study PRJEB25190) | human gut metagenome | biome: human gut; feature: human-associated habitat; material: faeces | place: Austria | collected 2013
CCGCGGGCATCCGCAACAACACCATGGTGCAGAATATCGACTACGCTCCCACCATCGTTTCTGCGGCAGGGGCGGACACTCCGGAAAACATGAATACCTTCCAGGGCGTATCCCTGCTTCCCACCGCTTTCACGGGTAAAACTCCCGACAACTGGAGGGATGCCATTTACTACTGTTTTTACGAAAATCCCGGCGAACACAACGCCCCGCGCCACGACGGCATCCGGACGGACCGCTACACGCTTTCCTACATCTGGACCAGCGGCGAATGGATGCTCTTTGACATGAAAAAGGATCCCATGCAAATGAAAAACGTCATTGACGATCCTGCCTACAAGACTACGGTGGAACAGCTCAAGAAACGTTACCACGAACTGCGCAAAACCTATAAAGTTCCGGAAAACAGCCCCGGAGGCAAAGGAACGCCTATCCCCAAATTCGACGCTTCCTGGTAAAAGTCACACGGGAAACTGCCTTTCCAAGCGCCGGTTTTTCCGGCGCTTTTTTTATTTTCGTCCATAGCAGGCCGGCGAGATCCGTCACGGAGGCCGAGACGGGCAAACTCCCCTTCCGCACACAACCGTCCATCAACCGTAAAACCCGCGGAGGGGTCTTAAGCCCGCCAGCTTCATCAATTTATTCATGGCTTTTTCATACAGGAAAAACGCCTGTTGCATGCAGCAAAGCACGGGCATTAAGGGATGCTCCGCTTTCTTTGCGCCAAGCTCTTCCAAAAACCGGTCCGGGTCCTTGTCGTCAAAACCGGGATGCCGCTCAAACGCCCGGCGGCCTTCCAGATGAATGACGCCCTTCCCGGAATACAGGCAGTCCAGATGATGTTGCGCCGCCACGAGAGACAGCAGCGTCTGATCGTGCGTATGAGCTACAAAATTATCGCGGCAACGGCTCTCTTCTTCCGTAGTGGCAGAAGACACCAACTTGAACTGACGGCACAAATCCATCCATTCACGGAGAATTCGGAGGCTTTGTTCCGATTTTTTCAAAAAAAGGAAGGAGCCCTGAATCAGGGGAACTTGTTCAAAATACCCGCTATCCAGCTTCAATTCATCAAAAACGCTCTGCTTGCACCACCGCGTAAGGCCTCCCGTATAATAGGAAATATTCACGCCCGGCATCATATCCTGCCCCTTCTCCTGGAGCCATTGGACAAGCGGCTCCAAGGAATGATGGAAAAGCCTCCCCGGCGGGCGCCCCGCATCCGTATAAAGCAGGTAATCCCCTTCCTCCAAATGTTCCAGCTCCTTGAGAATGATGAAGGGTTTCCATACCCAAAACCCGGCGCCCTGTAAATTCGGGTCAAACCATGGAATAGCCTCCCTGATTCCTTCCTTCTCCAGGCGATTAAGATTCCAACAGGACAACGCCACTGAGGAATCCGCCAGCCTCAGGCTCATCATCTGCATCCATTGCCGCAAATGATAGCCGCGGGTCGCGAAAGAACAATAACGGATAGCCATACTCCCAGATTCCGGTGGAAACCATGTCCCTAAAAACGGGAACACATCTTCTGCATCCGTACCTATAACGAGTTGTAAATCCGCTGTCAATGGAAAACTTTAACGGAGAATCATCTCCGTGCATGGAACCACGGATTGAAACAGGATTTTTTTAATTATCAAAAAACCATTCAACACGATAAGTTATTTATAGTTATTTTTTTATAACTATATTCAAACTTTTTTAAAAACAGGCGGATTTACAATCCCCCGTTCAAATACACCACAATGTCCAGAATTTGACTTATCCCCGTGTCATCTGCTCCGCAGCCAGCCTTTTATCCAAATCAAGGGCCGCCCTCATGGCCGCATCCATATTGTAGTATTCCCACTCCGCAAAACGGCCTAATAAATAAATGCCTTTCGGTTCCAGGCACTCCTTTAGTTCCCGTATGAGGGTTCGGCTGGAAACATCCTGAACGGGATAGGTATATTCTTCCCAGTGATGGGCCAGATACACAGGGGAAAAGGGAATAAGCTCCAGCTGGCGCCTGATTTCCCCTTCCGTCATTTGCTCGGAAAATTCAATAGTCGCGGTGGTGATGTCCCCGTTATTATTATTTCTGGAAAAATTCCCCGTGCAAATGATCCGGTGAGAACGGTGGGATGGAGAGGGCATGTAAATCCAGCTGTAATCATTGGGGGAAATCCGGCAAAGCACGGAAGTGGTTCCGTGAAAGCGCAATTCTGAAATCCGGGGGAAAAACGGGCGCAATTCATCCATGCAGGGAAAACAATCCCCAAGCTGCCTGACATTCCCCGTAAAGACAACTCTGTCAAACAATTCTCCCTGTACGAGCCATTTCCCGTCCTTCGGGAGGATATTTACAGCTTCCTGCCGATACCTGACCTTGAGGCCGCGAGCCAGCGTATCCGCCAGAAACTGGGAACCGCCGTTTTTCGCATAAAAGAAAGAACTGTGCACCATGGCGCTTTCATTGATGTGCCCAATATTGTTCAACAGGATTTCCGCCACGCTCGGCATGGGAAGCTTGTCTTCCAGCCAATCCATGGCAATTTGGCTGATATCCTGCCTCCACACTTTGTTATTGTACGGCGTAAAATAAAGGCTGTTCAGGGTTTTTCCGAAACGGTTCAGAAAAAACTCACCCAGGGAGCGGGGCTCCGCGGGAGGATTCCTGTAAAGTTCCAGCAGCTCATGGACGATGGAGGAACGGACGGCCTCGGGAAACTGGTCGAGGTGGTTCTCAATGGGATAATCCACCACAGCCCCGCCCTCCAGGGAAATAACAGCCCGTCTCCGGGCGGAAACAAAATCGCGCTCCTTGTCAAACCGGGACCAAAACCAGTCCAGCACTTCCTGCCGCCGGGAATTGAACACATGGCCTCCCACACGATGATACAGGTTCCCCTGTACTTCCGTGCATTTAATCAGGCCGCCGGGCCGGGAGTCCCTCTCATAAACGACTACCTCATGCCCTTTCTTCAGCAACATTCCGGCCATGGACAATCCGGAAACCCCGGCTCCGATCACAGCATATTTCATCATGGGATAAAAAACAATTTATGAACGCCACTATCTGGCGAAACGGGACAATTTCACGGGATGGAGATACAGGTATTCCTCCGGAAAGGAGGCAAGCAGCTCGCTGAGGTCTCCTCCGGAAGAGGACACGAGCCCGTCAATGACGGCATTCATGGCTTCAAAGTGTTCCGGATCCTGGGGAAACCAGACGTTTCCCGACTTGTACTGCGTGTCCTCCAGCGTAGACAGCTTTGTTCCGGGAAGAAGCTGCAACGCCGTGGGAATGGCCAGCTCCACAAACATGTTCCATGCGGAGAACACTTCAAGGATACGGCAGAAATCGTCCAATTTCCCTTTCGGAATGCAGACAATGTCCGAATATCCGAAAACGACAGGATAGGAATACTGGTATTTTTTAATCCGGTGCTTCCAGTAATTCAGCAGATGCCATACCCTGCCCTTCAACACTTTCCAATTCGCATGAATCCCCCCGGGGCTCCATTTGGGCAGAAACATGCGTACGCGCGACAATTCATCATGCCGCATGAGGTTCCTGGATTTTAAAATCCGCCTGGCCTCCTCATAGGACGGAACGTTCCTGTTGACGCTTTCCGCATCAATACCGGGAGGGGTTATGGAAAAATGGTGGGCTTCCGCCGTTCCCCGGTAACACACCGGCAGAGAAACGTCCACAAAACCGTCAAGGTAACACGTATCCTCCCCATGGATTCCCAGCAGGGACGGCGTTGAAAATTCGTCAAACCTGGGATTTAAAAGAAGATCGTCTCCAATGATGAGAAGATAATCGCCATCCAACTGCCTGATTCTTTCCCTGGACTGCAAAATATAATTATAGAACTGGAAAGAATTCCCGAAGACGGAACATACGTCAGGGGCATCTCCCTTGTAGTAGGGCATTAATTGAAGCAACCCGGAAAAGCGTCTTGAATAAAGCTCTCTGATTACCGGAATGTTACGTTCATACTGATGGTTGAACAATACAACAAGAGACGTTTTCCGGGAAGAAGTATCCATGGCCGTTTGATGTTGAGAAACAAACCGTACCCTTCAACATAAATTATTGAAAAAAAGGGATTTGCTCTCTGAGTGCACGCACAGTAAAAAGAGTGCGGGGCATATTACACGGATTCCAAATCCGGAGTCAAGGTTAAATTTTGAAAGAAAGGAACTTCTGAAAATAAGCTTCCCCAATGACCGGAATCTTCCGTCTTCATGATTCCATCCGGGTAACCCCATCAATTCCCATTCCGGCAGAAACATCCATACCTGCCGGAAAGTCCGTATTTCAAAGAAAATTATTGATCATCAGTTTTATTTCCTTTCTACGAAGAGGCTCTCCTGTCATGCAGAAACAACCGCACGCAATCTCTTTTTAATTACAGCGGATTTGGAATTCCCCAATCGAATTTGGAATTCGTTATTTTTAGACAGTTTAAAAAAACTTAAACTGTTTATTCGATTTCATGATTTCAGCCATTCTTCTTTGTTACAATCAGAAACGTTTTATCAAGGAACAGTTCCGGGCTATTTTAAAACAGGATTATCCAGGAGAATGGGAAATAATTATTTCGGACGATTTTTCTCAGGACGGTTCTTTTGAATGCCTGGAAGAAATGGTGGAAAAAGAGGGAGAAGGACGGCGTATTATTCTCCACCGTAACGAAAGCAACCGGGGAATTGCAGGGAATTTGCAATGTGCCGTTCATTTGTCCCGGGGGGAATGGATTATCAAGTTTGACGGCGATGACATCGCACGGGAAGACAGGATCTCCTCGTTGGCATCTCTGGCGGAAAAATATCCCGGTCATCTGGTTTACTGCCATTCTTATAATGAAATCGATGAAGATGGACAACCCGCTTATGGACGCATGTTGCCAGATTCAGATTCCGTCGTCGTCAAACCCTACAGGGAATGTATTTTTGACATTTCCCATGTTTACAGCTGTTTTGGCGGAAATGCCATGTACCACAGGTCTTTGTTCAGCGACTTCGAATATTTGCCTTCAGGGCCCGGCATTGCGGACGATACAATGCTGTCCATGCGCGCCTATTTGAAAAAATCAGGCATGGTCGCATCCGGCAAACGGTGTTCGTACTATCGGAGACACAACAGTAATATCTGCAATTTTAAGAGCGGGAACCCCAGGACAATCCTGATCAAGAGATCGGAATTCCTGATAACAACCTGGATAATGATCATGAAAGAGGTATACGGAAAGCATAAGTCCGGGGAAATAACATACCAGGCCGCCGATCGCCTGATGAGTCTGATTCAGGCGGAACAGAGAAGGCTCCTGCTCTTCCCCTATGCTTCATTCGATAACAGCCTTCTTACCAAACTCAAATGGTTTTGGAACATTCTGCAATGCAGGCCGAGGCTCTGGCTGGTCAGCATTCCAAGATTGCTCCCGTTTTGCCTGCTGCAAAGGTATTTGAACATTAAAGACCGGATAAAAAGTCTTCCTTTTTTTCACTAACAGCAGGGAACCTGCATAAAAAACAGGAAAAAAAATAAACGTACCGTTATCCTGCTTCCCTCCATCATCGGGAAAACAAAAAAGCCGTTCCGCCGGACAGGCCTGCGCGGAACGGCCAGGAAAAGAAAACCTTGACAAGGTTAATACCTGTAAAAGTCCGGCTTATAAGGACCTTCCACCGGAACGCCGATGTAGTCCGCCTGCTCCGGACGCAGGACAGTCAGCTTGCACCCTATCTTGGCGAGGTGCAGCCGCGCCACTTCCTCATCCAGCACCTTGGGCAGCACTTCCACGCCCACGGAACGGTCTTTACGGGTATTCCACAGTTCCAGCTGGGCCAGCACCTGGTTGGCGAAGCTGTTGGACATCACGAAGCTGGGATGACCCGTAGCGCAGCCCAGGTTGACCAGGCGGCCTTCCGCCAGAAGATACAGGCTGTTGCCGGACGGGAACGTGTAGCGGTCCACCTGCGGCTTGATGTTAAGATGCCTGATGCCGGGATACGTCTGGAGCTTGTGTACCTGGATTTCATTGTCGAAGTGGCCGATGTTGCAGACAATGGCCTGGTCCTTCATTTTTTCCATGTGTTCGATGCGGATGATGTTGCAGTTTCCCGTAGTGGTCACGTAAATATCCGCCCAGCCCAGCGTGTCTTCCACCGTCAGTACGCGGTAACCTTCCATGGCTGCCTGAAGAGCGCAGATGGGGTCTATTTCCGTCACGACCACCTGGGCTCCCATGCCGCGCAGGGACTGGGCGCAGCCTTTGCCTACGTCCCCGTAGCCGCAGACGACGGCCACCTTCCCGGCAACCATCACGTCCGTGGCCCGCTTGATGCCGTCCACAAGGGACTCACGGCAGCCGTACAGGTTGTCAAACTTGGACTTGGTTACGGAATCGTTTACGTTGATGGCCGGAATCAGCAGACGGCCGGCGGCCTGCATCTGGTACAGGCGGTGCACGCCGGTGGTCGTTTCCTCGGAAACGCCCTTCAGCTCGGGAAGCCAGCGATGGAAAATGCCCGGAGTCGCCGCGGCAATTTTTTTCAACAGGGCCTTGACGACTTCCTCTTCTTCCGATTCCGACGGGGTATCCACCCAGTCGGAGCCTTCTTCCATTTCATACCCGCGGTGGATAAGCAGGGTGGCGTCTCCGCCGTCGTCCACAATCAGCTGCGGCCCCAGCCCGTCCGGAAAGTTCATGGCCTTCCACGTACAGTCCCAGTATTCCCGCAGCGTTTCCCCCTTCCAGGCGAAGACGGGGGTGCCGGATTTGGCGATGGCGGCGGCGGCGTGGTCCTGGGTGGAGAAAATGTTGCAGCTCGCCCAGCGGACGGAAGCGCCCAGAGCCGTCAGCGTTTCTATCAGCACGGCCGTCTGCACCGTCATGTGCAGGGAGCCCATGATGCGCACGCCCTCCAGGGGTCTGGCGGCAGCGTACTTTTCGCGCACGGCCATCAGGCCGGGCATCTCATGCTCCGCAATATCCAGTTCCTTGCGTCCGAAATCCGCCAGGCCGATATCGCGCACCTTGTATTGTTCCGTTTCTGAAAACATGTCTGTAAGCGTTGTCGTAGGATTAATGAAGAAGTTGTTTCAGGAAGGCCAGGCGCGTTTCGTCCAGCTGTTCCCAGGGCAGTTCCGGATTAGTGAAATGCCCGTAGTGCGTCGTCTTCCGGTAAATAGGCTGAAGCAGATTCAGCTGTTTCACCATATCCGCGGGCTTGAAGGAAAAGATGTTTTCCAGCGCATTTTCAATGGATATTTCCTCCACTTTCCCGGTACCGAACGTATCCACCCGGATGGAAACCGGAGCGGGGTAGCCAATGGCGTAAGCCACCTGCAATTCACATTTGTCCGCCAGTCCGGCAGCCACAATGTGCTTGGCAACCCAGCGGCACATATACGCGGCGGAACGGTCCACCTTGCTGGGGTCCTTGCCGCTGAACGCACCGCCGCCGTGGCGGGCATAGCCGCCGTAGGTGTCCACGATGATCTTGCGGCCCGTCAGGCCGGAGTCGCCCTGCGGGCCGCCCACAACAAAGCGGCCCGTGGGGTTGATGTAGTACTTCGTGTTCTCGTCCAGCAGCTCGGCGGGAATGACCTTTTCAATGACCTCGCGGCGGATGTCCTCATGCAGCTGCTCCTGGCTGATGTCGGGGCTGTGCTGGCTGGAAATGACCACCGCGTCGATGCGCACGGGCTTGCCATCGTTGTACTCCACGGTGACCTGGCTCTTGCCGTCCGGGCGCAGGTAATCCAGCGTGCCGTTCTTGCGCACCTCGGTCAGGCGCTTGGCCAGCTTGTGGGCCAGGCTGATGGGCAGCGGCATCAGCTCGGGTGTCTCGTTGCAGGCGTAGCCGAACATCATGCCCTGGTCGCCCGCACCGGCCACGTCGTCGTTGGTGCCCAGCGCAATGTCGGGGCTCTGGCCGTCGATGTTGGTGATGACGCCGCAGGTGTCGCAGTCAAAGCCGTACTTGGCGCGGTCATAGCCGATGGAGCGGATGACCTCACGCGCCGTGCCGGGGATGTCAACATAGCAGTTGGTCGTAATCTCGCCCATGATGTGGACGAGGCCGGTGGAGCAGGTCGTCTCGCAGGCAACGCGGGCACCGGGGTCCTGCGCCAGGATGGCGTCGAGGATGGCATCGGAGATCTGGTCGCAGATTTTGTCGGGATGCCCCTCGGTGACGGATTCGGACGTGAAAAGAACTTTGGACATTGGGGAAAGCCTCCTATAAAATATTCGGCAGAAACGCAACCCTGGAAACAAAAAAGCGCACAGCCGGAAAGACTGTGCGCGTAAACGCTTATCTTTCGGTTTCCCGCAGGACTTGGCACCTTGCGCATACACGCAGGTTGTCGGGCTTCATCGGGCCTGTTCCCTCAGCCGCTCTTGATAAGTTGCTATTCTGTTGTTGTGAAGTTAGTGTACCACAGGTTTTTGGCAAAGTCAACGATATTTCGTTGTGCAGTTCAGACGGTTTGCACAAAAGTGGGGCAGATGCGGCAGCGTGTGTGGTTTTGGAGGAGAGCCTTCCCCATCGGGGGAAGGTGGCCGAGGCCCCGCCCGAGGCCGGATGAGGGCAAAGCTCTCCTTGCCGCCCATAGACGAGTGGTTGCGTCAACCCGGCCCTCATCAGTCACCTTCGGTGACAGATTCCCCCTGCGCGGGGGAAGCCTTTCTTACTTTCTCCCGTGCAGCACGCCGGACAGCGGCTTGTAAATCAGGAAGCAGAGCGCCGCGTCCAGCAGACCTTTAAACAAGGTAAACGGGAAGTTGAAGGTGATCAGGCAGGTCAGCAGGCCGTCCACGCTGGGGTTGATGGCCTGGTACATACCGATGATGGCCTCGAGCGGCAGATGATACAATACTACATAGGCCGGGTAGACGATGAAGTAGTTGTACGGCACGGACACAACGGCCATGACCAGTGCGCCCAGCCCTGCGCCGATGAGTGCGCTGCGGCGGGTCTTGCTGCGCTTGTACACAAAGCCAGCGACGCCCACAAACAATGCACCCATGACGAAATTGAACAGTTCACCCACCGCAGCAGTGCTGGTGCTGGGCAGCTTGATGAGGTTTTTGATCAGGCACACGGCGATGCCGGACACCGGCCCGTAGGCGTAGGCGGCCAGCAGCGCGGGCAGCTCGGACACGTCCAGCTTGACGAAGGACGGCATGATGGGGATCGGAAACTCCATGTACATAAGTACGGCGGCGACAGCGCCGAGCATAGCGGTGCCGGTGAGCTTGCGGATGTTGGTAGTCTTGTTTTGCATGAGAAGATGCCTCCCGTAAAAATATGTGAAAGTCAGCTCACGAACCCGGGAGGCTCTGCCCTGCCCTTGCGAAAACGAAACGCCCTGCCGCAAAATATACGACAGGGCGCAAAAAAAGCAAAGCAAACAGCTTTCCGTTTCTTTCATCCGGACTTTAACCGTCGGCCCCGGAATCACACCGGGTCAGCAGCCGCATTTGCAGCTGGTCGCGGGCTTGCGGGCCATGCCGCTCACCGCCGGTGGGGAATCACACCCCGCCCTGAAACAGACTTTCCGGGAAGTATTATAGCATAGATTTTACAAAATGCAAGGGGGTGTGGTATAATACTTTTACCTTATGAAAAAAACACAGGAGGTGCCGCATATGCCTGCATCTGCTTTTGCCATTGAAATTGGAGAACTTATCCCCAGCGGGATCTTTTTGCTGCTGGCCCTGGTACTGCCCTTTGTGTTTTACCATGTGGGCGGCGGCTTTTTACACCGGCTGCAAAAACATCTGCCCGAGTGGCTTTGCATTTTGACCGAGAGTTACTTAAAGCCGCTGGCCTGGGCACTGCGCCAGACGCTGTTTTTTGCGGCGGTGGGGCTGCTGCCCCTCGTGCAGAAGCATGCGGCGGTGGCAAGCTTTTTGGGTACGCTCTCTACCCTGCTGAACATTTATTTTCTTGCCCTGGGCGCGTGGCGGTCGGCCCCTATGTGCCGGCTGCTATTGCACAGTGCCCAGAACCACCTGGACCTTGCCACCAACCAGACGATGGCCCGCTTTTTTGAGAATATCTTCCGCGCGCTGGTGTTGCTGTTTGCGGGCATCGCCATGCTGGACACCATGGGCGTGCCGGTCACCGGTCTGCTGACCGGCGCCGGCGTTGCCGGCATCGCCATCTCGCTTGCGGCGCAGTCCACCCTATCGAACCTCATTGCCGGTGTGGCTCTGGTGCTGGAGCATCCCTTTGGAATTGGGGATTACATCGTGCTGGGCAGTCTGGAGGGCACGGTGGAGGATATTTCCTTCCGCTCCACCAAGTTCCGCACGCTGGATAACGTGGTGGTGTCGATCGAAAATTCGAAAGTCGCCTCGGAGTACATCTGCAACTGCGACCAGCGCAAAAGCCGCCTGTGGGATTTTACCGTAGGCGTGACCTACGATACCCCGCGGGAAACGCTGGAAGTGCTGTGCCGTGACCTGACGGTGGTTTTGCAGAACGACCCGGAGGTGCTGGCTGATAAAGTGACCGTGACGGTGGATACGTTTAATGCCTATAGCATCGACCTGCGCTGCCGTATGTATGTCACCACCACCCGCCTGGCCGACTTTTTGCAGGCCAAGAACCGGCTGAACCTGCAAATTATGGATGTGGTGCACAAAGACGGATGTGACTTTGCCTTCCCGACCACGACCATTGAGATGGCGGAGAAAAAGTGACAACGGATTTTGCACAGTTCCCTATCGTATAAACAAAGCCTCCCTTTATGTAAGGGAGGCTTTGTGCTTTGTAAACTGGAATTGTTACACTTAAAAAAGCGGAATTTCACCATCATAGTTTTCTGCTTTTTCCA
>OLRV01003532.1_pt1 | contig 10835 bp, 12 predicted proteins | sample 1672421 | NCBI WGS metagenome assembly OLRV01 (sample SAMEA3136684, study PRJEB25190) | human gut metagenome | biome: human gut; feature: human-associated habitat; material: faeces | place: Austria | collected 2013
TCATGGCCTTGTGGTTCAGCTTGTTCTGCTTGATGATGGCGGACTCGATGGGCATACCGTGGTTGTCCCAGCCGGGGATATAGGGGGTATAGTAGCCGCGCATCGCGTACATGCGGGTGATAAAGTCCTTCAGGGACTTGTTCAGGGCGTGGCCCATGTGCAGCGCGCCGTTGGAGAACGGAGGGCCGTCGTGGAGGGAGAACAGAGGCTTGCCCTCGTTCTTCTTCAGCAGCTCATTGTAAAGGTCCAGCTCTTCCCAGTGCTTCAGCATCTCCGGCTCGCGGGCGGGCAGGCCGGCGCGCATGGGAAAGCCGCTTTTGGGCATATTCAGTGTCTTCTTGTACTCCATGTTGCTTCTCCTTTATCTGAATAGTTTTGAAAACAAAATAAAAAGCGCCTTTGTCTCGTTCAAGAGACAAAGGCGCGGAAAAACGTCCTCTGCGGTACCACTCTCGTTGCCGCCGGGGCGGCCACTCATCCCCCACGGAATGGGGCGGGGAGAAGGTAACGGCTCCCTTGCCGTCCGCGCTTACTCGGCGAGCTTTCAGGCGGATGCTCCGGGGTGATGTTCGGTGTCCCTGTCCCGTCCGCCTTGCACCAAACGGCGGCTCTCTTCGCGTGGACATGAGGCACGGCCTGTCCCCTTCATCGCAACTTTCGATATTGCTGACAATGTAGCACGGTTTTGAAAAAATGTCAAGAGGAAAGCGGAAAAAGGCGGCACACAGCCGCCTTTTTCAGTTAAATTATCCGATAATCCCGCTGGGCCAGGGCCTGCTCCCGGCGTATTTTCTGGGTAGCCAGGGCCTCCTCCAGGGCCACGATGATGCTGTTGGACACCAGGAAGCCGCGGGGCGTCAGGCGCCAGCCGTTCTCCGTTCGGGCGGCCAGACCCGTGCGCTCATACTGCACGAACAGATCCTCCATGGGCTGGAACCGCTGGCGGTAGGTCGTCTCGAAATACCGGCGGTCGATGCCCTCCGCCGTGCGGAGAGACAGCATGACGTACTCATAATCCCGGGTCAGCGTGGCGTCAGACTCGGACTCCGACAGGATCAGGCGTCCGCTTATGTAGCTGTCCAGGTCCCGGACGTAGGCGTAGCGCACGCCGCCGAAGTCGGAGTGGGCGCCGGGGCCGAAGCCGGCATACTCCTCCATGTGCCAGTATTTCAAGTTGTGGCGGGAGGCAAAGCCCGGCTTGGCAAAGTTGGATATCTCGTACTGCTCATAGCCGTTCTGTGCCAGAACCGTGACGGCGTAGAGATACATATCCGCCTGGGCATCGTCGTCCGGGAAGCACTCTCTGTCCCGGCGGTCATACAGGGGCGTGCCGGGTTCCAGCTTCAGGCCGTAGCAGGAGACGTGCTCCGGGGCCAGGGCGATGACGGCGGCGAGGGTGTCCTCCCACTGCTGCATGGTCTGGCCCGGCAGGCCATAGATCAGGTCCATACTGAGGTTTTTGAACCCGGCCTTCCGCACGGCGGCCACGGCCTCCTGCACCTGGGCAAAGGTATGGATGCGGCCGATGGCGCGAAGCAGGCCGTCATCCGCCGACTGAACGCCCAGAGATATCCTGTTGAAGCCCGCCCGACGCAGCGCACGCAGGGCCTTGACGTCACAGGCGGAGTCCGGGTTGGCCTCCAACGTGATCTCGGCGTCGTGGGCCACAGGGCAGCGCTTGCGGAGGGTCCGCAGCAGCTTTGTCAGGCGGTCCGGTCCCAGATAGCTGGGGGTACCGCCGCCGAAGTACACCGTGTCCACCCGATGGGCAGCAGTGCGGGGCGCGACCTCCTCGATATGGCGCAGCAGGGCGGCGGTATAGGCGTCCATCTTCTCCTCGCTGCGGGGCAAAGAGTAAAAGTCGCAGTAGGCGCATTTCTGGCGGCAGAAGGGGATGTGGATATAGAGCCCGAGAGGGGCTTTTTCTTTCTGCATATCAGCGTACCTGAGGCGGCAGTATGGTCACAGCGCCGTAGAAGCAGTTGACCTTGCAGCTGCGGCAGCCGATGCAGTCATCTTGACGGACCTCATAATAGCCGTCCGGCCGCAGGTCGATGCACTTCATGGGGCAGAACATGGCGCACCAGCCGCAGCCAGTGCAGCTCACCGGGTCGATCACGGCCAGCTGGACCGCCTTGCGCCCGAAGGGATGGGCAGGGTCGTACATAACTGACGCCCTCCTTTCCTGAGATCACCGTATTATTATAGCCGTTTTCATGGGTTTTGACAAGTATAGTCGCGGCGGAAGCGGCACATATTACCGGCGAAAGGATGTGATGGCGTGACACCCAAGGAATATGACGCGCTGGTACGGCAGCTGTCGCCCAGCTCACCCATCGGCAAGGACACGGCGCTGGCCTTTGTCGTCGGCGGCGGGATCTGCGCCGTGGGACAGCTGATCGCCAACGGCTGGCAGGCGCTGGGGTTGACGCAGCAGGAGGCGGCCTCCGCCACCTCGGTGACGCTGGTGTTCCTGTCGGTGCTGCTGACGGCGCTGGGGCTGTACCACCGGCTGGCGCGGTACGCCGGGGCAGGCACGCTGGTGCCCATCACCGGCTTCGCCAACGCCGTAGCCTCGCCGGCCATCGACTTCCGGGCGGAGGGCATCGTCACCGGCACGGCGGTCAAGATGTTCACTGTGGCCGGGCCGGTGATCGTATTCGGCACCGCTGCCAGCGTGGTGTACGGGCTGGTGCTGTATCTGCTGGGGTGAAAGAAAAAAGAACCGCCGTCCCGGCGGTTCTTTTTGTATTTCAGATAAAAACCTCAGATGTACTGCTTCATGCCCTCGGTGGCGGTGTCCTCGTCCGCGCTGATGGTGACGGTGAACTTCACGCCATTCTCCTCGCTGAAGCGGTCCAGCCAGTGAAGGAACGTCTCTACCGCCTGCAGGTCGTTGCTGCCGGCGATCTTGCAGAGATTATCCACGAACACATGGGAAATATCGTAATTGCCCGCGTACATACCGCACAGGAATCCGCGCAGGCAGTCAAAAGAATCCACATTATACTCGCCGGCGTTGACCAGACGGACGTTGTAGCTGACGTCGTAGGTCATATCGCCCTTAGGCTCGATGCACACGACACTTCCGGTCTCAGACTCCACACTGGTGTGGATGAGCTCGATGAGCTGCTTGGTCTTACCGGCACCGTTGGCACCCATGATCAGTCTAACCATAAGAAATCACTCCTTTGTCATTGGTGGTTTCCACCTGAGTACAGCATACCATACCGGTGGAAAAATAGCAATGCAGAAAAAGTAAACTTATTTTTGGGCACTTTTACTTTTCCAGCTTCCGCAGCAGCGTCTGCCGCAGGTCCTCATACCCCGGCTTGCCCAGCAGGGCGAACATATTTTTCTTATAGGCCTCCACGCCGGGCTGGTCAAAGGGGTTCACGTCCAGCAGGTAGCCGGACAGGCCGCAGGCGTACTCAAAGAAGTAGATCAGCCCGCCCAGGGTCTGCTCGCTGACGGAGCCGGTCCGCAGCGTCACGTTGGGCACGCCGCCCTCCACGTGCGCCAGCAGCGTGCCGTCCATGGCCTGGCGGCAGATGAAGTCCATGCTCTTGCCCGCCAGGAAGTTCAGGCCGTCGCCGTTGCCCTCGTCATAGGGCACGGGGTTTTCGTTTTGAGAGGGGCCGAAGCGCACCACCGTCTCGAACAGGTGGCGCTCACCCTCCTGGATGTACTGGCCCATGGAGTGCAGGTCGGCGGTAAACTCCACACTGGCGGGGAACAGGCCCTTGTTCTCCTTGCCCTCGCTCTCGCCGTACAGCTGCTTCCACCACTCGGACATAAAGCGGAAGCAAGGCTCATAGGCCGCCAGCAGCTCGATCTTCTTCCCCGTGCGGTACAGCTCATATCGGGCGCCGGCATACTGCCAGGCGGGATTGGCGTTCATGTCCGCCAGGGCACATTCGCGCATCATATCCGCCGCGCCGGCCATCAGCGCGTCGATATCGATGCCGGCCACGGCAATGGGCAGCAGACCCACGGCCGTGAGCACACTGTACCGTCCGCCGATGTTGTCCGGCACCACGAACTCCTCGTAGCCCTTATCGTCGGCCAGGCCCTTCAGGGCCCCCTTGCGGGCGTCGGTGGTGGCATAGATACGCTTGGCGGCGCCCTCAGCACCGTACTTCTTCTCCAGCAGCTCACGGAAAAAGCGGAAGGCCACGGCGGGCTCCGTGGTGGTGCCGGACTTGGAGATAACGTTCACGGAGAAGTCCACGCCGTCCACCAGCTCCATCACCTCGGTCAGCGCGTCGGAGCTGAGGCCGTTGCCGATAAAGTAGATGTTGGGCGTATTCTTCTTTTTCAGGTTGTAATTGGGCGAGCGCAGGCATTCGATGACGCCCCGGGCGCCCAGATAGGAGCCGCCGATACCGATGACCACCAGCGCCTGGGAGTCGGACTGTATTTTCTTCGCCGCCGCCTTGATGCGGGCAAATTCCGCCTTGTCATAGTCCTCCGGCAGGCGCACCCAGCCGGTAAATTCGCCGCCGGCGCCATCGCCATTTTGCAGATGGTCATGGGCGATACGCAGGCGGGGGGACAGCGCGGCCTCGTAGGGCAGTGGGATAAAGCTGCGGACATTTTGCAGATCGACCTGTATCATGTTAAAACCTCCTCGTCGGTGCAATGCAACTATTTGCCCTATCGTACAACGTTTCCGGGGAAAATACAAGGGGAAAAACGGGACTTTCCCCCGCTTTTCCCCTTCCCGCTACGCCAGGAACACCGCCTGCTTCAAAAGATCGGTGAACATCCGCCCCCAACTGCGCCCCGGAACGCTCTCCGCCGCCAGAATGGGTACCGTCAGCACCTCCGTATCGCCGCTGCACAGGGTCAGCGTGCCCACCTGCTGGCCCTGCTGTATCGGGGCCGCCAGCGTCTCCGGCAGGTCCACCCGATACTCCAGCGACGATGCCTGCGCCTTCTCCACCACAGCGGTAACGCCCGTCTCCGGCAGCGTCAGGCCCACCTGCTCCGCCTCTCCCATGGTCACCGGCAGGGCGGGCAGCGGCTCCTCCGGCGCGGCGGAGACCAGCGTATAGGCGGAGAATCCGTAATTCAACAGCGCCTTGGCGTCGGTATTCCGCTTGTCGGACGTCTCCCCCTTCATGACCACCGCGATCAGCTCCATGCCCTCGCGCTCCGCCGTGGCGCTGATGCAGTAGCCTGCGGAGGCGGTGTAGCCGGTCTTCAGCCCCGTGGCGCCGTCGTACCAGCGGATGAGCTTGTTTGTATTGGCCAGATCAAAGGTGCCGTTTCGGATGCTGTCCGTCCATATGGTGGTGAAATTGCGGATGTCCGGGTGCTTTGTCAGCAGCTCGCGGCTCATAAGGGCAATGTCATAGGCGCTGGTAACGTGGCCCGCCGCCGTCAGGCCGGTGGGATTGGCAAAATGGGTATCGTCCATACCCAGCCCCCTGGCGCGGTTGTTCATCTGCTCCACGAACAGCTCCGTCACACCGGCGACCTTCTCCGCCAACGCCACCGCTGCGTCGTTGCCGGAGGACACACACACGCATTTCAGCAGCTCCTCCACGGTGATCTGCTCGCCCTCCGCCAGCCAGACCTGACTGCCGCCCATGCCGGCGGCGTTGGCCGACACCGTCACCACGTCGTCGTAGGCCAGCGCCCCGCTGTCGATGGCGTCCATGGTCAGCAGCAGCGTCATGATCTTGGTGACGCTGGCCGGTTCCAGCTTCTCGTGCTCGTTCTGAGCGAACAGGATCTGCCCGGTGGTCTTTTCCATCAGCAGCGCGGCGCGGGAGGTCAGCGGCAGCTCCACCGCCGCCGCCTGCACGGGCAGCAGCGTTACCATGCACAGCGCTGCCAGCAGCGCCCCGATCCACTTTTTCATAGCGTTCCCTCCAAGCTTTTTTCTACGTGTATGCGCCGGGACAAGATGTTCATGCCCATTCGACAGAATTTCCGGTTGCAAAACCGTCACAGGTATGCTACAATAGCCCGGTGAAGTGAATGCAGGGTTGGTATATCGGTATTACAGCGGCTTCCCAAGCCGTTAAGGCGGGTTCGACTCCCGTACCCTGCTCCAAAAAATGGAGACACACCGTGTGGTGTGTCTCCATTTTTTGGAACCTGTAGGACATGAAAAAGCACAGGGGCAAGTGAATTGCCCCTGCGCAAATGCTTTTGCGCAGCAAAAGCGCCGAGACTTAAGACACGAGGACTCCGAAGAAAATCATCTCAGGCGCGGCGCATGTATTCGCTTGCGGGGTGGCTATCACTGATGTTGAAGCGCGGCAGATGATAGAGCGAATTGCCGTAGCGCGCTTTGCCGTAAACGCCGGAGAACGTGACGGAAAAGAGCTGCTGCAAAACAGGCTCCGCCCACGGTTCCATTTTGCCGAGCGGGTAGGTGAAGGCGGTGACGGGCTGTCCCGTTTCAAGCCTGATGCGGGTGATGCTGGTCTCGAGATCGTAGGAGATGCGCGTAAGGTAGTCGTCCTCCGATTCCCCGTTCCTGCGCTCAATGCCGTTCGCGTCGTTGTGAATGTGGTGGTCATGGGTGTGGGAAGCGAACTCGACAAGCCCGCTTTTTGCCATCTCACGGCACTCGTCCCAGGAGAGAAAACCGCTCGTCCCCTCGTCGATGCGCGCGGTGATGAGCGAAACGGCAGCCTTTGCGCCATACTCCCGCAGCAGCGGGAGAGCAAGGGTGAAGTTGCTCACGTAGCCGTCGTCAAAGGTGAGCAGCACTGCTTTCTGCGGCAGCGGTGCGCCGTCGTCGAGCTGCCCCGCGGCAAGCTCGCGCGGCAGGATCGTTACGTATCCCCTGTCGCGCAGAAAATCTAGGTCGCGCCGCAGTCCGGAGATCGTGATGGTGTAATCCGTCACCTGTGCGGGATCGTCGGTGAAGTTGTGGTATTCGAGCACGAAAAAGCGCCAGTCGGGCGCGGGCTTTGCAGCGTTGCTTTCCTCTGGGGAAGAAGGCGCGGCGATGGCCGTTTCCGGCATGGCGCACCGGTCAAAGCGCGGCGGATACGATGGCGCGGGCTGCGCAGGATGCGCCTGACGGAGAAACGTCACAGCCAGAACGATGACGAGTACGCGCACCGCCAGCTTAAAAAGCGACATCATGCCGTAGGAAAAAAGATTGATGCGACGCATTCGGTCACCTCCCTTACGCCCTTTATCAGTATTAGACGCAAAATCTGAGAAAAAGTTTCCGCGTGCAGGGGTTCTTCCGTGCTTTGACGGATCGAATTAGAACAAAAGCACCGTCCCGGTCGGGCGGCGCTTGCTTTTTTGCGCTGGTTTCAATATAATAAGCAGGATTTATGACTTCTGGAGGAGAGCGCATGAAAAAAGTTGCATTGGTCACCGGTTCGTCCCGCGGCATCGGCCGCGCGGTCGCGCTTGCGCTCGCGCACGAGGATTACGCCGTGTGCATCAACTATTACAAGCGAAAAGATCTGGCGGACGAGCTTGCCGCGCTGCTGCACAGCGAAGGACGCGAGGCCATCGCCGTGCAGGCGGACGTGTCGAAGCGTGCTGAGGTGAACGCCATGGTCGCGCAGTGCGAGCGTGAACTCGGCAAAGTCACGTTGCTTGTGAACAACGCGGGCGTTGCGGGACAGGAGCTTTTTCAGGACGTGACGGACGAGATGTGGGAGCGCTACTTCGGCGTGAACTTAAACGGCGCGCGCAACACCATTCTGGCGGTGCTGCCGGGCATGCTGCACGAAAAGAGCGGCTGCATCGTGAACATTTCGTCCATGTGGGGACAGCACGGCGCATCGTGCGAGGTGCCGTATTCCTGCACCAAGCACGCGCTCATCGGACTGACCCGCTCGCTTGCGCTGGAGGTCGCGCCGAGCGGCATTCGCGTCAACTGCGTTGCCCCCGGCGTCATCGAGACCGATATGGTTCGGGTGCTGGGCGAGGAAACGATCCGCGATCTCGTCGAGCAGACGCCGCTTGGCCGCCTCGGCAGGCCCGAGGACATCGCCGAGGCGGTGGTATACCTTGCCTCCGACAAGGCATCGTTCGTCACGGGACAGGTGCTCGCGGTGGACGGAGCATTCGTGCTCTGAGGCGCGTTAGCGTCCCGTGCTGCCAAAGCCACCCTCGCCGCGCACGGTCGCGGGCAGCTCGTCGACCTCTTCAAATTCCATCGGCAGGAACGGCAGCAGCACGAGCTGGGCGACGCGGTCGCCGTGGCGCACGGTGCGCTCTTCGCTGCTGTCGTTGTGCAGGGCAACAAAGCATTCGCCGCGGTAATCGCTGTCGATCACGCCGAGGCAGTTCGCCGGGCGCAGCCCCTGCTTGGAAGCAAGCCCGCTTCTGGCGACGACTGCGCCGAACGTGCCCTCCGGCAGGGCGAAGGACAGCCCGGTCGGCAGCATGGCGGTGGAATGGGGCGGAATGGTGAGCTCCTGATCGCCGTCCAGACAGGCGTACAGGTCGTAACCGGCGGCAGATGCAGAGCCGCGCACAGGGAGCTTTGCGCCCTCGCGCAGCAGCTTGATCGAAACGTTGGGCATGGGGAAAATCCTCCTCTTTTTTGCATACCAGACATTATAAGGCCTGCGGGCAGGAAAAGCAAGAATGGCGCAAAAAGGAAAGATCTGACATAAGAATAAGAATTTTCCCTTGCCAAACAGGGCAACTTCTGTTATTATACTACGATGTAATGTTTCCGCCCTGCGTGGGCGATTACAGAACGATAACCTTTTTTGGAGGCTCGGATAGATGGCAAAAAACAATGATAAGCGGGCAGAGCGCATAGCAAGAAGCAATCGCAATGTCAACCGCGCGATTACCTTGCTCATGGTTGGTGTGATCGCTGAGTTTTATCTTCTGATGGTGAACAATTACTTCGTCAAGGGCGGCGTTGGCCAGGTTTTGACGATGATGAGCGTTTTGAAGGTCCTCGGGATTATCGGTGCCGCGGCCTTCGGCGCAGGGCTCGTGATGTGGATCATGCGCAAAAAGTGGACGCGCTTCGCGCCTGCCGCGCCGTGGCTCCTGTGCGCGGGTTTCTTCTTTGCGATGTCCTCTGAGTTGATGCTCAGGATCTATCCGCAGGGTACGACGATGATGTGCGTGATCGTTCCGGTCGCGATGCTCATCGGCATTGTATTCCTGCTCTATCCGCGCGAGTTTTCCGTGCAGGCCGTGGGACTGACGGCATCGCTGATGGCGATGTACCTCATTCATCATGGCAGCGGCAGCGAGATGTGGAGCGCCCTTGTGATCGGGTGCAGCGTCTTTGCCGTAGCTGTGATCGCGGCGCTTGCGGTTGCCGTATACAAGGCGGGCAAGAACGGGGGTAAGCTGGAAAAGTTCGGCAATCTTCGTATCGTGTCGCAGGACGGCGACTATAAGCTCATCTATGCCGTGCTCGCCGTGTGTGCGCTGGCCATCGTGGCGGCGCTCTTTGTCAGCAGCATTGCCTACTACGGCCTGTGGGTGCTGGCGATCGGCACGTTTCTGCTCGCGGTTTACTACACCGTGAAGATCATGTGAGACAAGATAAAAAAGGACGAGTTCAAAAGAACTCGTCCTTTTTTTGCCCAATTTTTCAGATGTCTCTTCGGCCTTCGAGCGCACGCATCAGCGTGGCGTCGTCGGCAAATTCAAGGTGTCCGCCGACGGGGATGCCGTAGGCAAGGCGCGTGACACGCACGCCGAAGGGACGCAGAAGGCGGGCTAAGTACATCGCCGTCGCCTCGCCCTCGGTGTCGGGGTTTGTGGCCATGATGACCTCTTCCACGCCGCCTTGCGCCACGCGGTCGAGAAGGGACTTGATCTCCAGATCGTCAGGCCCTACGTGGTTCATCGGTGAAATGACGCCGTGCAGCACATGATAGCGGCCGTTGTACTCGCGCGCGCGCTCAATGGCGACCACGTCACGCGGATCGGCGACCACGCAGATGACATGCTCATCGCGCTTGGGAGACGAGCAGATGGGGCATAGACCGCCGTCGGTCAGATTGCGGCAGACCGGGCAGCACGTGACGGTGCGCTTGGCGTCGACGATGGCATCGGCGAAGGCCTTGGCCTCCTCTTCCGGCAGGCTCAGCACAAAAAACGCCAGGCGCTGCGCACTCTTGCTGCCGATGCCGGGCAGGCGCGCGAACTGCTCAACGAGTTTTTCGAGCGCCGCGGGAAAGTATTCCATCGGCCTTATCCTCTCAGTTCTTTGATCTTGGCGGGAATGTCGGCGGCCTTGTAGACGGCGGAACCGGCAACGAGCACGTTCGCGCCCGCCTCGATGCAGGAGACGATGTCCTCGTAGCAGGTCGCATGGTCGAGGTGAATGCAGACGGGCACCGTCGCCGTCTCGGCGGCCGAGCGGATCATGTCGATGATCATCTTCTGTCCGCGGCCTTCAAGGTCCGCCTTGAGCAGCATGAAAATGGCGGGGGAGCGCTCCTCCTCGCACACATCGATGACGGCGCGAACCATTTCATAGTTGCTCACGTCGAAGGCGGGGATGGCGTAATGTTTTTTTCTCGCGTCCGCGAGCATTTCTTTCAAAGAGACAAGAGCCATTGTTTTTTTCTCCTTTCGGTTCGTTATCTTCAGCGCATCAGCATGCCGCCGGTCAGGTCGAGCGTCGCGCCGGTAATGTAATCGGATTTATCGCTCAGAAGGAACGCCACGCCGTAGGCCACCTCGCGCGGATCGGCGATGCGGCGCAGGGGAATGCGCTGCAGGTATTCCTCCTCGCGCTCGGCGAGGGCCTGCCGGTTCATCGGCGTGCGCATCATGCCCGGCGCGGCGCAGTTGACGTTGATGCCGCAGGGCGCGACTTCGCGCGCGAGCGAAATCGAAAAGCCCACAAGGCCCGCCTTGCT
>OLRV01003534.1_pt1 | contig 10832 bp, 11 predicted proteins | sample 1672421 | NCBI WGS metagenome assembly OLRV01 (sample SAMEA3136684, study PRJEB25190) | human gut metagenome | biome: human gut; feature: human-associated habitat; material: faeces | place: Austria | collected 2013
TGTCATATAAAGAAGCCGACTGACGGTTATTGTCTTTACCCAATTTTGCATCCGGATGATTGTCATTGTCCAATACCTGATATTCAGGTGCGGAAATATAAATAGGTTCAAGCACATCATTACCATCTTTGTCTTTAGAAGTAACTTCCTGAGCTAAATACAGAATACCTGAATTGCTACCTTTAGCAACCTTCCATTCCAATTCCAACTCGAAGTTTTTAAATTTGTGAGCAAAGATCAAGTCACCACCATCACCGTCTTGAGCTTCACCGCCGCCAGAACCGTTGAATTTGATGCAGCCATCTTCGATTGTCCATTTAGTAGGAACACGGTCTTTTCCATAACCACGCCATCCGTTAAATGTTTCACCATCAAAGATTGTGATATAACCATTTTCGTCAACAGGCAGATTCAAACTATCAGTTTCCGGTGCTTTCAATGATTTAGAGTAAGACAATGCAACTTTGCTCGGTTCTTCCTGAGCATTTGCTTTTTTCTGACCACCGCAAGAAGCAAAAACTCCTGCAGCAAGACAACAACAAGCTAATGGATAAAATACTTTTTTCATGATAATAACGATTTAATTTTTTATCTTTAATTTCTAATTTATCTCGGCATATCAGGCAGTCTCCAGCCGTCACGATAAGTATGTTTCACTAATTCAGCAGCAAACTGTTTCGCATTAATCGGATCAGTCCATGTCTTGTCAAATGTCGGATGACCATCATGAATCTTGAATCCGTCTTTGATAACGGTGCGGATCGTTTCGTTATCACCAATATTCGTAAAGGCAAAATCGTCAATCCAAAGTCGTCCCGAAGAGTTTAGTGTCATATTAAAAAGACTGATATATCTTACCTTGTTAAGATGAAGCATATCGCTCATACCGAGGTCGCTTATCCTAAATTTATACTGTTTCCATTCCGTGCTGTTGACATCGAATGCGATACAAAATCTTTCAAACTCACGTTTCTTGAAATTTGAACGCTGTTCATTTTGATTTGTACCTTTTTCCTGTTCAAAACGCAGTATAAAGCGTTGCTTAGAACCATCGCCCTTTGCCCAAAATGTAAAATATTCAGCATCGCCTATATCCCAAGACTTAGGGATTGTTGCCCTCGCCTGCCCTCCATACGAACCTTCAGGGCAATTATAGCTAAACATAACAGGATTCGAGCCTTGTCCCCTGCTTTCTTCAAGAGACAAAGACCTTGTAACATCAAGCTCTCTGCGGTACCACTCTCGTTGGCGTGCTGTGCACACCCTCTCACGGGCTTCCAACAAAGCCCTGCACGGTAACGGCTGCAACCGGCGCTGCTTACAAGGGTTTTGCACCCGTTGGGCAGGCTGCTCCGGGATGATTTTCCGCACGAAGCACTGACTGCCTTGCACCAGACGGCAGCTCTCTGAACAGTGGGGATCGTGTGGTACTTTTTCCCATCTGCGCATTTGTTGATGTAAATTATACTATAAATCGGCCTTTTGTCAATCGACAATTTGTAACCTGAATCACCCCAAACATGAAGTTAATTGAACACCTCTTGCGCCATGGCACAATGCGCTGTATACTTCTGATATGCGCGCCTGCGCGTTTAATTTAAGACCAACAGAGGACAGGAATATGAAATTGAGAGAATGGAATGCCCGGCTGCACGGGCTTGTTGTTTTCCGCAGCCTGCTGGACGACCCCGTTGTGGCAAAGCTTTTGGACCTGACCGACCGCATGGAAGCCGGTGCGCCCGGCTATGGCCCAGTGTGCGACGCTGTGGCCCAATTTGAAGCCGCACTGTTCGAGCACACCACCAACTGGGGCAGCTACCTCAGCGCCGCTGTGCTGGAAGCCGAGACCGTCTGCGTGCGTCAGGCTGCATCGGGCACCCTTGCCCCTGCACTGCAGACCGCTCTGGACAGTGAACTGGCTTTTCTGCAGGCTCTGTGCGGCCTGACGCTGGACGAGCTGCTGGCCGCTGCCGGTTCTGCCACAGGGCAGGCGCAGGAGCTGGCTTTCCTGCCCCGGTGGGAGACCTCCAGCATCGACCTGCCTGCCGCCTACGCCCAGCGCATGAGCGAGGTGGGAAAAAAGGGCTATGGCATGTTTGCCAAGCACCATGTGTTCACGGTGGAGAACGGCCAGCTGGTGCCGGTGAAATACCCGGACCCCCAGCGCCTTTCCGAGCTGCCCGGCTACGAGAAGGAGCGCGAAAAGGTCATTGCCAACACAAAGGCCCTGCTGGCCGGGATGCCCGCCAACAATGTGCTGCTGTACGGCGATGCAGGCACCGGCAAGTCCAGTGCGGTGAAAGCCATTGCCAATGAGTTTGCACCTGAAGGCCTGCGGCTGGTGGAAGTGAAGAAGAACCAGCTCTACCAGATCCCGGATCTGATGGACAAACTGGCCGCGAACCCGCTCAAATTCATCCTGTTCATCGACGACCTGAGTTTTACCGCCAACGACGACAACTTTGCCGCGCTCAAGGCCATTCTGGAAGGCAGCGTAGGCGGCCGGGCCAAGAACATTGCGGTATATGCCACCTCCAACCGCCGCCACCTTATTAAAGAAACACTGACCGACCGCACCGGCGACGACATCCACGAAGCCGATACCCGGCAGGAGCTGATGAGCCTTTCGGCCCGATTCGGCCTGACGGTCACTTTCCAGCGGCCGGAGAAGGCCCGGTTTGAGACCATTCTGGCCGAACTGGCAAAGCAGCACGGCATCGACATGCCGATGGATCAGCTGCTGGTCAAAGCCGAAGCCTTTGCCATCCGCGCCGGCGGCCGCAGCCCCCGCGTGGCAAAGCAGTTTATTGAGCAGTGCGAGGCGGGCGTGCAGAAGTAATTAGTTTGTCTTTATTTTAACATCAAAGTCTCTGACAAATCTTTCACAAAATGCCGAGAAGTCGTGAATTTTTTCACCTTCTCGGCATTCTTTGTCTATTTTTTATTTATCGGTAAAAAGCCTTGCATTCTATTGAAATTCAGGCTATAATATGGCCAACATCAGCCAATTGAGCACTTCTGGAGGGCAACTATGGGCTTTTTAACGGGTAAGACCGCTATCATCACCGGCGCAGGCCGCGCCGTACTTTCCGATGGCAGCTGCGGCTCCATCGGCTATGGCATTGCCACCGCCTTTGCAAAAGAGGGCGCAAATCTGGTCATCACTGGCCGTAATGTGAAAAAACTGGAAGAGGCAAAAAACGAGCTGGAAGCCAAGTATGGCATCCGCGTTCTGCCGGTGCAGGCAGATGTGTGTGCAGGCACCGACAACGAAGCCACCGTGCAAAATGTCGTCAATCAGGCTGTGGATACCTTTGGCGGCATTCAAGTGCTGGTGAACAACGCACAGGCATCCGCTTCCGGCGTGCCGCTGGCAGAGCACACCACCGAGCAGTTTGATCTGGCCCTTTATTCCGGCCTGTACGCTGCATTTTACTATATGAAGGCCTGCTATCCCTATCTGGCCAAGTCCAAGGGCAGCGTGATCAACTTTGCATCCGGTGCAGGCTTGTTTGGCAACTTTGGCCAGTGCTCCTATGCTGCCGCCAAGGAGGGCATCCGCGGCCTGTCCCGCGTGGCCGCTACTGAGTGGGGCAAGGATGGCATCAATGTCAACGTGATCTGCCCGCTGGCCTGGACCGCCAAGCTGGAGCAGTTCCAGCAGGCATACCCGGATGCGTTCAAAGCCAACGTCAAGATGCCGCCCATGGGCCACTACGCCAACCCCGAGACCGAGATCGGCCGGGTATGCGTGCAGCTGGCCATGCCGGACTTCAAGTATCTGTCCGGCGAGACTCTCACGCTGGAGGGCGGCATGGGTCTGCGCCCGTAATTGCTCTTCTCATTCTTCCTCATACATGCAAAAGGGGCTGTGCCAGCGGCACAGCCCCTTTTGTGTTTAGGCCTGATTATTCGCGCACGGCGATGCACTCGATCTCCAGCTTTGCGCCCTTGGGGATGGCGGCCACCTGCACGCAGCTGCGGGCAGGGAACGGCTCAGCAAAGGCCTTGGCATACACGGCATTCACAGCGGCAAAATCGTTGATATCGGCCAGAAAAATGACAGTCTTGACCACATTTGCCATGGAAAGGCCAGCCTCGGCCAGAATGGCCTTGAGGTTTGCAAGGCTCTGTGCAGCCTGCTCTTCAACCGTATCGGCCATCTTGCCGGTAGCAGGGTCTACCGGGATCTGGCCGGAAACAAACACCATATTGCCCAGATCGATCGCCTGGCTGTAAGGGCCGATGGCTGCGGGTGCGTTGGAAGTGGAAACGACTTTCATGATAAAACGTTCCTTTCTTTTTTCTTCTATTATACTCTTTCGCTCACAAGCTGGAAACCCTCTTTTGCAAGCTCTGCGCGGATCTGCTCGATCTGCTCGGCATCGCGGGTCTCAAGGGTGAGCTTGAGGAAGCAGCTGGAAATGGGCATGTTGGGATCGGAGCCATCGTGCTGCACCGACACCACATTGCTGCCGCAGCGGGACACGATCTCGGCCACCTTCTTGAGCTGGCCGGGCTTGTCCTCCAGCGCAATGGTCATGTTCGCCTTGCGGCCGCTCATCACCAGACCGCGGGTGATCACGCGGTTGAGGATGTTCACATCGATGTTGCCGCCGGAGACGACGCAGGCCACCTTTTTGCCCTCGACCGGCAGCTTGTGGAACAGCACTGCAGCCACCGGCACGGCTCCGGCACCCTCGGCAACCAGCTTCTGGTTCTCCATCAGCGAGAGGATGGCGGCAGCGGTCTCATCCTCGCTCACGGTCACGATGTCGTCCACATACTGCTCACAGATCTGGTAGGTCAGCTCACCGGGAGTCTTGACCTGAATGCCGTCTGCAAAGGTAGAAACGGCTTTCAGGGTCTGGTACTTATGCTCGTGCAGGCTGCGGTACATGCTGGGTGCACCCTCGGCCTGTACGCCATAGACCTTCACCTCCGGGCGCAGACTCTTGATGGCAAAGGCCACGCCGGAGATCAGGCCGCCGCCGCCCACCGGCACAACGACCGCATCCACATCCGGCAGCTGATCCAGAATTTCCAGACCAATGGTTCCCTGCCCCGCGATGACCTGCTCATCGTCATAGGGGTGGATAAAGGTCATGCCGGTCTCTTCCTGCAGCTCCACAGCCTTGTCGTGGGCATCATCATAGGTGCCGGGCACCAGGCACACCTCTGCGCCCAGATTCTTGGTATTCTCCACCTTCATGATGGGGGCACCGTCCGGCATACAGACGATGCTCTTGATGCCGCGGCGGGTAGCAGCCAGCGCCACGCCCTGTGCGTGGTTGCCGGCAGAGCAGGCGATCACGCCCTTGGCGCTCTCCTCCTCGGAAAGCTGGCTGATCTTATAGTAAGCACCGCGCACCTTAAAGCTGCCGGTGGCCTGCAGGTTTTCGGTTTTCAGGTACAGCTGGCAGTCCTTGGAGAGCTTGGGTGCCTCGATGAGGTCGGTCTTGCGGGCAACATCCTTGAGCACAAAGGCTGCATGGTAGATCTTATCCAGAGTCAGCATGGTTTTCTCCCTCTATTTTTATCGTTCCCTGCTCTGCGGCTTTTCCGCCCTCAGAGCCTTTATTTCTGGCTTATTATGCATGTTTCTCAGTATAGGTTAACAAAGTTGATTTGTCAAATGAATTTCCTTCACGCCTGAAACCTAAAAAGAGAACTGCCGCAGGCATACCGCCCACAGCAGTTCTCCGTGTTTTTGTGTTTTTAACGGCCGCGGCCACCGCCGCCGCCGTGGCTGCCGCCGCCGCCCATTCCACCGAAGGAGCCGCCGCCGAAGCTGCCGCCGCCGAACGAGCCGCCCCCAAAGGAGCCGCCTCCGCGGGAGCCACCGAAGGACCCGCCGCCAAAGCCGCCGCCCATGGGAGGACGGGGCGGACGCCGGTTGTTGTTCCGGGGCGGGCGGGGCCGGTCATTGCGGGGGCCGGGGCCATAGCCCGGGCCGTATCCGGGACCAAAGCCGGGGCCCGGAGGAGGCGGCGGGCCGGGACGATAATGCCGACGGGCCGAGCCTGCCATGTAGCCCCATGCAAAGTGACCCCAGTTCCAGCCTGCTGCGTGGCCGATGGGTGCAATGAACACCCGGAACACGAACAGTACGATGATCAGCATCACCATCAGGGACATGAACAGGATCACGATACCCAGAACGATATCCCCAAAGGTGGTGGGGCCGTCGTCATAGCTGCCATCGTCGTAGCTGCCATTGTTCAGATTTACCCCATAAACACTTGCAATGGTGCTGGCCACATTGTTGGCACAGGTGGTCACTGCACCGTCGTAATCATAGGCGGCAAAGTCATTTTCCATGGTCTGGGCGAGGGCGCTGGCCTGACTTTCCAGCGTGGTGTTGCGGAAGCCGTCGCCGTAGGTCACGTAGTAATCGCCGTCCTCGTAGATGGGCGATTCCATCACCAGCAGGATCAGCACACCGTTGTTCTCGGAAGCCGAGCCGATGCCCCAGGCGTTGAAGGCCTGTGTTGCATAATCCTCAGTGGAATAATTACCCGTATAATCTACAGTCAGTACGCCGATCTGTGCTCCGTTGCAGCTGGACTGCAGCTGGTTGTTCAGATCAACGATGGTCTGGGTAGTGCTGTCGCTCAGGATGTTGGCATCATCCACCACACATTCGTCTTTGGGCAGGTCCGGCAGGCTGGCGGCGGCAAGGGCCGCCGGGCACAGGGCCGCTGCGCCCACCACAAGGGCCAGCACCAGAGCGCTTACGCGTTTTGCAAAATTTTTCATGCGAAGGGTTCAACCTCCTTTACACCGGCAATGGCTCCCAGCACGCTGGCCGGGAAGTCGCCGGTCTCTTTCTGGTAGTCGTAAACGGCATCGTTGTATTTCAGGGTGCCGATGATGGTAGCCGCACTGTTGAACTGGCCGTACTGGCCCTGCACCGCGCCCATCTTCATGGGGTCTGCGGCCTGCTCCTGCAGCTTTGCGTAGAGCTGGTCGATCCGCGACCCCAGCACCTCGTTGGCCTGATACAGCGCATGCATTGTGCTGCCCTGATAATAGGGCAGCGAGGTGAGTGCCTGACTTTTGCCGCCGTTCTGCACGGCTTCCAGACAGGCGGTAAAATCGCTCAGCGCGCTCTGTGCGGCCTGTACCCCGGCACTGTCCGCTCCCAGCGTGCTGCTGGCGGTGGTGATGATGTTTGCCGCCGTGTTCATGCGGGTGGTCAGCTCCTCGTTGAGGTTATAGCCGTTGTCTGCCGCCACACCCACCGTGTACCATTTGCGGACTTCGTTGTACCGGCTGCGCAGCTTGGCGCTGCCAAAGCCCAAAAAGGCCGCCAGCATCACCACCACGCTCAGCGCCAGTGCAGCTGCGCGGGTGGAAAGGGCTGCGGGCAGCTTTGCTTCCAGCCCTGCCAGCTTCTGCTGCAGAGGTGTCAGCGGCACGGCCTGCTCCGGCTGCTTTTGTTCGCGGTAGCTGCCCGCGTCAAAACCGCCGGAAGTGCTGTTCTGTTTTTGCGAAAAATCTGCGTTTGCCATCTCAGCTCCGGATCTCCATCATTTTTGCTTTCAGTTCGTCCTCGATGCGGTTCAGCTCCTGCTCGGCGGCAGCGCGCTTTGCGCGGCCCTCGCTCTGGATCTTGTTCAGCTCGTCCAGCGTCTCGATCAGGCTCTTGTTGGTCTGCTGCAGGGTCTCGATGTCCACCACACCGCGCTGAGATTCCTTTGCGGTCTCGATGGTACCCATCTTCAGGGCCTCTGCGTTCTTCTTGAGCAGGTCGTTGGTCATGTCGGTCACGGCACGCTCGGCCTGCATGGCCTGCTGGCTGTGGGCCAGACCCAGTGCCAGCACCATCTGGTTCTTCCACAGGGGGATGGTGTTGACGATGGTGGACTGGATCTTCTCTGCCATCATGGTGTCGTTGTTCTGCAGCAGGCGGATCTGCGGCCCCATCTGCAGGCTGATGTTGCGGGTCAGCTCCAGATCATAGAGCTTCTTCTCAAAGCGTTCGCACTGGTCGGCCAGATCACGAGCCGCCTGTGCATCCTCCGGCAGGCCGGAAACCTTGGCCTTATCCATGGCCTGCTGCAGCTCGTTTGCGCGCACATCGGCCAGCTTCTTTTTGCCGGCAAGGATATACATGCTCAGCTCCTTGAAGTAGGCCATGTTCAGATCATACATCTTATCCAGCATGGCGATGTCCTTGAGCAGCTGCACCTGATGGCCCTCCAGCATGGACTGGATCTTTTCCACGTTGGTCTCGGCCTTGTTGTACTTCATCTTCATGGCATCCAGCTGGTCGCCCTTCTTCTTGAAGAAGCCCAGAATGCCCTTTTTTTCTTCCTCGCCTGCATCAAAGCTCTTCAGCTCACCGATCAGGCTGGTAATCATATCGCCCACTTCGCCCAGATCCTTGGTGGCCACCTTGGAAAGGGCGGCCTCGGAGAAATCGCCGATCTTCTTCTGACAGGCGGAGCCGTACTGCAGCACCTGCTGGCTGTTGGTAATATCGATCTTTTCAGCAAACTGATCCACCATGGCCTGTTCTTCCGGGGTCAGGTTCACCTGCGGCTGCTCCGGTGCGGCAGCTTCCTGCTGGGCGGGTGCTGCCTTTTCCTCTTCTGCCGGGGTGGGGTCCAGCGTCAGGGTGGGTACTGCGGGTGCATCGAGGTCAAAGTTGAATGTATTATCAGCCATAAGAGATTCCTTCCTTTCCAAATACCATTTACCTTTTTTCTTAGCTCAGGCCCTGCCCTTTGAGCATGTTCTGCAGCACCGTGATATCTGCAGAAAGGTCCATGCTCTCGGCGGCGTACAGGGCATCCAGCTGGTTTTCAAACGCCGTGGCAATGGAAGCAGCATTGTGCTCCACCTCGGTACGGATGGCTGCGGCATTCTCGCCGCGCACGCCCTGCTTTGCCAGCTTTGCATACTGCTGCAGAACGTTCACCGCATCCGGCAGGTAATAGTTTGCGAACCTGCGCACCTGCTTTGCCTTTTCCGGGTTTGCTTCCACCGCTTCCACAATGGAGCGGCCCGCCTTTTCCATGCGGGTCATGGCGGCAGAGAGCTGCGGGTCCGGCAGCTGCTCGTTGAGGGTGTGCAGGGTATCCAGTTTCTGCTGAATGTCGGTCAGCATCGCGTCCACATCCTCCACACCGGTGTGGAAAGGCACTTCGTGCTCCACCACCCGGGGCGGGCAGACCTTCTGTGCCGCACCAAAGGCCACAAATGCACCGCCCAGCGCCGCCAGCAGCGCCCACAGCTTATACACCGGCAGTACCGCGCACAATACCAAAAAGACCAGTGCCATTGCATAAAATGGCAGAACGCTGGGCTTTCTGGTGCGGATGATCTTGCTCATGTTTCTTCTCCTTGTCCGGGGCATTGCCCCTTATGTCATCCATAATACCGCACCCCGCGAAAAACGCAAGGCTTTCACGGATAATTTACAACCTGGCCATCATTTGTTGATCCACGGCAAGAGAGCCGCGCCCCAGATTTCGCGCAGCTTTTCCGGGCGGCAGGCAGCGTTTGCCGGGCTGGTGCTGGGCAGCTTTACCGCTGCAATGCCGGACACCGGCTGCAGATACTTTGTATAGATCCGGTATGCGGTGGCTCCGTTGCAGAATACTGCTTCGATGGGTGCCTTTGCCAGCAGAGCGGCAATATCATTCGGCACTGCATCCTTGATGGAAGCGTCCGCTGCGCCGGTGATGGTGCAGCGTTCCAGCGTGTCCCAGAGGGCCAGCCCATGGCGCAGGATGATTTGCTTTTTGGCTTCAATGTCCTCACGGGCAGGCACCGGCTCACCGGTCAGCGCGGCCAGCACGGGCCAGAAGCGGTTCTGCGGATGGCCGTAGTAAAAGGCCATCTCCCGGCTTTTGGGGCTGGGCCATGTGCCAAGGATCAGCGCCCGGCTGTGTTCGTTATACACCGGTTCAAAGCTCATTGTCCGCCTGCACTTTCAATTTTATCCCAAGGCGAGCCAAGGTCGCGGCCGGACGGCTCTGCTCTGGGGCCGTCGAACCACAGCTCATCGATCAGGTCGGCAAGGCCGTCCTCCCGCACATCGCCAATGATGCGGTCGGCGGCAGCCTTTGCGTCCGGCGTGCCGTTTGCCATGCAGCAGCCAAGGCCCGCTGCCTTCAGCATAGCCACATCGTTGGCAGAATCGCCTGCTGCCACGGCATCGGCCAGTGTCAGGCCCATTTTTTCGCACAGGTCGGCAAGGCCCACGCCTTTGTCCATTCCACCGCGCACGATGTCGTAGTAGCACAGGCCGTCGGCATTCTGCGCGCCCACCTGCATCCAGTGCAGACCCAGATGGCCGTACTTTGCCGCAAAATCTGCCACGTGCTCCGGCGGCACTGCCGCAAAGGCCGCGTGGGGCATATCGATCAGGTGGCGGTCCTGATCTTCGCCGTCCATACAGTCCAGCCCGATGCTGTTCATCTGCTGATAGCCCCTGTGCAGATATTCATACTCGCAGTAGGCGTAGCAGGCATCCCTGAAATTGAACTGCAGCGGATAGTTATAATCCTCGCAGAAATCCACCAGCGCGTACATTTCCTCAGCGGTGAGCGGGTGCTCGGCCACGATGCGGCCCTCGCGGTCCACCACGCAGGCACCGTTGCAGGTGATGGCATAATCGAACCGGATGCCGCCCAGCTGCCCCTTGAGGCTGACGCACGGATACGCGCGTCCGGTGCTGAGCACAAATCTGCCGCCTGCGGCCTGCAGCTTCTTTACCGCCTTGACCACCTTCTGACGCGGCTTGCCCTCGCCAAAGGGCACCAGTGTGTTGTCGTAATCGCTTGCCAGAATCTTATATTGCATTCTATTCTCCCCTATGG
>OLRV01003542.1_pt1 | contig 10802 bp, 9 predicted proteins | sample 1672421 | NCBI WGS metagenome assembly OLRV01 (sample SAMEA3136684, study PRJEB25190) | human gut metagenome | biome: human gut; feature: human-associated habitat; material: faeces | place: Austria | collected 2013
AATATTTTATGAACTATTTTATAACATAAAAATAGTTATTAAATTCAATAAATTAAAAGAAATTTTCGTTAGCGAAAAAAAGCGAAAATAGCCCCATTTTTATCCCTAACCTATTGCATTTTCACCATTGCCAGCATAATCTTAGTGTTAAGGATGTATTTGTGTCGCCTGTCCTCGGGCAGGGGCCGGACGGACTGACGACACGCTTTTCTAGTAGAAGGGAGAGAAAGATGGCTTGGACTCAGGTTTACGAACCTCTGGGAGGCATCGGCCTGTCGGCACTGGCGGCATCCGTACCGCTGATCATTCTGTTCTACATGCTGGCTTTCCGGCAGGCGAAAGGTCATATCGCCGCCGTGGCCGGTCTGGTGGGCGCCCTGCTGGTGGCCATCCTGGTCTGGAAAATGCCGGTAGGCCTGGCAGTCAACTCCGTGGCGCTGGGGGCCTGCTTCGGCCTGTTCCCCATCGTCTGGATCGTCATCACGGCCGTGTGGGTCTACAACATGACCGTGGAATCCGGTGAGTTCGAGATCATCAAAGACTCCCTGGCCCGCCTGACGGACGACCGTCGTCTGCAGGCCCTGTTCATCGCCTTCGCCTTCTCCTGCTTCATCGAAGGCACCGCCGGTTTCGGTACCCCCGTGGCCATCGCCGCCGCCATGCTGGTGGGCCTGGGCTTCACCCCGCTGTGGGGCGCCGGTATCGCCCTGATCGCCAACACCGCCCCCGTGGCCTTCGGCGCCATCGGTGTGCCGCTGATCGTGGCCGCCCAGGTGTCCGGCCTTGACCAGATGACCGTCTCCGCCATTGCCGGTCGTCAGCTGCCCCTGCTGTCCCTGATCGTGCCCCTGTGGGTCTGCGTGGTCATGTGCGGCTTCAAGCGTTCCATGGAAGTGCTGCCCGCCATCATCGTGGCCGGTGTGGCCTTTGGTGGCGCCCAGTTCCTGCTGGCCAACTTCCACGGCCCGACCCTGCCCGACATCGGCTCCGCCATCGCCACCATCGTGGCCCTGATGCTGCTGCTCAAGGTCTGGCAGCCCAAGAGCATCTTCCGCTTCGAAGGCGAAGCTCCCTCCAACCTGGAAGGCCAGGGTTACCCCCTGTCCGTCGTGCTGCGCGCCTGGGCTCCGTACCTGGTGCTGGCCGTGTTCGTGTTCTTCTGGGGCCTGGGCTCCTTCAAGGCCATCCTCAACGGCCTGCCCGGCACCGTGTTCAACATCTCTTGGCCCGGCCTGGATGGCGAAGTCATGAAGACCGCCCCCATCGTGCAGGCTGACGCCGTGTACGGCGCCAAGTTCACCTTCAACTGGCTGTCCGCTGGCGGTACCGCCATCCTGCTGTCCGGTCTGGTGTCCGTGCCCTTCATGCCCAAGTACGGTTACGGCAAGGCCATCGCCTGCTTCATGCGTACCCTGAAGCAGCTGACCTTCCCCATCCTGACCATCGCCATGATCCTGGGCCTGGCTTACCTGATGAACTACTCCGGCATGAGCTCCACCCTGGGTCTGGCCTTCACCCACACCGGCTGGCTGTTCCCCTTCTTCTCTCCCCTGCTGGGCTGGCTGGGCGTGTTCCTGACCGGTTCCGACACGTCCTCCTGCGCCCTGTTCGGCGGCATGCAGAAGGACACCGCCCTGGCCGTGGGCATGCGCCCCGAACTGGCCGTGGCCTCCAACGCCTCTGGTGGTGTGACCGCCAAGATGATCTCGCCCCAGTCCCTGTCCGTGGCTACCGCCGCCACCAACAATGCCGGTCAGGAAGGCAAGCTCTTCCGCTTCACCATCGGTCACAGCATCGGCATGACCCTGGTGCTCTGCGTGCTGGCCTACCTGCAGGCTGGTCCCCTTTCCTGGATGCTGCCCTAACAGGTACAGCGCAGGCCTGAGGGCCTGACAAAACAACGTCGGCAAGGGCCCCGGTCTTCCGGGGCCCTTTTCCTGTGTCTGGCCGCCTTCTGCCGCGATGAGCTCCCTGCTGCCGTCCGGCGGCTATGGCAGCTCTGCCCGGACAGCGGCCCAGACCGCTTCCGCAAGCGTCTTTCCCGCCCGCACGCCTCTCCCAAAACACGGCCGATGCAGGAACAAAATCCCTGAACCGGCAAGGCGGGACTGCCGCGCCCGAAGCCAGCTTTTTTGACTGCTCCCGCTTTTTTCTTGCAGCGGCCCCGCTCCCCATAGTATGGGAGGCAGGACGGCGTGCCCCCAGGGTCCGACCTGCCCGAAAAGGGCAAAAAAACGCCCGGAAAGCACCGCAGCCAGCGGCCGTACCGGACCGCCGCTGCCCTGATCGGCCACCCCCTGGAAAGGGAAGTGTGCAATATTTTTGTCCCCCCGTATGGCTCCGGCAGGGCTTATGTAAAAAAAATTAAACGGCCTTTTTGCCCATAGAGAATTATAAAAACAATAAAAACAGTAAGATAGAAAAATATTCCTTGCTGAAAATTTTGGCACGCCTTATGCAGTAAGCTAAGTACCTTCCTTTCTTACTGACAGTTCAACCTAAACGGCCTGCCCCCCCAGCAGGCCGTTTTTCTGTCTGGAGACACGAGCATGTCCAGCCCCGTCACCGTCTGTCATCAGGAATTCGACGAAAGCCATTTCCTGGCCTCGGAATACGAACCGGCCCAGCCGGAACAGGCCGCCTTCCACATCATCCCCGTCCCGCTGGAGCAAAGCGTCTCCTACGGGGGCGGCACCGCCCACGGCCCGGCCGCCATCCTTTCCGCCTCGCAGCAGCTGGAGGCCTGGGACGGCATCAGCGCCCCGGGAGAAGCGGGCCTGTACACCGCCCCCGCCGTGGACTGTGATGCCCCCATCGAGACCGTGCTGGACCGCATCGAGGCCGCCACGGCCCACGCCCTGCGCTGCAAGGCCCTGCCCGTCATCCTGGGCGGCGAGCATACCGTGAGCCTGGGCGCCCTGCGTGCCCTGGCCGCCGAGGCCGCGCGTACGGGCGAACCCTTTGGCGTGGTGCAGTTCGATGCCCATGCGGACCTGCGTTCCCAGTATGAAGGCTCCATCTATTCCCACGCCAGCGTCATGCACCGGGCCGTGACCGACCTTGGCCTGCCGCTGGCCCAGTTCGCCATGCGCGACTTCTGCCGCGAAGAAGTGGAGGTGCGCCGCCAGTACAATGTCTTGCACTATGATGCCGACGTCCTCTTCCGCCAGGGCCTGCCGGAACAGCCTCTGCCCGCGGACTTCCCCCGCCGCCTCTACATCACCTTCGACGTGGACGGTCTGGATGCCTCGCTGATGCCCGCCACGGGCACGCCGTCGCCCGGCGGCCTCTTCTGGCATCAGGCCCTGCTGCTCATCGAGCGCTGCCTGCAGGGCCGCAGCATGGTCGGCATGGACGTGGTGGAGCTGGCTCCCCTGCCGGGCCTGCACCATGCGGACTTCACCGCCGCCAAACTCACCCACGCTCTCATGGGCTTTGCCCAGCGCGCCGGGCTGCCCCGCAAGGCATAGAGGGAGAAAGGCTATCCCGCATCCTGCCGCGATGTCCGTCGGGTCCCTATCGCCAACGGCGCTGATTTTTAGGGCCCCTCATCGTTCCGGCGATCCCGTTGTCGATGCCCGTAGCTTCCTGTGTCGCAACGGGCACGGCCTGCGGGCCGCCATCCGGTCGCTGCCGGTGCAAGAGCCCCCTCAAACTCCCCTTCACCAGCCTGCTTTTCCTGCCTGTGTCCCGAAACGGGGCACAGGCTTTTTTTGCTTCGTCCATCCTCGCACAGGCGAGCTGTTTCTGAGGTCCTATTCGCTGCGGCCCTGTTCCGATACGGCAGGCTGCCTCGCCCTGCGGCACGTTCTGCATGCATGGCTGCCGCCTTCTTGTGGCCCGTCCGGACACAACCATTGCATCCCCCTCAGGCCCCGGCTACCATGCCCTGTCTCCCGGCCCGTCCGGCGACAAGGCACACCACAGGCCCGTTGCCCCAAAAACGGAGCCTGTCACAAGCAACCAGATAAACGTGTCTGGGAGGGATGGAGCTGGCCGGATGCTGGTCCGCAGGACCGCAGCCATCAGGAACGGCGATACTCCGAAAAAAAGGGACAAGGGGTTCAGCAAGCTCTTTCCCCCGCCTGCCCTCCCGCAAGGAAACGCCATGAATTTCTTTGAAAGCCCCTTCAAGGGCATCCCCCTGGACCAGCAGATCCGCAATCCCAACATCCGTGCAGGCCGTTACAGCTATTACTCCGGCTATTACCACGGCCACAGCTTCGACGACTGCGCCCGCTATCTGAGCCCGGAACGCGACGACGTGGACAAGCTCATCATCGGTTCCTTCTGTTCCATCGGCAGCGGCGCCAGCTTCATCATGGCGGGCAATCAGGGCCATCGCATGGACTGGATCGCCACCTTCCCCTTTTTCTATATGCCGGAAGAGGCGAGCTTCCGGGATGCCGTGGACGGCTTCGTCCGCGCCGGGGACACCGTGGTGGGCAACGACGTCTGGATCGGTACGGAAGCCATGATCATGCCCGGCGTGCACATTGGTGACGGCGCTGTCATCGCCGCGCGCGCCGTAGTGACCGCGGACGTGGAACCCTATACCGTGGTGGCCGGCATGCCCGCCCGTGAGCTGCGCCGACGCTTCAGCCCGGAACAGATCGCCATGCTGCTGGAGATGCGCTGGTGGGACTGGCCGCTGGAGCGTATCAACGCGGCCATGCCCCTGCTCTGCTCCGGCCAGGTGGAACGGCTCCACGAGTTCTGGCGCAACAGTCGGGAGAGGGAACAGGACTAAGGATGCCGCCTGCCGCTCTTGCAGGATACCTGCCCGGACAAACAGGCCTCTCCCTGTCCGGGCAGACGCCGCAAGCCCTGGCTTCCGGCCGGAGAGCACAGATGCGACGGGAAGCCCCCTGCAGCCCTACGCCTTGATGACATTTTTGTGACGTCATCGCTATCCCGGCTTTTTTGCTGGACTTCTATTCCTATCTGTGCCATAAGAAACGGGCCGTCGAGCTGACGGTTATGTCACGCAAGGAGTTCCCATGTCATCTGACAGTCCGATCCCTCCCAGTATCCAGGTATCTGTCCCGTCACGCTGATCGCCTGCCTTGCGTCCACCTTCCCGCAGGCAGCACCAGCCCTGCGAGGAGGTCTTCATGTCCCGTTCCCGTATTTTTCTGCCGTCTGTCTTCCAGCACGGCCCCGTCCGTGACCGGATCATCTTCCGGACACGCCGTCATGTCCTGCATCCTTCCCGCTCGTCCATCCCCGTCATGGGTCGGACGTCCGTGATGCGCCCTGTCTGCTGACAGGCCATCACGTCCCCTTTGCCGTATCCTGCCGGGCCCTGCCCTGCGGGATGGCCTTCCGTCATCGTTCATCTTTGCCTGCGGCGTCAGGCCTGCAGGCAGCAGTCGCTGCACGGCCCGCACACGTACCGGTACGCAACGGCAGACCTGCCGTCATGCCGCGCGTCTGCCCTGACGTCCGCAGGAAGGCTTTATCACGAATACCCCAACCAAAGGAGCCGACGTATGGACAGTCACCCTGCCCCCCTCCCGTCGTCCGTGATCGCGCCTGCCTTCGCACGCGCCTGCCCCCAGCATTCCAACTTTGGGGAGGTCTGTCATGATCCTCAAAAAACCACAGCAGGCCCGCCGGGTCGCCTCTGGCGTCACCGTCCATGACCTGAACCTGATCCATTCCGTCCCCCGGACGCATAACGGCTTTCTCCTCTTCCGTGCCCGGCCGCATGACCCCGGATCGCAGGCGGCCTTCGGGCGGCCCCTGCCGTCCTCCTGCTGCCGTCCCCACCCCGCACGCTGAAGAAAAAAAGGAGAAAGACCATGATCCGTGAAGATCTGCTGCGCACCGTGCGCGACCTGTCCGCCCGCCACGACACCAAAGCCTTTGCCGAACTGGTGGAGAGCGTCCACCCCTCCGACATGGCCGAGGCCCTGGAGACCCTGAAGAGCCGTGACGTGGCCCGCCTGCTGCCCTGCCTGAAGGCCGGGACGCTGGCCGAAGTATTCGTGTATTTTTCCGAAGAGCGCCAGAGCCGCCTGTTGCAGGAACTGCCCCGCGAGACCGTGGTGGCCCTGTTCGAAGGCATGGCCGCCGACGAGCGCGTGGACCTGTTCCACGATCTGGACGAGGCCGCCCGCCAGCGCCTGCTGCCCGCCCTGGCCCACGGCGAACGTGAAGACATCCTGCGCCTGGCCTCCTACGCCGAAGGCAGCGTGGGTTCGGTGACCACCTCGGATTATGTGTCCGTGCTGCCGAACATAAGCGTGGCCCAGGCCCTGGCCCATGTGCGGGCCACCGCCGCCGACAAGGAGACCATCTACGTCATCTATGTGCAGGACAAGGAAGGGCATCTGTGCGGCACCCTTTCCCTGCGCGAGCTGCTGCTGGCCGATGACTCCCTGACCATCAGGAACATCATGCGCCGCGATCCCGTGTTCGCACGGGCCCAGTGGCCCCGGAGCAAGGCCTCCGAGCTCATCGGCCGCTATGACCTGCTGGCCCTGCCCGTCATCAACGGCGGGGAAAAGATGGTCGGCATCGTCACCGTGGACGACGCCATGGACATCGAAAAGCAGGAAGACGCCACCCAGCTGGCCCGCTTTGGCGGTACGGTGACCACCGACGGCACCGACCTGGACATCCTGGAATCTCCCTTCCGCAAGATGTTCAGCGTGCGCGTGTTCTGGCTGGTGCTGCTGACCCTGTTCGGCGTCGTCACCAGCACCTTCGTGGCCGCGCAGGAAGAGATCCTGTCGCAGGTCATCGTGCTGGCGGCCTTCATCGCGCCCATCGTGGACATGGGCGGCAATGCGGGCAGCCAGTCGGCCACCCTCGTCATCCGGGCCATGGCGCTGGGCGATGTGAGCCTGCGCTGGCAGGACGTCTGGCGCGTCGTCCGGCGCGAACTGCCCGTAGCCGCCGCCCTGGGCCTGGTGGTGGCCGGTATGGAGACCGTGCTTGCCTGGTTCTCCAAGGGCATCGACCTGGACGTGCTGCTGGTGGTGGGCCTGAGCATGCTGGTCTGCACCGTGCTGGGCGGCATCATCGGGGTGCTCCTGCCCTTCGTGGCCCGGCGCATCGGTACGGACCCGGCCACCCTGTCCTCGCCCCTCATCACCTCCATCATGGATCTGGTGGGCGTGTTCATCTACTTCGCCTTCGCCTACGCCTTCCTGGGCGATCTGCTGCAGCAGGCGGGCTAAGAAGGATCCGGTGACGCCCAACGGGGAGAAGGCCTCGGCTGTACCCTGTTGATCTCCCGGCGTTGCCGCAGATGCCGCAAGCGTCCTCGTCTCCCTCCAGATACCCTTGCGGACTGCCCGGCGACGGCCCTGGGACAAGGGCCCTTCCAGGCTCCCCCGGTGCATTGTATCCGGCCATGCATGGCCGCCACCGAGGCCACAAAAAAAGCCCCCTCATGGAGGGGGCTTTTTTACAGCTCGTCATCAGGAGGCCCCGGGGCCTCCCGCAAAAACTAGTCCTGACGGAACAGAGGCGTGGACATGTAACGTTCGCCGGTATCGCAGGCAAAGGTCACGATGTTCTTGCCCTGCATCTCGGGACGGGCGGCCACGCTGAGGGCGGCCAGCACGTTGGCGCCGGTGGAGATGCCCGCGCACACGCCCTGCAGACGCATCAGGCGGCGTGCCGTGGCCATGGCCTCCGCCGTGGGCACCTGGATGATCTCGTCCAGCAGGCTGCGGTCCAGGATGGAGGGCACGAAATTGGCCCCGATGCCCTGGATGCCGTGCTGTCCGGCCTGTCCGCCGGAAAGGACGGGGGATTCCGCCGGTTCCACGGCCATGACCTTGAAGCCGGGGATATTCTCCTTGAGGAAGCGGCCCGTGCCCGTGATGGACGAACCGGACCCCACACCGGCCACCAGCACGTCCATATGGCCCACGCTGTCGGCAAGGATCTCGGGGCCGGTGGTGAGGTAATGGGCCTCCACGGCCAGCGGGTTGGAGAACTGCCCGAACAGCAGGCCGTTGCGCTCTTCCGCCAGTTTTTCCGCGACCTTGATGGCCCCCTTCATGCCTTCGGCGGCCGGGGTCAGCACCAGTTCCGCGCCCAGGGCATGCAGCAGGTTGCGGCGCTCCACGCTCATGGAATCGGGCATGGTCAGCACGCAGTGCAGGCCCCGCACGGCGGCCACCAGGGCGATGCCGATGCCCAGGTTGCCGCTGGTGGCTTCCACAATGGTGCCGCCGGCTTCGATGTCGCCCCACTCCATGGTCTTGTCGATCACATGGAAGGCCACGCGATCCTTGATGGATCCCCCGGGATTGCGGTTTTCGAGCTTGAGCCAGACCGTACCCGGCAGATCTGCGCCGAGAGCGTTCAGACGCAGCAAAGGTGTTCTGCCGATGCTTTGCAGAATATTGGTGAGCATGCTGTATCCTTGCTAAAAGTCAGGGAATAAAAAGAAGAACATCAGTATATGCCAGCCGGGCCGGTTTTGCAAATCGGCACCAGGCCTGACAAGGGACGCAGCTTGACAGCTTTCATGATGCCCCGTACCGTTTTTTATAACAGGTACCGTCCATCCCTAGCTCCAAAGGAGGATACATCATGAAGCTGTTCCGTATGTTGCTTGTATCGCTGGCCCTGAGCCTGATCTTTGCCGGTGCGGCCCTGGCCAAGGCTGATGTGACCGAACTGTATGCGGAAGCCCTCATGACCGGTGATGTGGAGTCCCTGGACAAGCTCCTGGCCCCCAATTACTGGCATGTCAGCGCCAACGGCCATATCCAGGACAAGGAACACTTCCTGGCGAGCCTTAAGGAAAGGAAGCTGGTCATCGACCGTATCCGCCTCAGCAACATGCGCAGCACCGTCATGGGTGACGTGACCCTGGTCACGGCCAACGGCGAGCTCAAGGGCTCGGCCACGCCCCCCCTGCCCCAGGGCCTGATGCGCTATACCATGGTCCTGAACAAGGTCGGCAAGGAGACCAAGATCGTCCTCTTCCAGGCCACGCCCGTGGTCCCCTCGCAGGATTGCCGCGACGGCAACTGCGCCATCCGCTGATCCTTTCCCGAATTCGACGTTTCAAGGCTGCCTGCAGGCAGCCTTTTTTTATGCCCAGGGGCAGCGGTACCGCCCTGCCCAGGCGCCTTTCCTGCGGGCCTCCACGATCTTTCCCGGTCGGGGCAAGGCCCGGGGAGCGTCGCCCTTTTTCCCTGCAAGCAGTGCCGCTGAGGCCGCAGGCATGAAAAAAGGGCCGCCTCCTGCGGAGACGGCCCTTGAATATCGCGTAGCGACAGGACGTTACTTCTTGACGGCCATGATCACGTTGGTGGCCTTGACGATGGCGGTCACCTTGCTGCCTTCGGCCAGGCCCAGCTTGTTGATGCTGCCCATGGTGATGATGGAGGTCATTTCGCCGTCAGCGCCCAGGTCCACCACCACTTCGCCGTTGACGGCGCCGGGGGTCACGCTCTTCACGGTACCGCAGAACTGGTTGCGGGTGGAGAGGATGTACTGGTCGGCATCGTTCATCAGGATGACCATGCTGGCCTTGACCAGGGCGCAGGCTTCCTTGCCTTCGACCAGGCCCAGACGTTCGGTGCTGGCCTTGGTGATGGAGGCCACCAGTTTGGTGCCGGAAGGCATGGTCAGTTCGATCTCGTCATTGACGGCGCCGGGACGCACGGAGCTGATGGTGCCCCAGAAAGTATTACGAGCGCTGGTTTCCATATTTTTTCTCCTTATGTCGGTGGGAGGTTGAGTACTTACGCAAAGGGGATATACGCACAAGGAAAGGGGCTGTAAAGGGTACGAAAACGTCCCCGAATAAAAATTCACGCTTTTTGACAGACAATTTTCAGGAAAATTTGCCAGTTAAGAAAAAATAAATTATTTCATCATGTTTAAAAAAGACAATCACGATTGATTGCAACAAAATAGTGATTTTTACGTCATTAAATCGTGATATAGTGCATCTTGCCCGGCGGAATCACGGCATTTCTTCCCCGCGCCCGACAGGGGGGGACGGACACCTCTCCCGGCCAGACCTTTTTGCCGCCGCCGCACCGGGACGCTCCCCGGTCAGGGCACAAAAAAAGAAGGGGTCCGAAGACCCCTTCCTTCAAACGCAGCGGAGATGCCGGCCTACAGTTCGGGCGGCAGTTCCTTGAGCTGGGCCATGGTGAACACCGGGCCGTCCACGCAGACATAGTGGCTGCCGATGTTGCAGCGGCCACAGATGCCGATGCCGCACTTCATGCGCTTTTCCAGCGTGGTCACGATGTTCTCGGGCTGGAAGCCCAGTTTTTCCAGGGCCTGCAGGGTGAACTTGATCATGATCGGCGGGCCGCAGAGCACGGCCACGCAGTTGTCCGGGCTGGGGTTCAGCTCGGTCAGCACGTTGGGGATCAGACCCACCTTGTGCGGCCAGCCTTCGTAGGGATTGTCGATGCAGAGCGTGCAATCCAGGTCGGGGTTGGCCAGCCAGCCGTCCAGCTCGTAGCTGAAGGCCATGTCGCGCGGCGAACGGGCGCCGTAGAGCAGGCTCACCTTGCCGTAGTCGGCCTTGTGCTCCAGCACGTGCAGCATGATGGTACGGATGGGGGCCATGCCGATACCGCCGCCCACGAAGAAGATGTTCTTCCCCTTCCAGTCATTGTAAGGGAAGAAGTTGCCCAGGGGGGCGCGCACGCCCACCTTGTCGCCGGGGCTCAGGCGATGGATGGCGGAAGTCACTTCACCGGCCTGCATGACGGAGAACTGCAGGTACTCCTTCTGCGAAGGCGGGGTGTTGATGACGAAGGTGGATTCACCGGCGCCTGATTGATGAACAGCACGTCGAAGCCGCC
>OLRV01003543.1_pt1 | contig 10799 bp, 9 predicted proteins | sample 1672421 | NCBI WGS metagenome assembly OLRV01 (sample SAMEA3136684, study PRJEB25190) | human gut metagenome | biome: human gut; feature: human-associated habitat; material: faeces | place: Austria | collected 2013
GCAATTTGGGGGTCTGCCTTAAGCGGGAACCTGCCTCCCACCAGCACCTTGAAAATTGAATAAAAATCTCCCCCGTACACTTGGTACGAAGGAGATCCGGAATCTCTGCTATTTGCTGTCACTTATCCGGCTTTTTTGCGCCGGAAGGAGATCACTGCGACACAGGTACCGATGGCAAAAGCTCCCAGAGCCGCCGCGTAAACCCACCAGCTCACCGGATGGGTTTCATCGGGTGCTGCCTCCACGGTAAAGTGGGTGGTGGCATCTCCCCTTGCCGAGCGAATGGCCAAAGTATGCTCCCCTTCGGCCAACTGCTCCAGGTAGCTTTCCCGCAGCTCTACGATGATGTTGCCTTCCCCATTCCGCTTCTCGTAGCTTTCGGAGGGCAGCACCGCGCCATCGACCAGCACCTCGATAAGGTCCTCAAACGCCGCGTTGGAGCGGAAGGTGAGGGTGCTGCTTTCGCCTTTTTTCCATCGGGCGTCGTTGCCCTGGATGATGCTCGGCGGCACCTTTTCGGTTACTGTATTCTCCGCGGTGAGCTCCGTTTTGCCGTTCGCGTCCGCAAAGTACTTATCACAGGCGGTGCAGTGCCAGCATTCCACCCGGCCATTGGCCGCCGCTGTGGCGGCTATCGCCTCCAGCTTTTCCAGGGACGCGTGGCGGGTGGGGTCGGTCTTGCCGTATTTGGCGCCGCACAGGATGCAGCTTGCCCGCTGGGTGCAATTGGGGGTGCCGCCGTAGCACTTCCCGTTTTGCTGGTCGAAGCAGCCGCTGGCCGTGCAGCGGCGGGTATGGGTCCCATCCCCATTGGAGCGCCAGGGGCCCCACCGGTGGACGATGCCGGGATCCGGCTCATCCTTGCTGTCATCCGGCCGGATGATCACAATGACCCGGTTTTCGGTCCACCGGGCGGTGATGGTCATATCCCCGGCCGGCATGGTGGAGGGAATGGTCTTATCCCAGCCGGCAAAGGTGTAGCCTGTTTTGGTAGGGTTGGCCGGGGCGGTAATGGCCGTGCCGTAGTCCTGCTTAATGACGATATCCTGCCCGCCGTTTTCCAGCTTAAAGGTGATGGTGTATTGGTTGACCTGCCACCGGGCAGTGATGGTCATGTTTTCAGCCGGCATGGTGGTGGGAATGGTCTTATCCCAGCCGGCAAAGGTATAGCCTGTTTTGGTAGGGTTGGCCGGGGCGGTGATGGTAGTACCATAATCTTGGGTAATGGGAGCGACCTCGCTGCCGCCAGCGGTATCAAAGGTGATGGTGTACCGGTTGATCTGCCACTTTGCCGTCAGGGTCAGTTTTTCGGTCACAGGTGTCTCAAAGTTCCATTCGCTTTCGCCGTTGTACCAGCCGATGAAGGTATGCCCCTCTTTGGTGGGGTCGGCAGGTCGGGCGGCAGGGGCGTTGGCACGAATCTGGGATGCTACTTCGCTTCCACCCTCCGACTGGAAGGTGACCGTATAGGCCCCGATGACTTCCCCGTTAAAGGTGCCGCCGGAAATTTTAGCCGATGTTTCTTCTGGTGGATCGCTGATATCGTTTTTATTTGTTACCTTCCCATTGAAGGTGCCGCCAGAGATGACGCCGAAAGAACGGCCGCTCTCGTTGGTCACTTCACCACCAAAGGTACCGTTTGTGATGGTACCGCGGTTCACCACCGAGCCGGTAAACTGGCCGCCGGAGATGATGCCATTATTCCACACCGGGCCGGTAAAGGCACCGCCGCTGATGGTCCTGCCATTCGTCACGGAGCCATCGAATGTTCCGCCGATGATCTCGGTGGGACTATTGTTCGCATCGCCGCCGCCGATGGACATGGCGTCGCTCTCCTCACTCGCCGTGCAGCCGCTTACCGTTACATTATCCCGGATGGTCAGATTGCGGACGCTGCAAATGCCGCCGCCCTCGTTCTTATTTGTGCTTTCTCCGCTTAGGATCGCGCGGCAATCCCGGATGGCAGCCGCACCGGAGAGGACTGTCGTGCCGAAATTGCAGAGACCGCCGCCGCGGGTATCGTCATTATTCGCGGTCTGTGCCACGCAGCCGGTAATGGTCCCGGCGGACATCTCGAACCGGCCGCCATCGTCCACATAAATACCGCCACCCTCGCGCGCCGTGCAGCCCACGATATTGCCGCCCCGCATGAGGAGGGTGCCGCTGGGCGCCACATAGATACCGCCGCCGGTGTAGTAGCTGCCGCCGGTGATGGCGCCGCCCTTTATCACGACAATTTTTTCACCCTCGGCATCCTCTGCCGCCAGCTTCCACAGGGCGTTGCTCTTATCGAACTTGTGAACGGCATTGGGATTGCTGTCAATCAGCGTCAGCTCTCCATTTTGGGTGACATGGATCAAGTTGCTGACCCCGCTGGTTGTTTTCAGTAAGTGGCCGTTCAGATCGATGGTCACCGGTCTACTCACCGCCATAAAGGCGGTGATCTCAATATCCCCAGTCAAGCGGATGACCGCGGCATCGGAATTCAGCGCATCCGAAAGATCATTTGAAGTGGCTGCCTCCCGAAAGGCGGTCAGCCGCAGGGTGCTTTCCTTCTGGATATTATAATCTGCCAGAGTGCAGCCGTTCTCCAAAAATCTGCTGCCAAAATACAGGCATTTCCCATCTACCGAAACACCCGTGTTCTGGATCTTCTGCTTGACATTATCGATGCTGTCGCCGCTTTCCACCTCCAGGGTCAGCCATTCTTGCCAGCCCAGGTCGCTGCCGTCCACATAAATTGGCATGGCATGGGCGGTGGCGAGCAGCATGGTCAGGGCCAGCAGTACGGCTGATATCCTCTTTTTCATTGTTCGGCACCTCCTTACTGTGTCGATGCGGGTTGCTTTCCTCCTCTTTTTAATTATACATCACTCCCGACCGAAATGCCATTGGCAGGTTTGCCCGGAAATGACACGGCTTTATGGGCAATATGGCACAAGGGGCAGAAAAGCCGCCCGTGGGCGGCCTTTGGGGGATGCTTAGGACCCCAGCAGGGTGACTGTGATGGTGAAGGTCTGGCCGCGGCCGGTACGGCTGGCCCGGTACAGGCTTATTTCCACGGTATCGCCGGGCTTGTGCTGTGCCAGGATATCGCTGCAATCGGCACGGCTGGTGATGGCCCAGCCATCAATGGAGGTGATGATATCACCGACCTCGGCGCCCTGACGGCCTACATCGCTGTCCTCATTGATGGACATGATGCGCAGACCCGCCGGGATGCCGTAATAATTGGCTTCATTGCTGCCTACTTCCACCACGGTGATGCCCAGCTGTGCCCGACCGGTCACCCGGCCGTGCTGCATTAAATCGTCCAGAATGGGCAGGGCGGTATTGATGGGGATGGAGAAGCCGATGCCCTCGTAGCCTTCCTCCACCAGCTTGCTGGAGGTGATGCCCACCACCTGGCCGTAGGTATTGATGAGGGGGCCGCCGCTGTTGCCGGGATTGATGGCGGCATCCGCCTGGATGCAGACCATGGTGTAGCCCAGCTCGGTGGTGATGGTGCGCTGCACCGCCGAAATGTAGCCGACGGTTTGGGTGGAGGCCAGCGCCAGACCACCGGGATTGCCGATGGCGACCACCATTTCGCCGACCTCCAGCTCATCGCTGTTGCCGAAGGTAGCCGCGACCAGCCCCTCGGGCGGGTTCTGCATTTTAAGCAGAGCCAGGTCGCTCTGGTTATCCGCCCCAATGACGGTGGCATTGTAGCTGTCGCCGTTCTGCAGCACGACCTCGAACTTTTCGCCGCCGCTGACCACATGGGCATTGGTGATGATGTAGCCGTTTTCCGAAAGGATGATGCCGCTGCCCTGCGCGGTGGAGCTGCTGCTGTTGCTGACGATGCCCACGACGGAGGGGGCGCACTTTTTATAGATGCCGGCGGGGGTCAACAGTCCGTCCTCGGTCTGCTCCGGCATGCTGTCATCGGGCTTGTTCTGCTGGTCGATCTCCGGCAGGTGCTCCAGCTCATTGCCGATGGACGAATCCTGATCCGGCTGCGGGGCAGGCTTGCTGCCCCAGACGGAGGCCCCGACGCACAGCGCCCCCACCAGCAGGATGACCACCCCCATGGCGATGAGGAAGTACTTCAGGCCGCTGCTTTTCCGGGCGCGGGCGGGGCTTTGGCCGTAGTTGCCCCGGTAATCCTGGTAATCCCAGTGGTAGTTGCTGTCATTGCTGCGGTTTCTCATGCTGTTTCTCCTCCCGGCCGGCAGCGGGGGCCGCCGGCAATGTGGTAAAGCTGGCATCTACCATAGGGGCTTTGCGGTTGACGCCTTTTTTGTAGTGGGCGGGGTCGGCCTTGAGGCCGAATACAAACTCGGTGTATTCCCCGGGCTGGCTGCGGACGAAAATTTCGCCCTCGTGGACATTCATAATGGTGCGGCAGATGGAAAGCCCCAGGCCTACGCCGTTTTTATCCAGGCTGCGGCTGCGGTCGGTCTTATAGAACCGGTCGAAGAGCCGCGGGATCTCCTCCGGCAGGACGCCGGAGCCGGTATTGCGTACCGCTACCATGATATTCTCGCCCTCGGTATAAAAGTCGAAGGAGAGCTTGCCCCCTTCATTGACGAATTTGACGGCGTTATCGATGAGATTATACACCACCTGCTGGATGAGGTCGGCATCGGCCAGTACCCAGTAGCGGTCGGTATCCAGCCCCTCCACCTCGATGTGCTTTTCCTCCAGCCGCTGCTCAAATCCCAGCAGCGTATTGGTGACAAGGGAGGTGATCTCCACCTCGCTTGGCTGGATAGTGCGCTCGCCGGCCTCGATCTGGCTGAGGGTGAGCATATTGCGCACCAGGCGGGAAAGGCGCTGGACCTCACTGGAGACAATGCGCAGATAGTGGTTCTGCCGCTCCGGCGGGATGGTGCCATCCAGGATACCATCGACAAAGCCGCCGATGGTGGTCATGGGGGTTTTTAATTCGTGGCTGACATTGGCGGTAAAGCTGCGGCGCACCGATTCGGTGAGGGCCAGCTCGGTGGCCATGTTATTGAAGGCGGAGGCCAGCCGCCCGATCTCATCATCGCCCTCCACCGGCACCCGGACCGAGAAATCGCCCTTGGCGAAGGCACGGGTAGCGGCGGCCATCTGCCGCAGGGGGTTTACCAGGCTGGTGGTGACAAAATAAATGACGATAAAGCTGACCACCAGCACCACGATGGCCGCGATGAGGAACATCTGGAGCATATCGCCGGCCAGAGCACGGTTGGCAGCCCGGGCGGTGGCCATAACGGCACCCACCAGAAGGCCGTTTTCATCCACCACGGGGGTGGCCACGGCGTACTGGGGGTCTTCCCCGGTGCCGGCCATGACCACGGAGCCCTGATAGCTGCCGGTTTTGGAGAGGCTATCCAGGACAGCCTGCGGCACCGACTGGGGGATGGCGCTCTCGGTAGTATGGGCCATAATGAGGATATTGCCCTTGTTATCGGAAAGGTAGATGTCGGCCTCGATGGCGGAGCCCAGCACGGCATACACCGGCTGCAGGGTATCGCTGCTGACATAGCGGTACTCGTGGGCGGCGTAATTTTCCATGGTGAGGCGGGCGGCCTGGGTCACATTTTTCTCCAGCAGGCTGATTTTTTCCTCCCGCAGGTAGTCATTGGCCAGCACCATAAAGATGGAGCCGACCAATACCATACTGAGCAGAATGATGGCGCAGCACACCGAATAGTACTTGCCCATCAGGGTTTTCTGCGAAGTTTTCATTCTTATTCCTTGACCTCGAACTTATAGCCGACGCCCCAAACGGTCTTGAGGCTCCACTGATCGCTGACGCCTTCCAGCTTTTCGCGCAGGCGCTTGATGTGGACATCGACGGTGCGGCTGTCGCCGTAGTACTCGAAGCCCCAGACCTCATCCAGCAGCTGATCGCGGGTGAATACGCGGTTGGGGTGGCTGGCCAGGTGGAACAGGAGCTCCAGCTCCTTGGGCGGGGCATCCACAACCTTGCCATCCACCTTGAGCTCGTAGCGGGTCATATTGACGGTGAGCTTATCGTAGCTGACCTCCTTGACCTCACCTTCGGCGGTGCCGGCGGGGCTGCTGCGGCGCAGCACGGCCTTGATGCGGGCCACGATCTCCTTGGTATCGAAGGGCTTGACAACATAGTCATCGGCGCCCAGCTCCAGGCCCAGCACCTTATCGAAGGTTTCGCCCTTGGCGGTGAGCATGATGATGGGGCAATCGCTCTTTTGGCGGATCTGCCGGCAAACCTGCCAGCCATCCAGCTTGGGCATCATGATATCCAGGAGGATAAGAGAGGGCTTTTCGCTCTCGAACTTGGCCACGGCTTCTTCGCCATCGTGGGCCATTACCACCTCGAAGCCCTCCTTTTCCAGGTACAGGCGCAGCAGCTCGCAGATATTCAGGTCGTCATCGGCTACCAGGATCTTGTCCATCATTGCTATTTCCTCCTTACAGGTCATAGTATTCTAATTTATATTATAGCACCGGCGGAGTCTTTTGCATAGCGCCGAATGTGGCAATTTTGTTAAAAAATTGTGAGGAGGGCGGACGCTGGCAAGGAACAGGCGTCACCGCCCTAAAATTTTCCGTTGCCCGCCTGCGGCGCCCATGGTAAAATGATAGAAAACCTGCCGCAGCGGCAAAAACATACAGGAGAAAACGCCATGAAAAAGATGTTATCACTCGCAATCGCTTTGGCACTTTGCTTTAGCCTTTGCGCCTGCGTCGGCAACGCCCCGCAGGGAAAGTCCGCATTGGACTGGGACGCAATGCAGGAGGAACTGCAGGCCTCCTCGGAGGTTCTGACCGCGCAGCTGACCAACTTTGCCTTTTACTCTGGAGATATCCTGGGGAGCTCCGCCTATCCGTTGGAGGACCGGCAGGTCCATCTTTTTATTTTGAGTACGGTAATGTTCATGGAGGAGGAGAAATACCTGTACCATGATTTTGTCACCATGGATGATGAGGGGTGTTACCACTTTCCAAAAGAAAAGATACAGCAGATGGCCGAGGAGGTGTTTGATATTCCGGATTATGAGTTTGGTGAAGATACCTATGTTCCCGAAACCGGGGAGTATGTGTTTTGGTCCGGCTTTGGATGGGGGAATACTCCGGTGTGCAGGAACACGGAGGTTCAAATTGATCGGGAAAAATCCGAGGTAAGCGTCAGTTACGAACTGCACGGCAATGTATATTATGAAAATCCCTATAAAATTGGGGACTTCCGGACCCGTTTCTCCGTAATGACACGGCCGGACGGCAGCTTCTTCCTGCATTATCTGGATACCGTTTCCCTCTGATGAGGCAGGTCACACCCCCAGCAGCAAGCGGACCGCAAGGGCACTGACCAGCGCCGCGGTCAGATCCCCGGTGAGGGCAGCGGCCATGGTGTGGCGGGTACGGCGGATCCCCACCGCGCCGTAGTAGACCGCGATAGCGTAAAAAGTCGTCTCTGAGGCGGCGGCCAGCACACTGCCTACCCGCCCGATGAAGCTATCCGGGCCGTATTCCCCCAGCAGCTGGTGCAGCAGGGCGGTACCGCCGCTGCCGGAGACCGGCCGCAGCAGGGCCAATGGCAGTACCTCCGCCGGGAAGCCGATAAGCTGAGTCACGGGGCGAAGGAAGCCGGTGAGGACATCCAGGGCGCCGCTGTGGCAGAACATGGTGACCACCGTAAGCAGGCAGACCAAGGCCGGGGTGATGGAGGCGGCGGTTTTGAGCCCCTCTTTGGCTCCCTGCAAAAAGCAATCGAACACATCCACGCCGGAGCAGAGGCCCCAGCTGAACAGGCCGGTGATGAGCAGCGGGATGAACCAGGCGCTGAATGACATGGAATGCCCTCCCTTTTGATGAAATTCGCGGATGGGGTGAAGGGCCTGCCTTTATTCCGGCCGGCGGGACTTCCCGCGCAGCAGGCGGTCCAGCAGCAGGACCACGGCCAGGGACGAAAGCCCGGTGAGCCATACCGCCGGCAGGATCTCCATGGGGGCGGCGGAGCCGGCCTGCTGCCGCAGCGCGGCGCAGGCAGTGGGGATAAGCTGGAGGGAGGCGGTATTCATCGCTACAAAGGTGACCATGGCATTGCTGGCGCTGTCCTTATGGGGATTCAACTTTTGCAGCTCCCGCATAGCGGCAAGGCCCAAGGGAGTAGCGGCATTGCCCAGACCCAGCAGATTGGCGGAAAGATTCATGCAGATGGCCTGCATGGCGGGGCTGCCCTGCGGCACTGTGGGGAACAGCCGCCGGGTGAGAGGGCACAGCAGCCGGGCCAGCGCTTCCGTAAGGCGGCAGCGGCGGGCAATTTCCATTAGGCCGCTCCACAGGCACAGCATGCCGGTTAGGGTAATGACCAGAGTTACTGCTTCGCTGCAACCGGAAAGCGCCGCGGCGGAGAGCGCTTCCATCCGGCCGGTGAAGGCCGCGGTGACGACCGAAAAAATAAGCAGGGCGGTAAGGATACCGTTCATCATGGGCGGAGCTCCCTTCTTCAATTTGGCGGGAATAGAGATGAATTATCAACATCTTTTTCTCCTTACGGGAGCATATTGCGCTAATGTTTTCCTTTTTTGATGCTTTTATCGAATTATGTAAAATAACGGAATCTGTGCGCGTTTTATCAATTTTAGCAACAATAACCAAAAAAGCGGCAAATTAGGGGCAAAAATTATCCACAAGATTTGCGAAATTGTGCTAATTACCTCTTGAATTTCATGGAAAATAATAGTACACTTAGTAGCAAGGTAGAGAAAAAGCGAGAATATTAGAAGATATTGTAAACCGCCAGCAAACCACCTAACTTTATTAAGGAGGAACCTGTACCATGAAATCCACCGGCATCGTAAGAAAAGTTGACAACCTCGGCCGTATCGTTCTCCCTGTAGAGCTTCGCCGCACCCTCGGCATCGACATCCACAGTGATGTTGAAATTTATGTAGACGGTGATCAGGTCATTCTTAAGAAGTACCTGCCCTGCTGCATTTTCTGCGGCTCCAAGGAAGAGCTGGCTACCTATGACGACAAGTATGTCTGCCGCAGCTGCCGCACCAAGCTGGGCAAGCTGTAATTCCCAAACCACAAAAGACAAGCGAAGCCCCTGCCGTATGGCGGGGGCCTTCTTTTTTTGTGGCGGCCCGGCAGCGAGGGCGGGGCCTTTTTTGCAAAGGTATAAACTGAGCGCCTACCCGACGGAGGCTAATTTGTGGGCGCCTGGCGGCGGCGCACTGATTTTGCAGAGTGCAAGACCCGTACAGTTCGCCGCCGGGGCGTTTGATGACATAGTTTGCGCCAACAACCCCTCCGTCAGCCGATCGGCTGACACCTCCCCTTACACAGGGGAGGCTTTTGGATGGTGCAGTGTCACACTCCTTACACTGGGGAGGCTTTAGGGGAACGCGAAAGGCCCCCTTTCCCGGTGGGAAAGGGGGCCTTATTGGATGGGGCATTATTCGCCGGCGGGTTTTACCGGGGCGTTCTTGGTGACGGTGAGGGAAACGGTATCCTCCAGCACGGCATCGGCGGGCAGCAGCTTGGCCATGACAACATAGCGATAGTCATTGGGATAGTGCAGCTTGGTATCATCCGCCAGACGGTAGGTGCAGGTGGAGAGGGTGAGGATCTTATCGTTGCTGGTCACTTCCACATCATAATCGTAGAAGGAAAGATCCTGGGCCTTTTTGATGAGGCTATTGAAGGTGGCATCGGCGGGGTTGGGGTTGATGTAGTCGAACTTGATATCGGTGTAGAATACCGCAAATACCTGCCAGACCATGTCCTCTTCGATGGTGGAGTAGTAGATATAGGGGTGGGTCTTGGCAAATTCCTCGTTCTGATACTTCAGCAGCTGGGCGAACTTGGGGCCGTTGGCGTGGTTCTGATAATCGGTCAGCAGGGCATTTTCGGCCCGGCCTAGATTGTGGCCGTAGATGACGGTATTCTTCGAGATGGTGGAGCGATTGCCGCTGGTGCAGCGGAAATCGGCATAGTAGCAGCCGTCGTTATCGTTCTCACCATTGGCATTGCGGCGCAGGTAGTACTTGTTATCATCGTTATAATTGACCTTGACCACCACATCATTGACGGTGGTGTCGTCTATATAGATCCAGCCGATGGTATCCTTATTCTTCTGCTGCATGGCCAGCGTATTTTCCAGCATGGTCTTTTGCAGCTCCTTCAGCTGTTCCTCCTTGGTGGGCTGGGTGGGGTCATCGGGGTTGGCGGGGTCCACCGGTCCCACGGGGTTACTGGGGTCTACCGGGTCGGGATTTGCCGGGTCCTTGCCGCAGGCGGCAAAGGCAAATACCATACACAATGCCAGCAGCAGTGCCAGCAGGCGAGTTGTCAGTTTCATAGTGCTCCTCATTATCTGTTAAATTGCCCCCGTTCGGGGGCTTTGTTCCGCCCTATTCTACACCAACAGCGGGGCGCTTGTCAATGAAAGGGGCGGCGGAAAGCCCCCCTTTGCAAAAAAGTTCGGATTCTGTTTACAAATAGGGGAAAAATAACTATACTAAGGGAGGGGAGTTTGTCTCCCCCAATTTAACTGCAAGGAGATAATAAATTATGCTGATTACAAAAGATATGGGCATCATGGAGATCGTACAGAAATATCCTGCTACTGTAGAGGTACTGCAGCGCTTCGGCATGGGGTGCATCGGCTGCGCCGCCGCCCACTTTGAGAACATTGAGCAGGGCGCGCTGGCCCATGGCATTGATGTGCCCCGGCTGATGGAGGCCCTGAACGAGGCTGCCGCCAAGGCGTAAGATCTGACTGGAGCTGATACAGGGGGCGGGTGGGGCCGCAGGCCGCCCGCCGGAACGGCGGG
>OLRV01003554.1_pt1 | contig 10771 bp, 13 predicted proteins | sample 1672421 | NCBI WGS metagenome assembly OLRV01 (sample SAMEA3136684, study PRJEB25190) | human gut metagenome | biome: human gut; feature: human-associated habitat; material: faeces | place: Austria | collected 2013
AGCTGGGCAAGGACGCCCATGCCATGACCATCACCCTGCTGCTGAACTCCGAGGGCAAGAAGATGGGCAAGACCGCCAGCGGCGCCGTGTGGCTGGATCCCAACAAGACAAGCCCCTTCGAGTTCTTCCAGTACTGGCGCAATGTGGACGATGCGGACGTGCTGAAGTGCATCCGTATGCTGACGTTCCTGCCGCTGGAGGAGATCGATAAGATGGCCGGCTGGGAGGGCTCGCAGCTGAACGAGGCCAAGGAGATCCTGGCCTACGAGCTGACAAAGCTGGTACACGGCGAGGAGGAGGCGGAGAAGGCCAAGGCCGCGTCCAAGGCGTTGTTTGCCGGCGGCGGCGACACGGAGCACATGCCCACCACCGAGCTGACCAACGACGACTTCGGCGGCGGCAGCATCGACGTGCTGACCCTGCTGGTGAAGTGCGGACTGGCGGCCTCCAAGGGCGAGGCGCGCCGGCTGGTGCAGCAGGGCGGCGTCACCGTCAACGACGAGAAGGTGACAGCCATCGAGACCACCTTCGGCTGCGAGCAGTTCACCGGCGACGGCGTAGTCATCAAGAAGGGCAAGAAGGTGTTCCACAAGGCGGTTTTGGTGTGAGCCGGAAATCCATTTCGTTTATGATGCTGGCATCATAATATAATCTCCATCTGGGAATGGCTGCGGCAGAGCCGCAGCCATTCTCGCCTTACAGCGGCTTTTCCGGGAAAAACGTTGCATTAAGCGAAGAAATATACTATAATGCACCGTGGCATGCAAATCTGAGATAAACGAGTGATGCGACATGAAAACACATGATTTTTATTTTGATCTTCCACAGGAGCTGATCGCCCAGACGCCGCTGGAGCGGCGGGACGGCTCCCGTCTGCTGGTGCTGGACAAGAGCACCGGCGCGGTGGAGCACCGGCATTTCTACGACCTGCCGGAGTATCTGCACCCCGGCGACTGCCTGATCCTGAACAATTCCCGGGTGCTGCCGGCGCGTCTGCTGGGGCATCGGCTGCCCGGCGGCGGCGCCTGCGAAATTCTGCTGCTCATCGACCGGGGCGACAACGTGTGGGAGTGCCTTGTCCGTCCGGGAAAGAAGCTGCGGAAGGGCGCACGGGTGTCCTTCGGCGACGGAGAGCTGACGGCAGAGATCGTGGAGGAGCTGCCGGACGGCAACCGGCTGGTGCGGTTCGAATATGAGGGCATCTTTCTGGAGGTGCTGGAGCGGCTGGGTAAGATGCCCCTGCCGCCGTATATCAAGGAAGAGCTGCAGGATCAGGAGCGCTATCAGACGGTGTACTCCAAGGTCAACGGCTCGGCGGCGGCGCCCACGGCGGGGCTGCATTTCACGCCGGAGCTGCTGGAGCGAGTGCAGACAATGGGTGTAAAGGTTGGGTACGTTACACTTCATGTGGGTCTGGGCACCTTCCGTCCGGTGAAGGAGGAGGAGATCACCGACCACGCCATGCACAGCGAGTACTGCGTGATACCGCAGGAGACGGCGGAGCTCATCAACGAGACACGGAAAAACGGCGGGCGTGTGATCTGCGTTGGCACCACCAGCTGCCGCACGCTGGAATCCCATGCGGCGGAGGACGGCACCATGACGGCCAGCGCCGGGTGGACGGATATTTTCATCTATCCGGGCTATCGCTTCAAGGTAACGGACGCGCTTATTACCAATTTTCACCTGCCGGAGTCCACGCTGATCATGCTGGTGTCTGCGCTGGCCGGACGGGAGCATATTCTGAACGCCTATCGGCAGGCGGTGGAGGAGCGGTATCGGTTCTTCTCCTTCGGCGATGCGATGTTTATATCGTGATTTTAAACAAAATTATATTATTATACAATGGTAAAATTATGGTATATAACCGATCGGTAAGTGCGAAATACCATTCGGTAACATCGGTTGACCGATGTTGATGAAACAAATATCGGAAGATTAGGCATAGGCATAACTTTTTTGCTCAAGAAAAACGTTCATTGTTGACTTAGGCAAATAATATGGCATAATAGAATTACCGGAGCAATGATAGTGCGATTTTGGACATGGGGAAAAGCGAGGGGAAAATCATGCCGGAACTTTGCAGATTTTATAATATCGTTATCAAGATGATTTTCAGCGATACTGACAAGCACCACAAGCCGCACTTTCATGTTTATTACAACGAGTATGAGGCATCAGTTGGTGTGGACGGCGAATTGATCGCGGGAAGTCTTCCAGTCAAACAGTTGAAGCTGGTGCAGGCTTGGGCTGCTATTCACGAGGATGAACTCTATGCTGCGTGGAATAAGGCAGTGCAGAACATCCCGTTCGGCAAAATCGAGCCACTGAGATAAGGAGGAACGCTTATGTATATCTCGAACGGAATTGCGTATGCAGGTGAGCAGGAACCTGTCATCAAGGTGTGCGGTGTTCGTCCGCTGCCCGGTCATAAGCTCTGGCTCCGATTTACAACTGGAGAAACAAAAGTTTTTGACTTCACCCCCTTGCTGAAAGATGCAGGTTTTGCGCCGCTGAAGGATGAACACACCTTTGCAGGCGTCTATATTGACTACGGTGTGACTGTTTGGAATGACGGCGACATTGACATTGCGCCGGAATATCTATATCAGCATTCAAAAGCGGTGGAAGGCATCGCCTGATGGCAAGCGATTTCAACCGGAAGTACGGCGGCCATGGCTGCCGTATTTCGCTATGAAAGGGAGTAGGATTATGTGTAGTTTATTCACTTTCCCGACTCCCGTACATATCGGCGACGCGATGTTTATTCATTGAGAAGCGTATGGAGCATTTTTTGATACTCTCGCTGGCGGTCGGCGCGGCCGCCCTCATTGTGTCGGTGATACTGCTTTTTGCGCCCCGGCGCACAGAGCGAAGAATCACCTCCGCCGCGATTTTGGGCGGACTGGCCGCCTTTTCGGTGATATTTGCCCTGTGTCTCGGGTATTTTATGGTGTAAGATTTGATAGGAGAATAGCATGTTCAAGGTCATCAAAAAAGAGGGCAAGGCCCGGCGCGGTGTGTTTACCTGCGCCCACGGCGGCGAGGTACAGACGCCGGTGTTCATGAACGTGGGCACACAGGCGGCCATCAAGGGCGGCGTCAGCGCCATCGATCTGAAGGAGCGCCTGGGCACGCAGATCGAGTTGTCCAATACATACCACCTGCATCTGCGCCCCGGTGACGACGTGGTGCGAGCCATGGGCGGGCTGCACAGGTTCATGCGCTGGGACGGCCCCATCCTGACGGATTCCGGCGGGTTCCAGGTGTTCTCGCTGGCGGGACTGCGGAAGATCAGCGAGGAGGGCGTGACCTTCGCCAGCCATCTGGACGGGCACCGCATTTTCATGGGGCCGGAGGAGAGCATGCGCATCCAGAGCAATCTGGGCAGCGATATTGCCATGGCCTTCGACGAGTGCGTGGAAAATCCGGCGCCCTATGACTACGCCAAGGCCTCCTGTGAGCGGACGCTGCGGTGGCTGGAGCGGTGCAAGAAGGAGCACGACCGGCTGAACAGTCTGCCGGACACGGTGAATCCGGGGCAGATGCTGTTCGGCATCAATCAGGGCGCCACCTACGCCGACCTGCGTATCTGGCACATGCAGCAGATCGCCAGGATCGACTGCGACGGCTACGCCATCGGCGGCCTTGCGGTAGGGGAGCCTACCGAGGTGATGTATGAGATCATCGATGCGGTGGAGCCGTACATGCCGGCGGACAAGCCCCGGTACCTTATGGGCGTGGGCACGCCCAGCAACATCATCGAAGGCGTGGCGCGGGGCGTGGACTTCTTCGACTGCGTGATGCCGGCGCGGAACGCGCGGCACGGGAAGCTCTTCACATGGAAGGGTACGCTGAACATCAAGAACGCCAAGTACAAGCTGGACGAGCAGCCCATCGACCCGGAGTGCGACTGCCCGGTGTGCCAGCAGTTCAGCCGTGCGTACATCCGCCACCTGTTCACTGCGGAGGAGATGCTGGGCATGCGGCTGGCGGTGATGCACAACCTGTATTTCTACAACAAGCTCACCGAACGGATACGCGACAGTCTTGACAACGGGTGCTTTGAGGCGTTCCGGGAGGAATACAGCAAAAAACTGGCGGAGAAGCTATGAAAGCTCTTGCCAAACTGCGTAGAAGTATGTATAATAGTATCAATTTGTTTAAGAAGGAGTAATGCCCCATGATTCAGATCGCTTACGCTGATACTGCTGCCACCACCACTGCCGCTTCCGGCGGTATGGGTTCCACCATTTTGATGATCGTCCTGATGATCGCCATTTTCTACTTCCTGATGATCCGCCCGGAAAACAAGCGGAAAAAGCAGGCCGAGGAAATGCGCAACTCCCTGAAGAAGGGCGATTGGCTGACCACCATCGGCGGCGTGTACGGCCGCGTTGTGGCTATCACCGACCGCACCGTTGTCATCGAGACCAGCGAGGATCGCGTGCGCGTGGAGTTCCTGAAGTCCGCTATCGGCCAGGTGGGTACGCTGGACGAGCAGGCCGCCGCCCAGCAGCGTCCTGTGGGCAAGAAGGACAAGAAGGCTGAGAAGGCCGACGAGACGCCCGCCGTGGAGGAGAAGACCTCTGAGGAGCCTGTCGAGACGACTGCCGAGGAAAAGACCGACGCGGAGTAATTTCCCACATAGAAAGATACCTCTCCCGCATAAGCTGGAACACAGCTGACGGGGGAGGTATTTTTATGTCTTGGAAGCAGGTGGCCGGCAGAGGGACGTGGCTGGGCGCGGCGGTGGCGGCGCTGGTGCTGCTGGCTGGATTGGGAGTGGCGGCGTTGCTGCTGCTGCGGGGCGCGGTGCCGGAGAGCGCCATGCGCCCGCTGGTATGGATCGTCGCCGGCGCGGCATGCTTCTGCGGCGGGCGCGCAGCGGTGCGGAAGGGTGGCGATGGTGCGCTGCCGCGGGCACTGGCTGTATCGGCCTGCGTGTACGGCGCCATGTGGCTGGCGGCGCTGACAGGCGATGGAGAGGTGCAGTTCGCGCAGGGCGGTACGGCGCTGACCTGCGCCGTGTGGGGCGGCGGACTTCTGGCGGGACTGGTGGGCGTCCGGCGGAGAAAAAAGAAGCCTGCCGATCGCCGGAGGAGAAGCGGCGAACGTCGAAAGAGGGCGGTAACATAAAGCGGAGCATGGTTAAAATAACGAAAATAGGATTTCCGACATTTTTTTATAAACGGAGACGGCGGACAGCGTGTGGGCTGGCCGCCGCCGTTTTTTATCCAAGATGTGGTGCATGGTTTTGACTGTTTCCCCAGATATCGGGCTTCCGTCATTTTTGCTAGGGGCTGGAAAACGTCGGTTAATGTGGTTTACATAAAGATGTTTACATAACATTTTGACATAATTTACAAAAAAATGGATTTTGGTGAAAACCTCTTGCGGTTTTGGCGATTTTGCCATATATTTATTACTGCGCATGTCTACCCGGCCTGCCCGCCGCATAGACTGGTGACGAGGTGAGCCAATGAAGCTGCAACGTCGCCGGAGCCGCGCCCTTCAACCGCCGAAGGCGCGCCTGTACATATTGTGTCTGTTCTTTGCCGCCGGGATACTGGCGGGATTTTTAGTGCGGTGCGCTCTGCCGGTGGACGACCTGTCGGCGCTGAGCGGTTATGTGACCAGCTATGCTCAGCTTGCTGCGCAGGAAAAGGACGCCCCGGCGCTTTTGCAGATCGTGTGGGCGTATGTCCGATACCCGGCGGCGGTGTTTCTGCTGGGCTTCACGGCATGGGGCGTGCTGTTCATTCCGCTGGTGTGCGCGGCGCAGGGCTTTTTCCTGTCGTTTGCGGTGCAGTGCTTTGCCTCCGCCATGGGGCGGCAGGGCGTAGCGCTGGCGTTGGCGGCATTGGGGCTGCGGTGCCTGTTTGTGCTGCCGTGCCTGCTGATGATCGCATCGGACGGATTTGCCGCCGCGTGGCGGCTGGCGGAGCGCCAGAAGCCGGAGGTGAGAGACCGGCGACGACTGGTGATCTGTGTGTTTGTGCTTTTGACCGGCACGGTGGCGGAATGCGCCCTGGTGCCGCGGCTTTTTGCGTGGCTTTTGCCGGGCATAACCTGAAAGAGAGAGGAGTGAGGGAAATATGACGGACTTTATCGCGTCCTACCGGGAGTATCTGACCGAGGAGAAGCATTCCTCCGCCAACACCCTCAGCTCCTATATCCGCGACCTGACCCAGTTCCAGAGCTGGCTTTTATCTACCGGCGTGACGGACATGCGCAAGGTGAAGAAGGACACCATCAACGAGTACCTTCTCCACATGACCCACAGCGGGAAAAGCCCCGCCACCGTCACTCGCTCCACGGCGTCCATCAAATCCTTCTATGCGTACATGGCGCAGTGCGGCGCTGTGAAGACGAACCCGGCCAAGAGCGTGGTAGCCATGAAGGTGGAACGGAAATATCCGGAGATCCTCACCAACCGCGAGGTGGAGCTCTTTCTGGAACAGCCGAAATGCGTGGACGAGAAAGGCTTCCGCGACCACGCCATGCTGGAGCTGCTGTACGCCACCGGCATCCGCGTCAGTGAGCTGATCGGCCTTGACGTCAACGATGTGAATCTGTCTGTCGGCTTTGTCCGCTGCCGCAGCAAGGAGAAGGAGCGCATCGTGCCCCTGTACCCGGCTGCGGTGAAGGCACTGGAGGATTATGTGCGGGATATCCGCCCCCGGCTCATTGCCGATGAGGAGGAAAGTGCCCTGTTCGTGAACATGAGCGGCGAGCGCATGAGCCGCCAGGGATTCTGGAAGATCATCAAATACTATCAGGAGAAGGCCGGCATCGAGAAGGACATCACGCCCCATACCCTGCGCCACTCCTTTGCCGTCCACCTGCTGGAAAACGGCGCGGACCTGCGGTCCATCCAGGAGATGCTGGGCCATGCGGACATCTCCTCCACCCAGATCTATGCGCAGATTGTCAAGCAGCGTCTGCAAGATGTCTATCACAAGGCGCATCCTCTGGCCTGACGTCTGAATCAGCACAGCGCAGTTTTTTACTGTGCTGTGTTGCTTTTTACGCGAACATTTGTTATAATAAGACGATTACACGGTGGAGGAGCGGCTATGCGCATATTAGGCATCGACCCCGGTGTGGCCACGGTGGGCTTCGGCGTCATCGAGACCCAGGGGGGCCGGCAGCAGATGATCCAATACGGGGCCATTACCACGTCGGCGGGCCAGCCGCTGGCTGCCCGTCTGGTGCAGATCGCCCAGGATATGGAGACGCTCATCAACCGGTTCCGGCCCGACGAAATGTCCATCGAGGAGCTGTTTTTCAGCAAGAACATCACCACCGGCATCGCCGTGGCGCATGGCCGGGGCGTGATCCTGTGTACGGCGGAGCGGCTGGGCGTGCCCATATATGAATACACCCCCATGCAGGTAAAGCAGGCGGTGGTGGGCTACGGTCTGGCGGATAAAAAGCAGGTGATGGACATGACAAAGCGGCTTTTGAAGCTGAAGGCGGTGCCGCGTCCCGACGACGCGGCGGACGCGCTGGCTATCGCCATCTGCCACGCCCGCAGCGCCACTAGTCTGCTGCGGCGCAAGGATCCCAATGTGAAGGAGACAGTGTAACATGTTCTACTATGTGAGCGGCACCGTGGCGGAGATAGAAGCGGGGCTGGCGGTCATCGACTGCGGCGGCGTGGGCTACGCCTGCGCCACCACCAACTATACCCTGTCGCAGCTGAAAAAGGGCGCGCCCGCCAAGCTGTATACATACCTGAACGTCCGGGAGGACGCCATGGAGCTGTTCGGCTTCATCGACCAGAACGAGCTGCGGAGCTTCAAGCTGCTCATCAGCGTGTCCGGCGTAGGCCCCAGAGCGGCGCTGGCGATCCTGTCGGCCATAACGCCCCAGCAGCTGGCGCTGGCCGTGGTGACGGACGACGCCAAGGCGCTGACGGCGGCGCCGGGCATCGGCAAGAAGATCGCCCAGCGGGTGATACTGGAGCTGAAGGACAAGCTGGCAGGGGAGGACGCCATGGGCGCCTCCTCCGGCAAGGGCGGTGCAGCCATAGCCGCCGCCGTGCCCCACAGCAAGAGGAGCGAAGCGCAGGCGGCGCTGGCAGTGCTGGGCTACGGCAGCGCGGAGATCGCCGCCGTGCTGAAGGATATCGACATGGATGTGCTGCCGCTGGAGGATATCATCCGGCAGGCGCTGAAGAAAATGATGAAGTAGGGGAGGGACGCACATGAGCATTGATTTCGGAGCCGATCTGTATGAGGAGCCTATCGTGGCCAAAACGTTCCTCAGCGAGGACGCCAATGAGGGCTCGCTGCGTCCCCACACGCTGGCGGAGTACATCGGGCAGGAGAAGGCCAAGCAAAATCTGTCCATCTTCATCGAGGCGGCGCGGCGGCGCACGGAGTCACTGGATCACGTGCTGCTCCACGGCCCTCCGGGACTGGGCAAGACCACGCTGGCGGGGATCATCGCCCAGGAGATGGGCGTGAACATCCGCATCACGTCAGGACCCGCCATCGAAAAGCCCGGCGATCTGGCGGCGCTGCTGACCAACCTGAATGAAAACGACATCCTGTTCGTGGACGAGATACACCGGCTGAACCGGGCGGTGGAGGAGATCTTGTACCCGGCCATGGAGGACTATGCCATCGACATCATCATCGGCAAGGGGCCCTCGGCCAACTCCATCCGGCTGGATCTGCCGCGGTTCACGCTGATCGGCGCCACCACCCGGGCAGGCTCCCTGTCCGCGCCGCTGCGGGATCGCTTCGGCGTGACGCTGCGGCTGGAGCTGTATACGCCGGAGGAGCTGGCGCTGATCGTGAAGCGCAGCGCGGGCATCCTGAACGTGCCCATCGACCCGGACGGCGCTATGGAGATCGCCCGGCGCTCGCGGGGCACGCCCCGTATCGCCAACCGGATGCTGCGCCGGGTGCGTGACTTTGCGCAGGTCATGGCTGACGGCGTCATCACCAAGGACGTGGCGGACAAGGCGCTGCTGGCGCTGGAGGTGGATCGTCTGGGTCTGGACAACGTGGACAGGCGGATGCTCCGCGCCATTATCGGGAACTACGGCGGCGGCCCCGTGGGGCTGGACACGCTGGCTGCCACCATCGGCGAGGAGTCGGTGACGCTGGAGGATGTGTACGAGCCGTACCTGATGCAGCTGGGCTTTCTCACACGCACGCCCAGAGGCCGTGTGGTCATGCCCGCCGCTTATGAACACCTGGGGCGCAAGCCGCAGACGCCGCCCGACGAGGGGGAACAAATGCGCATATGAAAACCAGCGATTTTGATTATGAGCTGCCGCAGGAACTGATCGCGCAGACGCCTATCGAGCCGCGCGATCACAGCCGCCTGCTGGTGTATGATCGGGCGGATCATTCCGTGCAGCACCTGCACTTTTACGATCTGCCCCGGTTCCTGAATCCGGGCGACGTGATGGTGGTCAACGACACCCGGGTCATTCCGGCCCGGCTGCTGGGAGAAAAGGAAGAAACCCACGTGCCAGTGGAGATTCGGCTGCTCAAGCGGCTGGAAAAAGACCTTTGGGAAGCGCTGGTGCGCCCGGGCCGCCGTCTGGCCCCGGGAACCTGGTGCAGCTTCGGCGACGGGCTGCTTCGGGCGGAAATCGTGGATCGTGCCCCGGAGGGCGCGCGGCTGGTGCGTTTCCATTATCAGGGCGTTTTTGAGGAAATTCTGGATCAGCTGGGCCAGATGCCCCTGCCGCCCTACATCAAAGAGGAATTGCAGGACGGAGAGCGCTACCAGACCGTTTACTCCAAGGTGGTCGGCTCCGCCGCTGCACCCACGGCAGGATTGCACTTCACACCGGAGCTGCTGGAAAACGTGCAGGCCATGGGCGTCAAGCTGGCCTATGTGACCCTTCATGTGGGGCTGGGCACCTTCCGGCCGGTAAAGGTGGACGATGTGGAAGCCCACGATATGCACGCGGAGTTCTGCGCCATCCCCCAAGAGACAGCAGATCTGGTGAACCAGACCAAAGCCAATGGGGGACGGATTATCTGCGTGGGCACCACCTCCTGCCGCACCATCGAGAGCGCCGCTGATGAAAACGGGGTTCTGCATCCCTTTTCGGGCGAAACCGATATTTTCATCTATCCCTCTTACCGCTTCAAGGTGATGGACGCGCTCATCACCAATTTCCACTTGCCCGAAAGCACGCTGCTGATGCTCGTTTCGGCCTTTGGCGGCTATGAGCATATGATGCAGGCTTACCGCATCGCCGTTGCGGAGGGGTACCGTTTCTTCTCCTTCGGCGACGCGATGTTTATCTCGTGATGGCCGCCCGCATCCCGCTGCTGGTCGTCATCGGCCCCACTGCGTCCGGAAAGAGCGCGCTTGCGCTGCGGCTGGCCGAGGAACTGAACGGAGAAATCCTCTCGGGCGACTCGATGCAGGTCTACCGCGGGATGGACATCGGCACCGCCAAGCCCACGGCCGGTGAGCGCGTGCGTGTACCGCATCATCTCATCGACATTTTGGACATTGACGCTGCCTTCTCGGCGGCCGATTTTGTCGGGCTGGCCACGGCCGCCGCACGGGACGTCTGCCGGCGCGGACGGCTGCCCATCCTTGCCGGCGGCACCGGTCTGTATATCGAGCTGCTGCTTTCCGGCGGCCCCGCGCCGACCGCGCCCGCCGGCCAGGCGCCGTCCGAAGCCGAAAGGCAACAAATCAGCACCCGCAAAAAGCGGCGGGAGAAAGAATGCGGGAACGGGGAAACGTGCGGCGCGAAAAATCCCCCTTGACAGCCTGCGGCGGG
>OLRV01003559.1_pt1 | contig 10763 bp, 3 predicted proteins | sample 1672421 | NCBI WGS metagenome assembly OLRV01 (sample SAMEA3136684, study PRJEB25190) | human gut metagenome | biome: human gut; feature: human-associated habitat; material: faeces | place: Austria | collected 2013
TAATTATAAAAGTATAAGGAAGTTAAACATATTTTTTCTAATTGTTTAAGGAGGCAATGTTAATATGAAATTTAAAAATACAAAGAAAAAGAGAGTAATTTCATTTGCATTGGTAATTTTAATAGTTGGAGGACTTATTCCAAGTGATATGCTTTCAGGATTTTTCGGTTTGTTTGCACCTGCTTTTGCAAGTGCAGCAGATAATAATGCTCCAGCATATCAATATATGAATGAGCTTTATGATGGTTCAGATGCTATTTCTCCATTGCCTACTTATATTAAATATAAAGAGCAGACAGGCTATACTGAGCCTAAGCGAATATCTCTTACAGATTTTCGTGAGATAGTAGGTGAGGCCTTGCTTTTTAATAATGGTACAGCACAGAACTATATGTCACAGGGCTATAAGCTGATGATTTGCAATGCAGAGGAATTATATCTCTATTCGCAGATTGTAAATGGCAAAGGTTCGTCCCCATCAGAAGTTAAATTCTATCTTTCTGCAAATATTGTACTTGGTGATAATATTGAATATTCCGAGGTCAGCTATAATGAAAGATATTTTTTGCCAATAGGCGGAGATGGAAACCCATTTACTGGTACATTTGATGGTCAGGGCTTTGAGATTCGTGACCTTTATTTTGATACAGAATATACGCCTGTAACAGTAGGATTTTTTGGCGTTGTTGGTGCTAATGCGGTTGTAAGGAATTTCGGCATATATCACCCTACAATAGATTCTACAAATAGTGCGGCAACCTTTACTGCGGTAATTGCCTCAAGAAACTATGGCACTATTGACGATGTATACGCTATTGCACAAGAAGTTCAGCCAGAAAAAGGTGCTATTGCAAATGTCAATGTTGTAAAATCAGCAAACTCAACCGCTGGTGGACTTGTCGCGATAAACTATGCAAGCGGTAAAATTACAGATTCATATTTTGCAGGTATGCTCGATGCTCGTGAACCAGTTGTGCAAAATCCAGTATGCCCTAATAATAGTGGTACTATATCAAACTGCTACTATGATAGTGATATATTCAAGGTTGGTACAACTCCTAATCAAATTGATAATCCCGATGAAGAAAATATCATACCTCGCACAAATTTCCAACTTAAAACTCTTAATGGCGTTACAGGCACAGAATTTAAACCACTTAATAATAGAGCTGCCAGAACTAATCAAGGAATTTCTTATTGGACTTATCCAAGAATCTATGGATTTATTGGTATGGGTACAGAGAGTGACCCATTGATAATTTCTACTCCTGCACAGCTTATTCACTTCCCTTGTTCATATGAGTATACACAGGCATATTATTTTAAAATAGATAGATGTATAGATATGAATGAAGTTGCTCCAAATGCCTATAAACCAAAGCTTGATATAACAGTAACATCAAATTATATATCAGGTGGGCGTTGGATTAACTGGACAGTCACTTCAACAAATGCATCTTTTTATGGCAAGCTTATAGGTACAGCCGATGATGGCGATGCAAATTGTCCTATTCATCATACTTCATCACTCGGAAACGACAGCAATGGCGAAAAACTGAGAGATACTCATATAATTCTCAATCTTACAATAAATACACCAGCCACAACAACAAATAGCTATAGTAAAAGTAATAAATTTACTGCTCTTATAGCACAAGCTAACAGTAATAAAAATAGTCAGTATAATTCTTGTGTTAAAGACCTATCTTTTGTTGGCGGCGAAATTTCGAGTGGTGATGCTGATGGTATGCCAACCACAAACACAGACAGCTCTTTAAATGTAAGAAGTGCAACAGTTGTTGCACATTCAAACTATGTTGATATGGAAAATGTTCATTCTTCAGCAACTGTTAAGCTTGGAACAGGCTCACAGCGTTCTACAGCGATAGGTGGACTTATCGGTGGAGGAGCATACCATTTTATAACAGACTGTACCAATAGCGGAGATATTATCGGCGGTGCATTAGAAATGGTACCGAATATTTTTAGTTATAATGTTCGTGTAGGTGGTTTGCTTGGTGCTGCAGGTACAGGAGGCAGTACGCAATGGGGATACTATGGAAAGCTTACCCATGTTGCTAACTATGGTAATGTTTATGGTGCATATATGATAACCGATGAAAGCAACGATTGGAAATTAATAAACGGCAGCTTTAATACAGCAGGTATTACAACAAATCAAGTAGGAAGTAATGTTACTGGCTTAACTACAGAAAATGGTTCTAAGCCTGCAATAAATATAAATGATTCTACTCGTGGAGACAGAATTGCCAATTTCGGAAATATATATGATGTTCCAGTTCTTAAAAATGAGCTTACAGGCGAGGTTATATATGATGAAAACGGCAAGCCAACAGCCGAAGCACTTCCTAAAGGCAAACGCTTGGTAAACAATGATTCCAAGGCAAGGTCGAATATGTGGGGAATAGGCTATAATATTATTTGTAATTCATATAATGAAGGCAATTTCTATTCCGTTGCAATAAATAAGTGCCTTATGAGCGGTATAGGCTATATGAATAGTGCTAAAGGTACAAAGAACGGTCAATATTATAATTATAGAAACTATAATAAGGGTAATTTCTATATGTATGATGGTGGTATTGGTATTTATGGTATAGCACAGGGATATACTTATAAATCTTATAACTGCGGTAACATCTATTTTTATGGAGGAACTATTTTTACTAACGGAAATAATGGCATAGGAATAGATAATGGCGGATATTTTGTAGGCATCTGCGGTATGAGTACAGAATATTCCTATAATGCAGGTGATGTTTATATTGCACCAACAAATCGTGAGCGGTGCAACAGTAATCCTACCTATTGGTACACTTCTACTGATACAAGTGGTTCTGCATATATAGGTGTTATTGGAACTTCTATGTTTTTTGCAGAGCATACTACAAATATAGGTAAGCTGACCGTTGACCTTGATAAGAATAATTTCGACCCTATTTATGGTACATCAAACCTTACTTCGGAAGGCCATTTCCCTTATATTTCAATGTATTCTAATGGTTTGGGTTCGTATAATTCAAGCTATGGAAAAATAAATTTTATTCCAAATAAAAAAGATACTAATAAAATGATACGACTTTCAATATCAGGTTGTCTGAGAGCTGGTTATAATAATTGGGATAATAACTGCAATTATAACCGCAACTATGTTGATATTACAGTTGATACAACTGAAGCTCCGGATTGCGTAAGAAGTTTAGGCATAACTGGAATAGGCTATAATCATACAGCAGATTACAATTCAAATAATCAGCAACAATATACCTATAATAATAATATTAACTATGGAAATATCACTGTTAAAGGAAAGTATAATGGTGCAGTTACAATTCGTACACTTGGTTATCAGGCACTTTTCGCAAATAATAATCTTAATCTCGGAGATGTTACAGTAGACGCAGAGATTACCGGAACACTTAACATATATGGTTATCATACAATGAACAATAGCACTAACCGACAATCAAAGATAAAAAATATTGTTAATGGTTGGTATGATGGCTGTTATATTCCAGATGGTATGAAGTCAGATGAATGGAACGAAGTTTTTAATAGCCTTGATAAATCCCGCAGATATGGAAAAATAAATATTTCTGGCAAAACTAAAGCTATAATTGTATATGGTGTATTATATCAATATAATAGTTATCAGGCGGAGAAAACAGAAAATCTTATCAATAATGGCGAGATAAATCTTACTAATCTTATGGTTGAGGATTCAAATATAACTGTTTATGCCGTTTCCAATAGTATTTGTTATAAATCAAGGAATTATGCTCCTATGACAATCCGAGACAGCTACTTTAATTATATAACTAATAATTATAATGTCTATCTTAACGGTGGCTTATCGGGTGAGAATAATATAAATTTTGCACCTATTACAGTTGAAAATTGCGTTAATAATGCAAAATATAAAGATTCTGGTTTATATTTATCGGGTATAACACATAGCGGAAGAGCTATTCATAGTGAAAACAGAGGAAAAATCACAGTAAGAAATCTTTATACAGCTAATGTCAATGGCACAGAGTATATAAGCTCGTGGTGTAAATCTTCAGGAGCTTCAGGCTTTGGCTGGTATGTTCATATCGGTGGAATCAGAAGCATAGGAGGAGAAACAGATTATTGTGTAAACTATGCTGATATTTCCGTAGAAAATGCAGACGCATATCGTGTAGGAGGCATTGTTGGATATGTTACTTCAACTTCAGCTATATCGAATAGCATAAATTATGGTGATGTAAATATTAACGAGAGTGGTGGTGAAGGTTTTGTTGGTGGCATTGTGGGATATGTCAGTGTTGCAAAATTCACTTTAAGCCATTGTTATAATTTTGCAAATGTCAATGTAACAAATCCAACATCATATTCTTGGGGTACTGGTGCAAAGCTTTATATGGGAGGCGTCGCTGGATATTTAAACGCAGCTTCTATAACTCAGTCAGAAAATTTCGGAAAGCTTTATTATAATAATGATAAGCCGTATAATACTGATAATACCAATAATAATACAAGAAAAACTATTATGTATATTGGTGGTATAGTAGGTTATTTATACCACTTTGATTACATAAACTCGGTTTTGAATTATGGCGATATAGAAATTGGTACTGAACGCAACCGTAATGCAACATATGTAGGCGGTATTATAGGTATAAATGATAGATGGAATGATAAAAACCAAAAGTATATAGGCTATAATATGATAAACTACGGTAATATAAGCGTCAATTATCTTGAGAGTGGTGGCTTATATGCGGGCGGAATAATCGGATATACCTATCCATACAATACAAACAGTTTAGGACCAAGACTTACTAATGGCATAAATTATGGTACAGTCGGATATAAGGGTGATAATAAAAATAATAAGATTTATGTAGGTTCTATTCTTGGTTTAAATGCTCATGGCACACCTATATATCTTAATAATATGGTAGACCTTTCAGAAGCACCGGAGGGTGTAAGTAATTATCCTGTTATAGGTGGATACTCTAATAATAATGGAAAGGTTTATGATAATTTAACTCTCTATACTAAAAATAAAGCTGCATATGATTCCAACGACCAAAACAGATGTAAGCTAAAGCTTGTGACTCTCGATAAGACCGATACCGAAGATACAGTAGCTCTTTATAGCAATAACTTCATATTCAGAAAAGAGATTATCCATGAGCTTACAGACTACGATTCTCACCAAAAGAACGCAATGGCTTATCAGGACTATGATAATCTTTCACCATATTTGCAGGCTTATTTGACAAGTCGCTTTGGCGATGAGGTTAAAAGCAACGGCGCATATGTAATTATGGATAAGGCAATAGATGAGTATAGAAGCGTAGATGTATTTATGCCAAGAAGAAGTCGCATTGAGAATAGCTATAATAATATACAATTTGGTGTTCAATATGATGAAAAGAGCGAATCAGCTTGCTTTGACAGCTCTCTCGTCAACGATAACGAGCTTAATTCATTATATTCCTCTATGGTTTCTCCGTCAGAGAGAACCCTGCAAAAGGACTTCGATATTTATGCACAGCAGATTAAAGATAGTAGTCTTGATGAGCTTATCGAATATAAAATGCAGACAAAGTGGGAATATACAAATAATGATACAACCTACTATCAGTTCTTTGATAACTATTTGAGCGATATAGAAACTCATTATGCACAGCTTTCTGACGGAACATATTCCGATAAGATTAAGTATACGGATATAAATATCTATATGTCGATAGACGATATAGATTCTTCCTCAGCCCGTAGAAAAGTGCGTGATTCCAAGACAGGCAAACCAATAAAAGACGATAATGGAAATACTGTTTATGAAAATGTTGATACAGATAGATGTATATATATTTCTCCTAATATAGAGCGTATATCTCAATATTCCAGTATGAAGTTCTATCAAGGCGATACAGTAGATACCACTAAGCGTCTTAAAAAGTTGAATCATTATACTGACCAGTATCCAAAGAATTTATGGCTTAATGGAGATAATCTCGATGATATGCTTTCAGATGAAAGTGTAAAGTGGAGTGAGTCGATGTCAAGTTATGAGGCTAAGTATATATTTAATGATACTTGTGAAGATATTGCTGACCGTGATATGTGGGAAATTGCTGTACCATATAGAACCAACAATGACCTTGACAATATGTATACAAAGGTTCTTGGAGTTATAACAGCCGAAGATGGAATACATAAAAATATAGTTGTTGTCCATGTTGTTATAGATAAGTATAAGCCTTATGCAGCACTTGATTCTGTATCACTTGATACGCCATCAGATAAAATAGTTACAAGTACAACGGATAATGGCGGACTTGAGATTGACCCTGATAAGCACGATTCTGTCACAGATAAGGATAAAACTGACCCAAGCAAGCCTGCACAAGATGTAATTTATTATTATGTTTCAGATAATTATAAAGATGCAAATGGAAATGGCTTACAAGGGGAAAATATACAGAGCTATAAGTCTTATTCAAGCAGCAGTAATAAATATCCTAAAATATCTGTTACAACTTATAATATGAGCAAGGGTGATAAAATCTGGGCGAGCGTTTTTTGGCAGGATAGATTGCCTTCCGCAGAGAATATCAGCTATAATCAGCTGAAGTGGAATGATGATGCTAATCATTACAAATCTTCATATAAGGTTGAAGTTGGCGAGGTTGAATACGACGAAGACCAAAAGAGCACTGGTAAGGTAGAAATAGACCTTAATAGTGTATTAAGCGATTCAGAATGCTTCTATGGTGGCTTATATAAGGTTAATCTTATGTATGAGCGAACAAAAAACTCTGATTCGGGAAAACACTTTGCAACAGTATATTTCTGCAAAGAATATTCGCCACTTAATGCCATTCAAGGAACTGGTTGGGGTTATATCAGTTTAGGAGGCTCTCAATATTATCCGAGCCCAACTACATATACGCGTTACTGGGGAGCTGAAATTAGAGTTTTAGACCTTCTTTCATATGATAAGCTATATGGAAAATCTGCTGATGGTTACCAACAGGGTTTACTTTTTGTAGGTAGACCAAAATATGGTATAAATCCACTCAGATATTATTACTATACTAAAAAAGACAACGATGCAACAAAGTCAGCTAATAGTACTACTAATTGTGGTACATATATGAGTTTGAAATCTTCAATTGCTAATAATCCAACTTCTACTTACTATGTTGATGCTGATAACCCTATATATAATAAGTCAGAAGAAATAGATGAGGAAGTTGACGAAATACCAAAAGGAAAGCCTGTAACTCTTGAAAATGTTGTAGAGAAAATATATGTTAAGAATGATACTAAAACAGGAGCATACTATCCTGCAAAATATATAGGTCATACAGATGTTATGGCAGAAAATGGAGATATTCGCCGATATACATATGAACAAATTCATATGGGAGATTATGGTAAAAATGCAGATGGTACTGCATGGGGTACATATGAAAATGAGCCAAAAGTAACAATAAGTTCAGCAACTAAAAATGGATATACCATTTTTGATAAGAACGATGATGGTTCATATGTTGGAAAAGTTCTCGGAAATGAAACCAGCGATATAACTTTTACTGCACAATGGGGAAGTTCTAATGTTTCTATGGCAAGAACAGATTCTTCTTCATATAGTGATGCAAAGTATAGTGGAAGTGGTTATGCTGCTGACAGAATAAAGATTTATTTCAAGGGAATTTCCTCTAATGATTATACCGAGCTTACAACGGAGCAAATAAATAAATATTTCCAAAATGCAAAAGGAGAAACAGGCATATCTGTAACAACTAATAGTATTTGGACATTTATTCTTAAAAATAACGCACCTGTCGGTACATACAAAATCGTTCCATACTTTATGTATCGTATGGACTTTACTGATAAAACTGTAAATAATACAGCAGTTAAGCTTTACGATTATGATACAGGCGAATATCTTGAAAATAAAGACGCTCTTAATTTTACATGGACAATTCCTTATAGCGTTCCGTTCATCATAGAGAATCTTCCTAATGATGAAACCTACATAAAGGAATTTAAGGTAAACAATCAGCAATATACACCTTTTATCTTAGAAAATAGTAATATAGAAGGTGCAGATTCAAGAGATGTAACCATTCTTAAAGCCAGCGAGAGCGGAGAAATTGTCTATACAGGCTATGAAAATGTTATGACAGGTGATAATCGAGTAGATACCTTTAATGTATTTTCATATGTTAAGAAAGACCAACAAGAGAGTAAAATAACCCTTCGAGTGCCTTATAAAGCTAAACTTCAAAAATACACAGGAAAGATTTCTGGAGAAGATTCTTACCCGAGCTTTAGTGATAGCAAGTGGGAAAGTGCTGATGCAGAGGAGGTTCTTGTTTATGATGAAGATGGCAATGTAATAGAAAACGATTATAAGCAGTATACTTTTACAGTAAACTATAATGCGTATGATGAGGAAGCCAAAGATTATAGCTATTCTCCATCGGTGACATATTATAAGTCTATTGCTGAAGATGGCAAAACCGAAACCCTTTATAAGGTTTCAGTTGTTCCCGGTGTAAGAAATAAGAGCACAACGCTCGAAGTTGCACAAGAGGGCGAGATAGAAAAGCTTGGCGGTGAAGATGAATTTAAAGAAAAAATGACAAAGGTATTTCAAGAAAGCGATGCAATGTATAAAGAGATTATAGAAAAATATGGTATGATTTCTGCAACTATAAAAGAGCTTAATGGTAGTGAAGTAGATGTTTATCAGACAAAATATCTAAGTGGAACTTCGTCAGGTGAATCTGAGCCATATGTATATAATCTGAAAAGCTTTGCTTATGATATAAGCGTAGACTTGCCTGCTGGATATACTTATGATGTATTAGTTTTCAGCCAAAGTATGGACAATGCAAATACTCTTAAAAATTCTCAGAATGGCTTTGATGGCAAACAGCTTATTCTCAGCAGCAGCAGTAAGCAAGATTTAAATGTCCGAATAGTCATAAAGAGAGATACGTCAAGTACCATTTGGGGTGTTGAGTATATTTGGAATATGAATAACGCTGCAAAGGATAGTAGCAATATTGCGATACTTGGCAAGGGCGGTATATTCAATAACTATGTTTATAGGCGTGAGACCAATTAATAATCAGTTAATGTTATAGGGCGTGATTTATTGTGAAAAAACTATTTCATAACCGTTATTTTTCATTTCTGATGATATATCTTTGCATAATCTCAATAGTGGGCTTAAGCTTGTCATTTTCTCGTTATACAAGTGGAGATACTAAAACAGAAGATGCACGAGCGGCAGCTTATGATGTTGAGATTCATAGTGGTGATTTGCAGTCGGTAGAACAGAATATGACTATGACTGTTTATGCAACAAGCAAAATATCAGAAACCAAAAGTATGATAGATGGAACCTATGAAAAGAAGCAAGTAAATATTCATAATTTCAGTGAGTGTGATATTTCACTTTCTGATATGGGAATCCAAGACCAAACAGGAAATCTATACGAAAAACTGATTATTCCTATGAATGAAGAGGAAATAACTGCCTATGAAACAAAGTGCGGAAGTATTCCACTTATGGTTTTAGATTATCTCGGAAAAACTGAAGCTGAGCTTGCAGATTATACTGATGTAAGGAATATCATAAATGAAAAGAATAAAAAATCCTTTAAAGAGATAGAAAACAGTGGAACTATTGATACAGGGGAGAGCAGAACATTCTTTATAATTTCTTGGGTAGAGCATGATAATATCTACAAAGCAGACGCAGATTTGAATGAGGATAAAATTTCTCATAAAACATTAAAAGAGCTTAATGCTGAATCGGAAAGCTTTACTATTAAGCTTACTTCAGCACAAGTAGACTAAAAGAAAAGGAGAGAGTATAATGAATCTTATTCAATTTAAGAAGTACATAACCAAAAGAAATGTTATACTTGCTACCTTTTCGCTTTTAATGATAATCGGTTTGATATGCTCAAGTACATTTTCAAGGTATAAATCATTAGAACAGCTTGAAGCAGCGGCTTACCTTGAAAATTTTCACGCTATCGCAAGACTTTATTATATAAAGGATGGCGAAACAGATAGGCGAGAGGCAACTATAAATGATGGAGGCTATATAGAGCTTACTCCTAAAGAATTTGAAACGATAACGGTTGATGTAGAATACACTGGAAAAGCAAAAACATATTGTCGTTTTAAGCTTGATTGTAGTTGGATTCGTCACGATTCAGAAACTGTTCCGGACGAAAACGGCAAAACCATTACACATGATTATATTGAATTAGTTCCTCACGATTACCCTGAATATACTTGCAGTGATGAAATTTATAATAATGTTGAAAAAGACGGTTATTTCTATTTTAGGGATATTTTAGAATCTGAAGAAAATGCTGTGGAACATTATAATGTAATCACTAAGGTTAAATCAGTAGGTAAAGATGTTGAAGACCTTATTGACCCTGATAAAGACTATTCTCAGCGAGTAAGAGTAAGCTTAGGCGTTGACTGTGTTCAGTATAATAGAGTTTCGGAGCTTTGGAAGATGAATAAGCTTCCTTGGTGGTAATAAAATTATAAAAGCATATTTGCACATTCTGTATTGTGGAATTGTGCAGATATGCTTTTTATGTTATAATAAATTCAAATGATTTTAATTTGAGTTTGATGATAGGTGTTATTTTATATTTATTTAAAATATTAAAAGTACTATAAATTACAACTCCAATTAT
>OLRV01003560.1_pt1 | contig 10763 bp, 9 predicted proteins | sample 1672421 | NCBI WGS metagenome assembly OLRV01 (sample SAMEA3136684, study PRJEB25190) | human gut metagenome | biome: human gut; feature: human-associated habitat; material: faeces | place: Austria | collected 2013
AAAGAAAAGCTGTGCGTAAAGTTTTATTGCTTTACGTACAGCTTTTTGAATTTTATGTAATGCTATTTTGCTTTACAGTTTACTTCTCGTCGAAGAACGCCTTGAAGCCCTTGTAGGCCATGTAGACATCGAGCTTGGAGACAACCTCAAACGGTGCGTGCATGGAAAGCACCGGCACACCGATGTCGAGCACGTCGACATTGAGGTTCGCGATGAACTTTGCGACCGTGCCGCCGCCGCCCTGATCAACCTTGCCGAGCTCGCCGATCTGCCAAAGCACGCCTGCATCGTCAAACGTGCGGCGGATTTTGGCGACGAACTCTGCGTTCGCGTCGGACGTACCGCCCTTGCCGTGTGCGCCGGTGTACTTGGCTATGCCCAGACCGCCGTTGATGAAGGTGGAGTTCTGTGCCTCGTAAACGGAAGCATAATGCGGATCATATGCCGCGGTGACGTCGGCGGAAATGCAGGTGGACTTGGAGAGCACGTGGCGCGGCTCTTCACCCTCTGCCTGCGCGAGGTCAGCGATGAAGTAACGCATGTACTCGGAGTTGAGGCCCGTGTTGCCGTCGCTGCCGGTCTCTTCCTTATCGGTGAGCACAGTGACGACGGTCTGCACCGGGTTCTTGCAGTTGAGGATAGCTTCAAGTGCCGGGTATGCGCAGACGCGGTCATCGTGGCCGTAAGCGCCGACGAGGCTGCGGTCAAAGCCGATATCCACCGCCTTGAACGCCGGGACGAACTCGATCTCTGCGGAGATGAGGTCGGCTTCTATGATGCCGTACTTCTCGTTTAAAAGACGCATGATGTTCAGCTTATATGCATCCTTAGCCTCCTCGTCGCGAACCGGGCGGCTGCCGATGAGAATGTTAAGGTCTTCGCCTGTAAAGGCAGAACCCAGCGGCTTTGTAGCCTGATCTTGACCGAGGTGCGGCAAAATGTCTGTGATGGTGAACTGCGGATCGCCCGCTTCTTCACCGATGCAGACCTTGATGACCGTACCGTCGCTCTTCACGACAACGCCGTGCATGGCGAGCGGAATCGCCGTCCACTGGTACTTTTTGATGCCGCCGTAGTAGTGCGTTTTGAGGTACGCCATCTCGGAGGATTCATAAAGCGGGATGGGCTTTAAGTCGAGACGCGGGTTATCGATGTGTGCTGCGGCAATGCGAACGCCGTTTTTGCAGCCCTCTTTACCCATGACGGCAAGGCAAATTGCTTTACCGCGATTGTTGTAATACACTTTGTCGCCCGCCGCATACTTGTGCTTCGGGTCGAACGGCACAAAGCCGTGCTTTTCTGCAGCCGCGACCGCGTACTCAACGGATTCGCGCTCGGTTTTGGCGCTGTTTAAAAATGCCTTGTAGCCTTCGCAGAACTTATCTGCTTTTTCGATCTTCTCATCTGTGACCTTGAAAAAGCCGTTCTTGCGCGGGTTGAGGAGCATTTCGGACAGCTCTTTTGCGGATTTTTCCGCTGCTTTTTTAGCCATTTTCAATTCCCCCATACAATTTTTCGTAAGTTTCTTTATACTGAAGGACTTTCTGGACGTAAAGACGCGTTTCTTCAAACGGAATTTCTTTTAAGGTCACTCCGTCTTCGGAATATGCGGGGTCCGAAAGCCACGACGTAACGTTTCCCATGCCTGCATTGTAGGCGCAGACCGCTGTGGCGAGGTTGTCGTACTCGTTTAAAAGCACGCGCAGCAGCGCACAGCCGTATTTGATGCTGATTTCGGGGTCGAGCAAAGCGCTTGCGTCATATTCCCCGCCGATATGCGTTTGCATCCAGTCAAACGTTTCGGGCATCATCTGCATAAGCCCGAGCGCGCCGACCGGGGACTCCGCCTCGGGGTCGAAATCGCTTTCCGCCTTGATGACGGCATAGACAAGGCTTTGCGGCAAGTCGTACTCCTTCGCTTCTTTTTTGACGACGGATTCGTACTTGCGCGGGTAAAGCATGTGGTCTACATCGGGATGCAGCCTTTGCACCGCGAAAACAACGAGCACGGCAGCTGCAATGCCGGCGATAAGAATCCATGGCCACAAGGGCTTCTTTTTGGACTTTTTTAAATGTTTGCTTCTCTTATTCAATCGGATTCACCGGGGTGTGCGCAGCCAAGCACTGCGAGCATATTATCCATATTGTCCGCCGAAACAGCGACGGTGTTATCGAGTGTGTAATCGGAGCGGTCGATGTAAAAATCGTCGCTCTGCTGGGCGTGCATGCGCGTCAGGGCCTCCTGCTCCGTGAGACCGTCGCGGCGGCAGATGCGCCCAAGGCGCACGGTTTCATCCGCAAGAACGGAGACCACGCGGCGGCAAAGGCGATCTGCACCGGCTTCAAACAGCGTCGGAGCGTCGAGCACGATGACCTTTGCATCTTTATATGCGGCAATCTCCTTTTTGAGACGTGTTAAAATCACGGGATGCGTGATGGCGTTCAGTTTCGTCTTGCCCTCTTCGCTTGCAAACGCGAGGTTTGCGAGACGGCGGCGGTCTAACGTGCCGTCTTCCTTTATAATAGCACGGCCGAACGCATTTTGCAACTCCGTAAGACATGTTCCTGCATAAAGAGACGGATCGTGCGTAACGGCGTCGCAGTCGATGATGACGCAGCCGCGCGCCTTAAGCTGCTTTGCGACCGTCGATTTGCCCGCGCCGGTCTGGCCCGTAAGGCCGATGACGAGCTGCTCGTTCGGCGTTACGATGCGGAACGCACAAGCGCGAATGAGACGGTTATAAACCGCAAGGCCTACGCCGCTTTTGCGCGGCATACGGGCGTAAACGGTCTTTGCGCCGATCTCATCAAGGTGATGGAGCGACGTGAAAAGCCCGTGCGCCTGCGAAAGGGAATCTGCGGCGCTGCCGTAGGGCACGCACCGGTTTTTGAGGTACGGCACGTCTTCGTTAAAGCAAAGTGCAGCTGCTTCGGGGTGCGTATGCAAAAACGCGGCGTAGTCTTCGGCGGAAGCGTCCACCATGTAGACATCCGCTTTCGGCGCGTAGTGCTTATATTTCATGCCGGGCGAGGCGACCTTGGCGTTTTCCGCGGGCTTTTCCAGCACGGCGCGGTCCACGTCTACCCTGCCGAGCACGCGGCGCAGCTGCTCCACGGAAATGCCGCCCGGGCGCAGCACGCGCGGTATCTCGGTGACGACGGTGATAACGGTGGACTCCACGCCGACCTCGCAGTCGCCGCCGTTCACGATGCCGTCTACGCGGCCCATGAGATCATCGCACACATGCGGGAAGGATGTGGGGCTGGGCAGGCCGGAGAGATTCGCGGACGGCGCGGCAAGCGGCACGCCTGCGGCGTTAATGATCGCCCGCGCGGTGGGATCGGACGGCATACGGACGGCAACCGTATCGAGACCGCCGGTCGTCTGCATCGGCACAAGCGGCGATTTTTTCATGATGATGGTAAGCGGGCCCGGCCAAAAGGCATCTGCAAGCTTTTTGGCAGCTTCGGGAATCTCTTCGACAAGCGCAGGCAATTCTTTGATATCCGCGATATGCACGATGAGCGGATTATCCGACGGGCGACCCTTCACTTTGTAGATCTGTGCGGAGACGGTAGGGTCCAGCGCATTGCCGGCGAGGCCGTAGACGGTCTCCGTGGGGATAGCGACAAGGCCGCCGCGGCGCAGAATCTTCCCCGCTTCTTTTATATCCTGTTCGTTTTTTTCATCCAATAATCGCGTATCCATGTTCATCCGTTCTCCATGCTATCTTTCAATTTTTCGGCGCGGTCTGCGGCGATGAGTGCGTCAATGATTTCATCGAGGTCGCCGTTTAAGACGTCGAACAGGCGGTAGATTGTCAGGCCTATGCGGTGATCGGTCACGCGCAGCTGCGGGTAGTTGTAGGTGCGGATGCGCTCCGAACGGTCGCCGGTGCCGACCTGACTTTTGCGGTTTGCGGCAATCTCGGCGTTTTGCGCCGCCACCTTAGCGTCTAACAGTCGGGCACGCAGGACGCGCAGGGCTTTATCTTTGTTTTTGTACTGGCTGCGCTCGTCCTGGCACTCGACGACCGTGCCGGTGGGCAGGTGCGTAACACGGATGGCAGACGACGTTTTGTTGATGTGCTGCCCGCCCGCGCCGCTGGAGCGGAATGTGTCAATCTTTAAATCTTTCGGGTCAATCTCGAGCTCGACCTCATCGGCTTCCGGCAAAACGGCGACCGTAGCGGTGCTTGTGTGGATGCGGCCCTGCGTTTCCGTTTCCGGCACGCGTTGCACGCGGTGCACGCCGCTTTCAAATTTTAATCTGGAATACGCGCCGTCACCGTCGATTGTGAAGCTGACTTCCTTAAAGCCGCCAAGCTCCGTTTCATTCAGGCTGACGATCTCCGTTTTCCAGCCGCGCTTTTCGGCGTACATGTTGTACATGCGGTAAAGGTTATAGGCGAACAGTGCCGCTTCCTCGCCGCCTGCGCCACCGCGAATTTCCACGATAACACTGCGGTCGTCGTTGGGGTCGCGAGGCAATAATAAAATTTTGAGCTCTTCCGAGATGCTTTCGATATCGCTTTTGGCGGCGCTCATCTCGTCGCTCGCCATTTGGCGCAGCTCTTTATCGGCTTCGGAGTCGTTTAAAATCGCTTCGGCATCCTCGAGCGACGCTTCGGCCTTTTTTAAGGCGCGGTATTTTTCCACGATGGGTTCGATTTCTTTGTGCTCCTTCATGAGGTCGCGGTAGAGATTGCGGTCTGCCGCAACGGCGGGATCATAGAGCTTCATATTAAGCTCTTCATATCGGTTTTCAAAAACCGAGAGATTTTCAAACATAGCAAAGCTTCCTTTCAGACAGATAGTAAAATGAAACGGTCTGAGAGGCGCTACTGCTCGCTGCCGGCACTTTCGCGCACGATCTTGCGAATGTTCTTTTCACACTTGTGGCGGGGCACCATGACTTCTCTGCCGCAGCCGGTGCAGCGGATTTTAAAATCCGCGCCGATGCGCAGCACTTCAAACACGTTTGTCCCGCAGGGGTGCGGCTTTTTCATTTGTAATTTGTCACCTACCCGAACATCCATGGTACAGCCTCCTTTATCGTGTATTGGGCGCGAATGCTCCCTTGAAAATTCAGTATAGCACAATGCTGTATTGATGTCAAAGCAAAAGACCGCCTGCGCGGGACTTTCCCTTGCAGACGGCCTTTTCGGTTTCTATTTTATTCCAAACGCTTTGTGAAAACGCTTTTACGCTGCGATGTGAATGCCGCTCTTCTTCAGCGCGAAACTGAGGGCGGTCGCTACGCCGTAAGCCGCCGCAACGGAGACGATGTCCTTGACGAGATACGGCACGGAGGCCACAAGGAACGCCGCCCACGGGCCGTTGCCGGAGATAACGCCGAACTGAATCGTGCCGCACAGATGGCAAGCCGCAAGACCCGCAACACCGAGTACAACGGCGAGCACACGGTGCGGCATTTTTGTGCCGAGACCGCACAGCGCAGCCATGGGCAGGAAGCCGTAGATGTAACCGCCCGCGAGACCGACAAGCGAACCGAAGCCGCCGGAGAAGTTTGCAAACACCGGCAGACCGACAGCGCCGAGCACGATATAGACGAGCACGGCGAGCGTGCCGCGCTTACAGCCGAGTGCATAGCCGCACAGGGCGACCGCGAAGGTCTGTAAGGTGACCGGGATGCCGCTCGGCAGCGGGAACGAAATCTGCGACAAAACGGCAAGCACGGCGGCAAATACGCCGACCATGACGATATTGGTGATTTTCTCTCTGTTGCTGTTCATGTTATTTACCCCTATTCATTTCGGAATACGGCACACTAAGCAGTTTATTCAGCTTTCGGGTTTGCAAAGCCCTTGTGGATCTGCACCTCGCCTGCGGAAAACGCGCGCTCCTCGCCGCTATCGAGACGGACGAGCAGGTGCGCTTCGTCGCTGATACCGGTGACGACACCGCGGTACGTCTCCTCCCCGAGCGAGAACGTGATGGCGCGGCCGGTGAGGAACGAGTGGCTGCGGTACGATTCGATGAACGCGTTCGAGCCGAGGTTCTTATACAGCGCGAAAAAGCGGCTGATGACGGCCGCCGAAATGCGGCTGCGCATCTCCACGGGGCACGGGCCGTCGAAAATAGCACCGGCGATGGAGCGAATCTCCTCCGGGAAGCCCTCTTCCGGCACAGCGATGTTGATGCCGATGCCGAGCACGGCCCAGTTGAGACCGCCGTTTTCAAAATCAACGGAAGCTTCCGTTAAAATGCCGCAGACCTTTTTCTCGTTGAGGTAAACGTCGTTCACCCATTTGATTTGCGGGTTTAGCCCCGTGACCTGCTCAATGGCTTCGCACACGGCGACCGCTGCGGTCGTCGTGATGAAAAGCGATTTTTCAGCGGTGCAGTGCGGGCGGAGCAGCAGGCTGAAATAAATACCTGTACCCGGCGGCGATGTGAAGTGCCGACCGAGCCTGCCCTTGCCTGCCGTCTGCGATTCCGCAATGAGCACGGTACCCTCCGGCGCGCCCTGCTCCGCCTGTGCCTTTAAAAGCGTATTGGTAGAGGTGACTTCGGTCTGCACCTGCAAGTAAACCGGCATATCGGTATCGAGGAACCGTGAGACACTCTGCACGGTGAGCACATCGCTTTCCGGCGCCAGCGTATAGCCGCGCTTTGGCACGGCGCGAATTTTATGCCCGGCTTCTTCAAGCTTTTGAATGGCTTTCCACACGGCATTGCGGGAAACACCGAGCGACGACGCAAGCTGCTCGCCGGAGAGGTATTCTCCGCGATTTTTTTCAAGTGCGTCTAAAACTGCATCTTGTATGCGCATAAATTTCCTTTCCGGCAAAACCGGCAGTGAAAATTTCGTCTACCAGTTTACCACACACAAAGCGTTTCGTCAACCTAAAATTAAAATTAAGGTGACGAATAACAAAACACCGATTGAATGGAAAAGCAAAAGCCCGCACAGCGCATGGTTTTGCTCTGTGCGGACAACTATTCCATTACTTCTTTTTTTTGAAGCCGTCCTTCAGCGAAACGGAGCGGTTGAAGACAAGGTGGTCTTCTGCGGAATCCTTGTTATCCACGCAGAAATAGCCCTGACGCATGAACTGGAAGCTCTCGCCCGGCTTTGCGGTTTTGAGGCCCGCTTCCACCTTGCAGCCCGTGAGGACCTTGAGGGAATCCGGGTTTAAAAGCTCTAAGAAATCGCCTGCATTCGGGTCTTCCACAGTAAAGAGGTTATCGTAGAGGCGAATTTCGGCGTCTTCGGCGTTCTTCGCGTCCACCCAATGGATGGTGCTCTTGATCTTGCGGCCGTCTGCCGGGTTGCCGCCGCGGGACTCGGGGTCATACTCCGCATAGACCTCGACGACGTTGCCGTTTTCGTCCTTTTTGCAGCCGGTACATTTGACAACATAAGTGGTCTTGAGGCGCACTTCATTTCCCGGGAAAAGGCGGAAATAGCCCTTTACCGGGGTCTCCATGAAGTCTTCGGCTTCAATGTACAGCTCGCGGCCGAACGTAACCGTGCGGGTACCGTCTTCGGGACGGTTCGGGTTATTCTCGACCTCGAACGTCTCGGTCCTATCTTCGGGATAGTTCGTCAAAATGAGCTTTACGGGGTTCAGAACGCCCATGACGCGCTTTGCCGTGAGGTTCAGGTCTTCGCGCAGGCAATGCTCGAGAAAGCTGTATTCCACGGTAGAGTTCACCTTGGAAACACCGTTGCGCACGCTGAAATTGCGAATGGAGGCCGGGGTGTAGCCGCGGCGGCGCAGGCCGCAGATGGTGGGCATTCTCGGGTCGTCCCAGCCGCTGACATAACCGCCTTCGACGAGTGCGCGCAGCTTGCGTTTGCTCATGACAGTGTTGTTGATGCCGAGGCGGGCAAACTCGATCTGACGCGGCTTTGCGGGCAGCGTGACGTTGTTGATAACCCAATCGTACAGCGGACGGTGATCCTCAAATTCGAGCGAACACAGCGAGTGCGTGATGTGCTCCATGGCGTCCTCGATGGGGTGCGCAAAGTCGTACATCGGGTAGATGCACCATTTGGTACCGGTGCGGTGGTGCGGCATGTGGTTGATGCGGTAGATGACCGGGTCGCGCATATTGAAGTTGCCGGAAGCGAGGTCGATCTTTGCGCGGAGCGTCATTCTGCCGTCTTCAAACTCGCCGGCGCGCATGCGGGCAAACAGGTCGAGACTCTCCTCCATCGGACGGTCACGGTACGGGCTCTGCGCCGGGGTGGTGAGGTCGCCGCGCATTTCACGCATCTGGTCAGGCGTGAGCTCGCAAACATAGGCAAGGCCCTTTTTGATGAGCTCTACGGCGCCGTTGTACATATCTTCAAAATAATCGGAAGCATAGTAGAAGCGGTCTTCCCAATCGTAGCCGAGCCAGTGGATATCTTCCTTGATGGCATCGACGTACTCCACGTCTTCCTTTGTGGGGTTCGTGTCGTCCATGCGCAGGTTGCAGATGCCGTTAAAGCGCTCTGCGGTGCCGAAATCGACGTAAATCGCCTTGGCGTGGCCGATGTGCAGGTAGCCGTTCGGCTCCGGCGGGAAACGGGTGTGCACCTTCATGCCTTCGCAGCGGCCGCCTTCTGCGAGGTCTTCTATAATAAAATCATCGATAAAACTGCTGCTGATCTCCTCGGAGACCGCTTCGTTTTTGATCTCTTCACTCATAATTTGTCCATACCTTTCCTAATATCAGGTTTTTCCTCTTGCTTTATGCGTTCTCGATCTTTTGAAGGCCGAGCTGTAAACGGCGCAGCGCCTCCTCTTTGCCGAGCACGGCGAGAATTTCCATAGCGCCGCCGGGAGTAACGGTCTGGCCTGCCGCCGCGATGCGTACCGGCCACAGCAGAGTGCCGTTTTTCACTTCGAGGCTCTGTGCGAGGGCAATGAGTGCATCGTGGATGGTATCAACCTGCCAGTTTTCAATGGCGGACAGCGTCTCGATGGCGGCACGCAGCATGACGGGCGCGTTCTCGAGCGTTGCCTTGCTCTTTTTGTTTATGAAGAGGTCTGCGGAATATTCCGGAAGCTCTTTGAAGAAGCCGAGCAGGCTCGGGATTTCCTTAAACTTCAAAATACGCGGCTGCAAAATGGCGTCGAGCACGTCGTACGGCTTTTCTGCGTCGCCGAAAATCTCTTTGTAGTACGGCATCGCCGCGGTGCGGAACTCTTCCCCACTCATCTTGCGGATGTATTCGCCGTTGAACCACAGGAGCTTATCGTAATCGAACACGGCGGGCGATTTGCTGATGCCGTCGATGGAGAATGCTTCTTCGAGCTCTTTCAGCGAGAAAATTTCCTGGTTATCCTTCGGGCACCAGCCGAGCAGCGCGATGTAGTTCGTGATGACAGGCGCGAGGTAGCCGTCTTCGAGGAGGCCCTGAAAGCTTGTGGAACCGTGGCGCTTCGAAAGCTTTGAGACGGAGCCGTCTTCGTTTTTGCCCATGATGAGCGGCAGGTGCACATAAATCGGCTTTTCCCAGCCGAACGCGTCGTAGAGCATGTTGTACTTCGGTGTAGAGGTGAGGTACTCGCAGCCGCGCACGACGTGCGTAATGTGCATGAGGTGGTCGTCGATGACGTTTGCAAAGTTGTAGGTCGGGTAGCCGTCGGACTTTAAAAGCACCTGATCTTCGATCTCTTTGTTTTCAATCGTGATGGTGCCGTAAACGGCGTCTTCAAAGGACGTGGAGCCCTCGAGCGGCACACGCTGACGAATGACATACGGCATACCGGCGTCGAGGTTCTTCCGGATTTCCTCTGCGGGCAGGTCGCGGCAATGACGGTCGTAGCCGCCGAACTCGCCGTCCTGATGAATGGACTCGAGGCGCTCTTTGGTGCAGAAGCAATAGTATGCCTTGCCCTCGCGCACAAGCTGCTCTGCGTAGGGTTTATAAATATCCTTGCGTTCGCTCTGTACATACGGGCCGTATTCGCCGCCGATGTCCGGTCCTTCGTCATGCTGCAGACCGACTTGCTGCAGTGTATTAAATATAACGTCTGTTGCGCCTTCTACATAGCGCTCCTGATCTGTGTCTTCAATTCTGAGCACAAACGTGCCGTTTTGGGACTTCGCCACCAGATACTCGTACAGCGCCGTTCTGAGGTTTCCGACGTGCATGAAACCGGTGGGGCTCGGCGCAAAGCGTGTGCGAACCATTAAAACAACCTCCTTGGTTTTTCGGTGCGTTGCTATCCATGCCGCCGGCATGAAAAAATACTACACCATTATATAATGTTCTATTATATATCTGTGCGCAAAATTTTGCAATAAAAAAACGGGAAAAAGCGCCATCTTTTTCCCGTTTTCTGTTCTTAATTGCCCTTGAGGAACGCCACGTACTCTTCAAGGCACATGTTAAGCTCGTTCATGCGCTGCGCGTGCTCCTTGCCGACGTAGCGATAATGCCACGGCTCGTAATCGATGCCGGTGATGCTCTCTTTGCCTTTGGGATAGCGCTCGACAAAGCCGCATTCTGCAGCGTGCTCCTGCAGTCATGTGTAGGCTTCCGTCTCGCGGAAATCGTCTTCAACATCATTGAAATCGACCGCAAGGCCGGTGTGATGCTCGCTGTACCCCGGCGCCTGAATGGTGATCCGCGCGTCTTCATACGCTTTTTCATAGGTCATGCCGTCTGCCATGCGGCGCTGCACGGCGCGATCCAGCACGCTTTCCTGCTCCTCCACGCTGCGATAGCCCGAGGCAACCCACAAATTGATCTCGTCGTTATACGCTGCATTGATAAGCGCCGTGAGCTCCGGGTACAT
>OLRV01003561.1_pt1 | contig 10763 bp, 10 predicted proteins | sample 1672421 | NCBI WGS metagenome assembly OLRV01 (sample SAMEA3136684, study PRJEB25190) | human gut metagenome | biome: human gut; feature: human-associated habitat; material: faeces | place: Austria | collected 2013
CCTTGCATGTAATAATGAAAAATTTGTGCTTCTTTTTTTGAAAATCAGATCTCGCAATTTTCGATTGCTTCTTTTAACAAAAGATGCTGAATCGCTAAAGGTTCCTGCAAGGTGATCTCTGCTAAAAAATCTGGTCCTTCTGTCTCTATTTTTTGGTCGATCGAGACTTCGTCTTTTTGGTCACGGCGCTTCAGCGCGTTCTGTTTTCTCAATAAAGAATAAATTTGATTGCTTATGATACTTTTATAACTTCCAAAGCTGACTCCTTTGCTTTTTTCGTAAGTTCTCAATGCCTGATATAAAGCGATCCTCGCTTCTTGTTCCCAATCCTCAGTAACATAATTTCTTAAATAGTAAGTGTTTTTCAAACGTAGTAAGAGTGGAAAATATTTTTGATACAGGGCAGCAAATGCTTCTTCGTCACCATTACGTGCAGCGCGCAATAACTCCTCAGACATAAAATAATTCCTCCATAAATTCGTTTATGGAGGAATCTTATCATCAATGATTCATCGAACTGATTAGAACGATATGTTATTTATTTTTTCTCATTAAATCGTCCAATTTTTGGGACAATTTTTTTAACTGCTCTTCATTCCACGGAGAATTACGTCGAAAATCAACAAAATGCATATCTTTATTTTCTTGGGCTATTGTTTTTTCCGTTTTTTTAATCGTTTTATATAACTCGTAAGCAGAAGTTCGCAACGCCCCCTGAGAAAAAATCATCCACTGTTCTGCTAGATCGCTTGTCGCCACTGTTACTTGTGTCAAACGATCATTCAGCTGCCCAGCGATTCTCTCGATATAACTGTCAGCCGTTTCATCTTCTTTCGTAAAAACAACATCCAACTGATATTTCCTATAATTTTGCTGGATGCCCGGTACTAATTGAGCATCGAAGACAACGATGACTTCCAGTCCTTCATATTTCGCATAATTTGATAAACGATGCAAAAGAGCTTCTCTTGCATCTGCCATTTTGTCCTGCTTTTTAAGCTGGACCAGTTCCGGCCACGAACCGATCATATTGTAGCCATCTACAATCAACAGCTGTTTTTTCATGACCTACTCCCCCTGACGTTGGGAAAAAGCCTGATACATCAGCAATCCAGCAGCAACACTGGCATTTAAACTTTGGACGTGCCCAGTCATTGGAATCGTCAGTAATTCATCCATTTCTTTTTTCAATCCTGGACTCATTCCTTTGCCTTCATTACCAATGACTAAAGCAATGGATCCTTTGGCATTCCATTTTTGGAAGTTTGTGCCGGTCATATCTGTGCCAAATACCCAAAATCCTATCTCTTTGAGCTGTTGCACAGCTTGTACCAAATTCGTCACACGTGCAACAGGCACATATTCCACTGCACCAGTGGAAGTCTTTACGATAGGCGTGATTCCAACTGCTCGGTGTTTTGGTATGATCACACCATCAACGCCACTTGCGTCTGCTGTCCGTAAAATCGACCCAAAATTGTGTGGATCTTCGATACTATCCAAAATCAAAAAGAAGGGGTCTTCTTTTTTCTCTTTTGTTCGTTCAATCAGTTGGTCAAGGGATAAATATTCATAAGGTGTAATCGCAAGAACGACTCCTTGATGCACGCCATGATTGCTCAAAGTTTCTAATTTTTGTTTAGGGACCCATTTGACCGGTACAGCTTGCTCACGTGCGATTTCTTTCAGTTCTTCTACTTTTTCTGCTCGTGAATCTTCTTGAAGAAAGAGTTTATTCCCTCGCCCTTGTTGTAGCGCTTCTACTGCGGCATGGTGTCCAAAGACGAAATTATCTTCTAATGCTTCTTCATTTTGATCAGAAACTGACTGATTTCGTCCAGTTTGCTTTTTATTTGGATATCTATTTTGTTTTTTGTCTTCAAATCCACGTTTCGATTGATGTTTGTTTGTTCTTTCTTTACCCATTTTTTTCACCAACTTTCTGAATACACCAGCGGATCAATTCTTCCATCCGCTCGGTTTGTTTTGTCAAATGCAGATAACCCATCAGTGCTTCGAACCCTGTTGCGACCCGGTAAGTCGTAACGTCAGCATTTTTTGCACTCGTATGGCTTTTGGCATTTCTTCCTCTGCGATAATAAAGCTCTTCTTCTTCTGTCAAAAGATGTTCCTCCAGCATTTGCTGAATCAAAAAAGCTTGTGCATTCGCAGAAACATAATTCGTTGCCGCACGATGCAGCTTATTGGGTTTTGTTTCTCCTTGATCGATCAGGTGGTCGCGAACATAGATTTCGTAAATCGCATCTCCCACGTAAGCCAAGGCTAAACCGTTCAATTGTGTGTAATCTCTCATGCTTCTCTTCTCCATCGGGTTCCTTGGGGTGTATCTTCTAATAAGATCCCTTTTTCTTTCAACAAATCACGGATTTCGTCGCTTCGGGCAAAATCACGATTGCTTCTTGCTTGATTTCGTTCTTCGATCAATTGTTCAATCTCTTCATCCAATAATTCTTCTGCTGTAAATAAAATACCGAAGATCGAAAGCCATTGCGAGAATAAAGCTTCTCCCTGTGCCAAGACAGCGGCAGAAACTTCCGGCTGGTCTAGATAAGTGTTCAGCCATTTAGCAAGCTCATAGACCACTGTGATCCCATTTGCTGCATTAAAATCATCGTCCATTTCTTCGATGAATCGCTGTTCCAAATTTTCTAACAAAGCGATTTTATCCGCATCATCTGCCAAATTCTCTGAGGCAGTTTCTTGGCGGAATTTCAAATTGTCAAACGTATTCTTCAGTCGTTGTAAATTGGTGGCTGCTTCTTTCATCGTCGTTTCACTGTAACGGATCGGACGACGGTATTGTGTGGTCGCCATGAAGAAGCGCAAGACTTGTGGATCGACGTTTTGGATCATTTCATGCACAGTGATGAAATTCCCTAGAGATTTACTCATTTTTTCATCGTCTTCGCCAATCGTTACATAGCCATTGTGCATCCAGTAATTAGCGAATTTTTTCCCTGTTTTCGCTTCACTTTGTGCGATTTCATTTTCGTGATGAGGAAATTCCAAATCTTGCCCGCCACCATGGATATCGATCGTTTCGCCTAAATGTTTTGTTGCCATGACGGAACATTCGATGTGCCAACCGGGACGTCCTTTGCCCCATGGTGAATCCCAAGAAATCTCGCCTGGTTTTGCTTGTTTCCACAAAGCGAAATCTAATGGGTCTTCTTTTTGCTGCTGTTCTTCACCAGTACGCTGACTTGCGCCGACTTCCAATTCATCGATGGATTGGTCACTTAATTTCCCATAGTTTTCAAATTTACGGGTACGGTAATACACATCACCTGAAGATTCATAAGCATAGCCTTTTTCAACCAACACTTGAATAAATGCTAAAATATCTGGCATATGGTCCATGACTCTGGGATGCAGTGTAGCAGGCTCGACATTCAACGCTTTCGTATCTTCTTCAAATGCTCGGATGAAACGATCAGCGACTTCTGGTGCTGTGATGCCTAATTCGTTTGCTGTACGGATGATTTTATCGTCTACATCCGTGAAATTCGATACAAAATCGACTTTATAGCCTCGATATTCAAAATAGCGTCGAATCGTATCGAAAGCAATGGTACTACGGGCATTTCCGATATGGATATAATTATACACAGTCGGTCCGCAGACATACATACCGACATGTCCCTTTTGTATAGGAATGAATTCTTCTTTTTTTCTGGTCAATGTATTGTAGATTTTTATCATTCTGATCTCCTCACTTTTTCTCCTTTGATTCGAACGACTTTTGCTGGTACTCCTACCGCTGTAGCATCGTCTGGAACATCTTTCAACACAACGGCACCTGCACCGATTTTTGCGTTTTTTCCGATCGTTACCGGTCCTAATATCTGCGCATTCGCAGAGAGCATGGCTCCTTGTTTGACCGTTGGATGTCTTTTACCTGTTTCTTTTCCCGTACCGCCTAATGTTACGCCATGGAACAAAATCACATCATCCTCGATTTCTGCAGTTTCGCCAATGACGATTCCCATTCCATGGTCGATGAATACACCTGTTCCAATCGTTGCTCCTGGATGGATTTCAACACCTGTCAGGAAACGCCAAAATTGAGCATTGATCTTCGCCAATAAAAAGAGCCGATGCTGATATAAAAAATGAGAGAAACGATGCCAAAACAAGGCATGAAAACCAGGATAGGTCAAAACGATCTCCGCTGTCGAACGTGCAGCCGGATCGTTTCTCTTTGCTGCATCAATCGCTCGGGCAAACCAACTCATGACTTTCCACTCCTTTCGTAAGTATTTTATGTAGGAAAACAGCTTCTTATAAAGAAAAGAAGCGCCTTTTAAATAAGTTTCCTTATCAAAAGACGCTTTCCGCGTGGTTCCACTTTTCTTCATAATCAACGATTATCTCTGACAGCTAACGCCTGTTATACGTTCTTGGCTACTTCGTTTCCTGTAAAACAGTTTCTCCTGTTTTCTGTATTTTCGCCAAGACCACTCCCAGAGGCATTTCGGCAACCATTCATTGATACCTTGCACCACCCGGTATCTCTCTTGTAATGATCAGCTGCTTACTTTTTTCTGTTCATCGTGTTTAGTTCAGTACTTGATTTAAATGTGCTAATGATTTTTCACGACCAAGCAATTCGATCGTTTCAGGCAATTCTGGGCCATGCATTTGTCCTGATACAGCTACACGGATCGGCATGAAAAGATTTTTCCCTTTTACGCCAGTTTCTTTTTGAACAGCTTTGATGGCAGCTTTTACAGTTGGAGCATCTACTACTTCCATTTGTTCTAGCTGTGCTTTAAATGCATGGAGAACAGTAGGAACTGTTTCACCAGCAAGTACTTCTTTTGCTGCTTCATTCAATACAGGATGTTCATTGAAAAATAGCGTAGACAGATCAACGATTTCTGCAGCATAGCTCATTTGAGGTTGATACAGGCTAACGATCTTCTTCACCCATTCGATTGTCTTTTCATCTGGGTTTTCTGCTACACGACCATCAGCGATTAGATAAGGCAGACACATGTCAGTAAATGCATCTAGATCCATTGCTTTGATGTAATGGTTGTTTACCCATTGCAGTTTTTTCGCATCGAAAGCTGCGGGTGATTTACTTAGGCGTTTTGGATCGAACATTTTGATCAATTCTTGGTGTTCGAAGATTTCGTCTTCGCCCACAGGTGACCAGCCCAATAATGCGATAAAGTTGAACATTGCATCTGGTAAATAACCTAATTCGCGATATTGTTCGATAAATTGTAAGATTGATTCGTCACGTTTGCTTAGTTTTTTGCCTGTTTCACTGTTGATGATCAACGTCATATGTCCGAATGTTGGTGGCGTCCAGCCAAATGCTTCATAGATCATCAGTTGTTTTGGTGTATTGGCAATATGGTCATCTCCACGTAAAACGTGAGTGATTTTCATCAAATGGTCATCGACCGCAACAGCAAAGTTATAGGTTGGCATACCATCGCGTTTTTGGATGACAAAGTCGCCGCCGATATTATCGGATTCGAACGAAATAGCGCCTTTTACCATATCTGTAAATGCGTATTCTGTATTGCGAGGCACACGGAAACGTACAACAGATTCTAGACCTTGTGCTTCTTTTTCTGCTTGTTCTTCAGGTGTCAAGTTCGCACATGTTCCTGCGTAATGAGGCATTTCTCCTCTTGCGCGTTGTGCTTCCCGTTCTGCTTCTAATTCTTCTTCTGTGCAATAGCATTTGTATGCTCGATTGCTAGCAAGTAACTGATCAATCAGCGGTTGATAGATTTCTTTACGTTCAGATTGACGGTAAGGGCCGTATTCTCCAGGATTTTCAGGAGATTCATCCCAATCCATTCCCAACCAAGCAAGGTTTTCCAACTGGCTTTTTTCGCCATCTTCGATATTACGTTTTTGGTCAGTATCCTCAATACGAATAATAAAGTCTCCATCATTGTGGCGGGCAAACAAATAATTGAACAATGCAGTTCTTGCATTTCCAATATGCAGGTGCCCAGTTGGACTTGGTGCATAGCGTACGCGTACTTTCGTCATTTTCTTCCTCTTCTTTCAAACTAGACTTTGACTAACAGTAAAAATTCCGTCAGTTACGGCTTCTCAAATATCATTTATTTAAAGCCACTCAGCACAAATTTTACCTTTTCTAAGGTAAATAGTAAAGCCAACTGGTTGAATTTCCTTACCAGTTGGCTGAATTTCTTTTTTATTTTGATTGTTTTGTCTTTTTCTCTGTCTCTTTTTTATTGTCGATCCCTCGTCCTGCATGGGCAGGTTTAGCAAAGATCATGCGTCCAGCGGCTGTTTGAAGAGCGCTTGTCACAACGACTTCGATACGTTCATTCATGTAATGCTGTCCATCTTCTACGACAACCATCGTGCCGTCATCAAGGTAGGCTACCCCTTGCTGGCGTTCTGTCCCAGCTTTTACTACTAGAACATTCATCGTTTCGCCAGGAATGACGACTGGTTTCACGGCATTTGCCAACGCATTGATATTAAGAACAGGTACATTTTGGAATTCAGAGACTTTATTCAAGTTATAGTCATTGGTTACGATGACACCGTCTAAAAGCTTGGCTAATTTGATCAATTTGCTGTCTACTTCGCTGATATCTTCAAAGTCTCCATCATACATTTCGACAGATATACCTTCTTCTTTTTGCAAAGCATTCAATCCGCGACGACCACGCACACGTTTCAAACTATCCCCTGAGTCCGCGATGTATTGTAGTTCGTAAAGAACAAAATTAGGGATCATCAAGGTTCCTTCTAAGAATCCAGTCTTTGTAATATCATAAATCCGACCATCAATGATCACGCTTGTATCCAAGATTTTATATTTATGGAAATTTTCTCCTGATTTTCGTTCTAACAGTTGGCTCTCCACTTGGCTAGCTGTTTCTTGCTCGATTTTTTTACTTCGTGAACCAAAGACTTTCTTCCATTCTTCGATTCGTGTCGTTCCCATTCTCAATCCCAGATAACCTAAGATGATCATCAGTAAAATCGGCAATACACTATTGACGAATGGAATTTCCATATTGTAAAGAGGGGTTGAGATCACAACGCCCAAAGTCAATCCGATGATCGCACCGATCGCACCGAAGAGAAGATAAGTCAAACTGACCTCGCTTAGTTTTTGTTCTACTTGTTTGATAATAGCTGAGATATGTTTGGCCAACAGCAAAGATAATAAAAAGAAAATAAGTGCGCCTAACAAGCTGTTGGTAAATGTATTATTCAGCCACCCATTTGACTGTTGACCAATTGCCTGCCAAGCTGAGGGTAAAAATGAAATACCCAAGCTTGCGCCGACAATGATCATCAGCAACGTAATGACACGTTTTTGCATCGTTTTTCCTCCGTTTCGACAATCATTTATTATTTAGCGGAACACACGCTTCAACGTTTCAGCCAAAGTTGCTACTCCAACGATCTCGATTCCTTTTGGCGCTTCCCAGTTGCCTAAGTTGTTTTTAGGCAGGTAAACTTTTGTGAAGCCGAGTTTTTGGACTTCTTTGACCCGTTGTTCAATATGACTGACACGTCTGATTTCTCCAGTCAGTCCGATTTCACCGATGAAACATTCCGTCGGCTGTGTTCCTTTTTCTTTGTAGCTTGAAGCAATACTGACAGCGATAGCTAAATCAATCGCTGGTTCATTTAATTTTACCCCACCTGCAGCTTTTAAGTAAGCATCTTGATTCTGAAGAAGTAGTCCAGCTCTTTTTTCCAGCACTGCCATGATCAGAGATACACGATTGAAATCAAGACCTGTTGTTGTTCGCTTAGCATTTCCGAACATAGTAGGTGTGACTAATGCTTGGATCTCTACCAAAATTGGACGTGTTCCTTCCATTGCTACAACGATAGCAGAGCCAGTCGCACCGTCTAGGCGTTCCTCTAAGAAAATCTGTGAAGGGTTAGCGACTTCTTCCAATCCATGCTCATGCATTTCAAAAATCCCAATCTCGTTCGTTGAGCCAAATCGGTTTTTTACCGCTCGTAAAATTCGGAAACTATGATGTTGTTCACCTTCAAAATATAACACTGTATCCACCATATGCTCTAACATTCTTGGACCGGCGATCGAACCTTCTTTCGTAACATGACCGACGATAAAGATGGCAATCCCATTTGTTTTAGCGATTTTGAGTAATTCTGCAGTGGTTTCTCTTACTTGGCTGACGCTTCCTGCCACACTTGTGATGTCTGGCTGCGTCATCGTTTGGATGGAATCAATAATAACATAATCAGGGGAGATATGTTCGATGGCACGACTGATTTCATTCATATCTGTTTCAGCGTATAGATAAAATTCTGTGTTGATACTTCCGAGGCGCTCCGCGCGTAATTTTATCTGTTCTGCGCTTTCTTCGCCGGATACATACAAGACTTTCCCGCCTATGGCTGCTAATTGCTGAGAAACTTGTAATAGCAAAGTGGATTTACCAATACCTGGATCACCACCGATCAAGACCATGGATCCCGGTACCACACCTCCACCTAGCACACGGTTCAGTTCTTCTAATTTCATTTTGACCCGAGGTTCTTTTTTAGGGACGACGTCTGCTATTTTTGTTGGTTTCGCTTTTTCTCCTGTCAAACTTGTTCGCGTTCTGCGGTCTGTTGTATCTTGTTCGATTTCTTCGACCATCGTATTCCATTTTCCGCAATTTGGGCAGCGTCCCAAGAACTTAGGCGACACATACCCGCAATTTTGGCAAACAAATTGTACTTTTGATTTTTTTGCCATTGTACCGCCTCCTTTTATTCTAACCATGAGACATTAAATCAAGCTTAAATTTCTTTATCGTTTTATTTACTGGAAGAACCAAATCCGCCTTGACGTTGAGCAGTCGTTTGATCTTGATCTGCTTTTAAAAATGGCAAGAAGATCCCTTGACCGATACGCTCACCTTTTTTGATCACTACATCCTTGAAACCAAAGTTGGTGAATTGGAACATGATATGGCCTTCATTTGCCTCATTATTGTAATAATCGCTGTCAATCACACCCACGCCGTTCGTCAACACTAAAAACCGCTTCAACGGATTGCTTGAACGGTTAGCAAGCTGCAAAAATTCATCTTCTCCCATGTAGGCTTTGATCCCAGTAGGTACAAGGATCGGTTTCAACTGTTTTTCATTTTCTGATACGTCTTTTTTCAATGTATCTGCGATTGTTTCCAATCCTTTTTTCCAGCCTGCTTTCCAGATACTTGGAATCACGACCTCTTCTGCTGCTTCAAAATCATAGCCAGCAGCATGATGTGTAGCGCGCTGCGGTAGATTGATATTTTGCTCTTTATATTTAGAAATAACTTCAAATCCTCTTTTTCTCACCGGTTTTCCTCCCTAAATAAACTACTCCTATTCTAACATATTCGAGGCTATAAAAGACTCTCTTTACAAATTCTTCAAGAAATTCTGCTATCCTAAAGTCAACCATTAACGCGTTCTTTTACCGAACAACTGCAAGTTGTACAAAAAAACTATTTTTTACATGACTTTACTCGTCAAAACAAGTAGAATAGAACGAAATTAATGAGTGGATATTTGATTGAGGTGTCACATGCGTAAAGAAATAAAAAATGCAAAACGAATTATTGTCAAAGTAGGAACAAGTACATTGATCTATCCCAATGGAAACATCAATCTTGCGGCGATCGATCAGTTAGCTTTTGTCCTTTCCGATCTTAGAAATCGTGGAAAGGAAGTGATCCTAGTCTCATCGGGAGCTGTAGGCGTCGGTATGCATAAATTACATTTGTCAGAACGTCCGACTTTGATCCCTGAACAGCAAGCTGCGGCGGCTGTTGGTCAAGCCGAATTGATGAATATCTATAATCAAAGATTCAGTGTATATAATCAGCAGACAGCACAAATCCTCGTGACAAGAGACGTGGTAGATTACCCTGAAAGTCGTAAAAATGTGAGGAATACATTGGAACAGCTTTTGATCATGGATACGATTCCTATCGTGAACGAAAACGATACTGTCGCAGTAGATGAATTAGATCATCTGACAAAATTTGGCGATAATGATCAGCTGTCAGCAATCATGGCAAAACTTGTCGCGGCAGACCTTTTGATCGTTCTTTCTGATATCGACGGTTTTTATTCAGATAATCCGACTACAAATCCCGAGGCTCAGATGTATCGCTATATCGATAAAATCGATGAAAAGATTCTGGCACAAGCAGGTGGTGCAGGCAGCACCTTTGGAACAGGCGGTATGCAAAGTAAATTAAAAGCAGCTTCTAGGATATTTGAAGCAAACAGTGCAATGATTCTAGCAAATGGAAAAAATCCGGCAATCATTTTTGATATTCTTGCAGGAAAAGAAGTAGGTACTTTATTTAAGGAGGACTTGAAATGACTGATTTGATGCAATTAGGGCAACAGGCAAAAGATAGTGCGCAACAACTAGCACTTATGCCTACAAACCGTAAAAATGAGCTACTTGTTCAGATGGCGAAAACCATCAAAAAGAATCAACAAGCGATCATCGAAGCAAATCAGAAAGACTTAGAAAAAGCAGTCGAAAACAATATCAGTGAAACGATGCAAGACCGCTTGCAGCTGACACCTGAGCGAATCAATGCCATGGCTGCAGAGATCGAAAAGATTGCTTCGTTAGACGATCCTATTGGAAAAGTAGATGAGATGTGGACGAACACCGACGGATTGAGAATCGGCAAAAAGCGCGTGCCCCTCGGCGTGATCGGTATCATTTACGAATCTCGTCCAAATGT
>OLRV01003569.1_pt1 | contig 10744 bp, 8 predicted proteins | sample 1672421 | NCBI WGS metagenome assembly OLRV01 (sample SAMEA3136684, study PRJEB25190) | human gut metagenome | biome: human gut; feature: human-associated habitat; material: faeces | place: Austria | collected 2013
CCAGCGTGACAAAGATGCCCAGCTGCGCCGCCGCACCGAACAGCATGAGCCACGGCTTTTCCAGCAGCGGGCCAAAGTCGATCATCGCGCCGATGCCGATGAACAGCAGCAGCGGAAACAGTTCGTTGGACATGCCCGCCTCAAACAGCGCCGAGATCGGCCCCACGGTGTCCCCCTGGGTGATGGCACCCGACAGCGGCAGGTTGACAAGAATCGCGCCGAAGCCCATCGGCAGCAGAAGACTCGGTTCCATCTTTTTGACGATGGCCAGGTAGATCAGCAGCCCGCCGATCACCCACATGACCACCATCTGCCAGGTGAGGTTGCCGAAGTTGCTGAACAACCCGGCAAAAGTTTGTAAGATCTGCATACAGTACCTCCCAAATTCTGGGCGGCAGGGTATAAAAATAGAGACCCCTGCCGCAGAAAACTGCGGCAAAAGTCTCAGTGTTTACAGTATGCTCCGGGGCCGTGCGGCCCGTGGTGACGAAGCGATACAGCGCGGCGGACCGCGTCCCTTACTCCCTTTTACCTTGCCCATAGTATAGCGGATGGCGGGCAAAATTGCAAGGAAATTTTTGCAAAAAACGCACAGACGCGGCAAAATGTTGCACAGGCAAAAAAGCTGTGTTATACTTTTATGGTAAAAAGCACAACGAAACTGAGGAACCTGCTATGATTAAAATTGCCATTGTCGAGGACGAAGCCGCGGTACGCGACCAGCTGACCGACTATGTGCGCCGTTACACCCGCCAGTACGGCACCGAGTTTGAGGTGACCTGCTTTACCGACGGCGACGAAATACTGGAAAACTACCGTCCCGCCTTCGACATCGTCTTTCTGGATGTGGAGATGAAGCGCCTCAACGGCATGGAGACCGCCCAGCGCATCCGCGAGCTGGACGACGATGTGCTGCTCATCTTCATCACCAACATGGCGCAGTATGCCATCAAGGGGTACTCGGTGGGGGCGCTGGATTACGTGCTCAAGCCCGTGCCGTACTTTGCGTTTTCGCAGCAGCTGCAAAAGGCGGTCAACCAGCTGGCCCGGCGGGCGCGGCATTACCTGGCAGTCCCGGTGGACGGCGGTATGCGCCGCCTGGACACCGCCGCCATCTATTATATGGAAAGTGACGGCCACAAGGTCTGCTTTTACACCGAGGATGGCGACTTCATCGCCCCCGGCGCGCTGAAAGCCTTTGAGGAAAAGCTGGCGAACCGCCCCTTTGCCCGCTGCAACAGCGGGTATCTGGTCAACCTGGCGCAGGTGCGCGGCGTGCAGCAAAGCGAGGTCCAGGTCGGGCCGCACACCTTACAGATCAGCCGCCCGCGGCGCAAGGCGTTTCTGGCCGCCCTGGCCGATTACATCGGGGGTGAGGGCGTATGACCGCAGTACCGGACATCCCACGCCTGTACACGGCCCTGGCCGAGTGCCTGGCTACTTTATTATATGCCCGGCAATTGACGCCGCGCTATTCATCCAGACGCAGCACCGTCAACAGCCTGATATGGATGGCCGGGCTGGCGGTGTTTATGCAGCTGACCGGCTCGGTGCCGCTGGTGCTGTGGCTTCCCTGCATGGTGGCCGCCATCGGCTCGATGTATCTGTTTTTGTGGCGCACCTGCGAGACTACCCCGCTGGAAGCCGGGTATTACTGTGCCCGGGCGTTTATTTTGGCCGAGCTGGCCGCCAGCGTGGAGTGGCAGCTGCACTGTGCCCTGTGGCCCCAGCGCACCGGACGCGACCCGCTGGCCGTGCTGCTGCTTGTTCTGGTGTACGGTGTGCTGTTTACCGCCGTATACTGGATGGAAAAGCGTCGCAGCACCCAGCCCGCCAAGCTGCACATCTCGCCCTTGGGCATGCTGACGGCGGTCATCATGGCCATCACGGTTTTCGCCGTCAGCAATTTGAGCTTCGTCAATAACAACGAAGCCACGATGAGCATCCGCTATATCCGCACGCTGGTGGACCTGGCGGGCGTGCTGATTTTGACCGTCCAGCACGAGCAGCTGCGGGAAAGTGCCCTGCACAGCGAGCTGACCGCCATGGACGATGTACTGCGCCGCCAGTACGAGCAGTACCGCCAAAGCAAGGAAAACATCAAGCTCATCAACCGGCGCTACCATGAGTTAAAGGTGCAGATCGCCACCATCCGTGCCGAGCGCGACCAGGCCAAGCAGGATGCCGCGCTGGCCGCCATGGAAAGCGACATCCGCCGCTACGAGGCCGAGAACAAGACCGGCAACCCCGTATTGGACACGCTGCTGACCGCCAAAAGCCTGTACTGCCAGCAGCACGGCATCAACATGACCTGCGTGGCCGACGGCAAGCTGCTGGATTTTCTTTCCACCGGCGAGATTTGCACCATCGTGGGCACCGCGCTGGATAACGCCACCGAGAGTGTGGCCGCCGAGCCGGACCCGGAGAAGAAGCTGATCCGGGTAGCCATCTACGCGCAGAACGGCTTTGTGATGCTGCGGTTCGAGAACTACTGCGCCCAGCCCGTAGAGCTTGGCCCCGACGGCCTGCCTCTGCGCAGCGCCCACGGCGGCTATGACCTGAAAAGCGTCCGCGCCGCCGCCGAAGCCCACGGCGGCACACTGACCCTGCATTGGGAGAACGAGTGGTTTACGCTGCGCGTGCTGCTGCCGCAAAAGAATGAACTGTGAAAGAACTCCGGAGACAGCTCCGGAGTTTTTTTGATGGTGCAGATTGCACAAACAGGCAAGACGAAAAACCGGCAAAATGACCAATAAAAATTGACGTACTCCGCTGGAATCGACAGATTGTGAATCGAAACCGACAATTTATGTATTTTTTGTGTTTTTTCTGTAAAAAGACGCTATAATAAAGGAGCAAAATTCGGCGAGGCCGAAAAAGAAGGAGAAAAAAGCATGAAAACGTTCCTCTGCGTTGTACGGCGGGTATTGGCGGTTCTGCTGGCGCTTATCTTTGCGCTACTGGGGGCTGCCTGCCTGATTGCCATTCCGCTGTCCAACAACTATTCGGCTATGGTCAGTATGGCCATAGCAATGCCGACCACCGCCAAAAGCGGCGGCAGCAATCCGCAGTATTTCACCAGTGACTATTCCTCCGCCGCGGCGGTGCAGGAGGCCTCGGCTCAGCTCTGCCGCGAAATTGAGCAGGAGGGTATGGTTCTTCTGCGCAATAACGGGGACGCCCTGCCGCTGGCCAAGGGCACAAGCGTGACCCTTCTGGGCGAAAGCGCAGCCGACCTTGTCTATGGTGGCGCAGGCGCGGGCAGTGTGGACACCTACACCGCGCCCAATCTGCGGCGGGCGATGGAAGCCGCAGGCTTTACCGTCAACCCGGTGCTGTGGGACTTCTACACCACCGGCGCGGGTGCCTCTTATAAAAAGGAAGTGCCCAGCGTTACCGGGCAAGGCCGCTTTGCAGCCAACGAGGCCCCGCAGAGCGCCTACACGCAGGCTGAATTTGACAGCATGGCGCAGTACAATGATGCTGCAATCGTGGTGATTGGCCGCAGCGGCAGTGAAAGCGTGGATTTGCCGACAGAGTACCTCTCCTTCACGCAGGAGGAGCGCAACCTGATTCAGATGGCAACCGAGCGCTTTGACAAGGTGATTCTGCTTCTGAACGTGACTAACCCCATCAATATGACGGAACTCAGCCCATACGACATTGACGCTGTGCTGTGGGTGGGCGCGCTGGGGCAGGAGGGTGCCTATGCCATCGGCGAGGCACTGAACGGCACAGTGAACCCCAGCGGCCACTTGGTGGACACCTGGGCGGCTGACGCAGCCTCTGCCCCGGCCGCTGCGAATCTGGGCGACTACACCATCACAAACAGCGATGTGTTTGCCGGTAACAAGTATATTGTCTACGCCGAGGGCGTCTATGTCGGTTACCGCTACTATGAGACCCGCTACGAGGATGCCGTTCTGGCACAGGGCAACGCGGGTGATTTTGACTACGATGCACAGGTGGTGTACCCCTTCGGCTACGGTCTGAGCTATACGGACTTCAGCTGGTCGGATTATAAGATGACCGAAACGGCGGACGGCTTTGCGCTGAATGTCACCGTCACGAACACCGGAAAGGCTGCGGGCAAGGAGGTTGTGCAGGCGTATCTGCAGAACCCGTATACGGAATATGACCGTGCCAACCGCATTGAAAAACCGGCGGTGGAGCTGGTCGGCTTTGCCAAGACGGATACTCTGCAGCCCGGCGAAAGCCAGACCGTCCAGATTGATGTGGACAAGAGTGCCATGAAGGTCTTTGACGCCTACAGCGCGGGCACCTACATTCTGGAGGCAGGGGACTACTACCTGACGGCTGCCGCCAACGCCCATGAGGCCGCCAAGAACATTCTGGCCGCCAAGGACGCAGCGGTGGACGGCAATGCGGCGATGACCGCGCTCTACAATCAGGCGCAGACCGACACCAAGACCTTTGCAACGGCAGAAACCGGTGCAACCGTCACCGCACAGATGGCGGATGCGGATATTACGACCTACGACGCTGACTTTACCTATCTGAGCCGCAGCGACTGGACCGGCACCTGGCCGACCACCTACCAGAATGGCAGCTGGGAGGCCCCGGAAACCGTTCTGACCGCGCTGGAAATTACCCGCCCGGAGGATGAAAGCGCCGAAATGCCGACCTTTGATGAGGCGGGCAACCTGAAGCTGTGCGAGCTGATTGGCGCGGACTATGACGATGCCCGCTGGGAAACGCTGCTGAGCCAGATGAGCAAGAAGGACACTTACAATCTGATTCGCCATGCGGGCTATGGCACGATGGCGGTCGAGAGCATCGGCGCGCCCGGCACGGTACATAAGGATGGCCCCGCAGGCATTTCCAGCACGCTGGCGGGCGGCAACCTGCACTGCATGGCGTATGAGCCTGCGGTGGTGCTGGCTTCGACCTACAATGTGAAGCTGGCGTCCCGCCGCGGCAAGCTGGTGGGCGAGGACAGCCTCTCCAGCGGGGTGCAGGTCTGGTATGCCCCGGCTATGAACATCCACCGTGCAGCCAACAGCGGCCGTAACTTTGAGTATTATGCCGAGGACCCGCTGCTCTCCGGCGTATTTGGTGCAGCGGAAACTGCCGGTTTCCAGAGCAAGGGCGGCATTGTCACCATCAAGCATTTTGCCTTCAATGACCAGGAGACCAACCGTATCGGCGGTGCGATGTTCGTCAATGAGCAGGCCGCCCGCCAGCTGTACCTGAAGCCCTTTGAGATGAGTGTTGTGGACGGCGGCGCTGTGGGCATTATGAGTGGTATGAACCGCATCGGTTGCCGCTGGATTGGCGGTCATGAGGGCGTTATGACCAACATCCTGCGTGGTGAGTGGGGCTACAAGGGCTTTGTCATTACCGACCAGACCTCCTTCAACAGCTTTGGTTACTGCGACATCCGCGAGGGTCTGGCTGCGGGCAATGACCTGTGGCTGAACACGGCCTACGATATGTGGGCGCTTAATGACAGTGAGCTGACTGCAACGGTTATGCAGAACGCCCGCACAGCCGTGCACCGCTATCTGTACGCGGTGGCCAACTCCAACGCAATGAACGGTGTGGATGTCGATACCACGGTCAAGAACATCATCCCGGCATGGCAGTATGGCTACGTGGTGTTGGTGGTCTTTGTGGCGGTGATGTGGTTCTTCGGCTTCAAGGCGGTGCGCGCGCTGTGGGCCAGCAAGCGCTATCTTGACAAGAAGGCAGAGCGCAAGGCCAAGCGTGCTGCTAAGAAGACTGCCAAGGCCAACAAAGCGTAAAAACAGCAACTTGCACAAGCCATAACATATAAATTTAGGCAAAACGCACAGAGAATTTTCTGTGCGTTTTGTTTTTTTGCAAAGTATGCGCCAAAAACAGCAGATTATGCAAAAAATGCGCCGGGGGGGCAGCGATTCTGCTACAATAATGACAATGCAAAAGCAGACGCCTATACAAAGCCCGCAAAGCTGAAAACAAGGATAACTAAGCTATCCCCCTAAAAGAAGGAGTGCGTCCCCGTGAAAAACACCGAAATCATTGCAAAACTGAATTTAGAGCAAAAATGTGCGCTGCTTTCGGGCGCGGGTACCTTTACCACCCGCGGTTATCAAAAGGCGGGCGTACCGGCCATCACTCTGTCGGACGGACCCAACGGTGTGCGCAAGCAGGCCGGGGCGGCGGACCATCTGGGGCTGAACCCCAGCGTGCCGGCTACCTGCTTTCCCACGGCTGTCACTGTGGCCTGCAGCTGGGACCCCGCTCTTGGCGAGGAGCTCGGCAAGGCCATGGGGGACGAAGCCGCCGCGCAGGAAGTCGCCGTACTGCTGGGGCCGGGCCTCAACACCAAGCGCAGCCCCCTCTGCGGCCGCGACTTCGAGTACTTCTCCGAGGACCCTTACCTTGCGGGCAAGATGGCCGCAGGCTATGTGCGGGGCATCCAATCCAACGGCATCGCCGCCTGCCCCAAGCACTTCGCCGTCAACAGCCAGGAGCTGCGCCGCATGGCGTCGGACTCTGTGCTGGACGAACGCACCCTGCGGGAAATCTACCTGACCGGCTTTGAGATCGTGGTGAAAGAATCTGCACCCAAAACCATCATGTCCAGCTACAATTTGGTCAACGGCACCTACGCCAACGAAAATGCCCATCTGCTGCAGGACATCCTACGCAGGGATTGGGGCTTTACCGGCGCTGTCGTTACCGACTGGGGCGGCTCCAACGACCATGCACTGGGCGTAAAGAACGGCTCCACGCTGGAAATGCCCGCTCCCGGCGGTGACGCCGTGCGGGAACTGCTGGCCGCTGTCAAGTCCGGCAAGATCACCGAGGCCGATGTGGACGCCCGCCTGGACGAACTGCTGACGCTGATTTACGACACCCACGCCGCTGTGCAGAACCACAGCCGCAGCTTTGATGCCGACGCCCACCACGCACTGGCCCGCCGCGCCGCTGCCGAAAGCACGGTGCTGCTGAAAAACGAGGACAACCTGCTGCCGCTGGCGGCGGGCACGAAAGTGGCCGTCATCGGCGACTTTGCCGAGACCCCGCGCTACCAGGGCGCAGGCTCCAGCGCGGTCAACTCCATCAAGGTAGATTCGCTGCTGGGCTGCTGGGCCGAAAGCGGACTGAAACAGGTAGGATTTGCCGCCGGTTTCGACCGCCAGGGCAAGCCCGACGCCGCCAAGCAGGCTGAAGCCGTGGCGCTGGCCCAAAAGGCTGACGTAGTGCTGCTCTGCATGGGCCTGGACGAGATCAAAGAGAGCGAGGGCCTGGACCGCAGCGATATGTGCGTAGCATCGAACCAAATCGAGCTGCTGCGTGCGCTGCAAAAGGTCAACCCCAACATTGTGGTGGTGCTCAGCGCCGGTGCATCGGTGGAGACCTCTTGGGCGAACCACTGCAAGGCGCTGGTCTACGGCGCTTTGGGCGGCCAGGCCGGGGCCGGGGCCATGCTGGACGTGCTGACCGGCAAGGTCAACCCCAGCGGCAAGCTGGCCGAGAGCTGGGCCAAGGCGTATTCGGATACCCCCGCTCGGGACAACTTTGCCGGCGACGGCCGCACCGTGCAGTACCGCGAGGGGGTGTACGTGGGCTATCGCTACCACCAGACGGCCGGGGTCGCTCCCGCTTATCCGTTTGGGTTTGGCTTAAGCTACACCACCTTTGCCTATGCTGACGTAAAAGCCACGCCCCAGGGCGTAAGCCTGACCGTGACCAACACCGGAGACCGTGAGGGTGCCGAGATCGTGCAGGTCTACGTAGCCAAGCCTGATGCCAAGATCTTCCGCCCCGCGCAGGAGCTGAAAGGCTTTGCCAAGGCGCAGCTGGCGGCAGGGGAGAGCAAGCGGGTGACTGTTGCGCTGGATGACAAGGCGTTCCGCTACTGGAACACGATGACCAACGCCTGGGAGGTCGAGGGCGGCAGCTATGAAGTCCGCGTCGGTGCCTCCTGCGAGGACATCCGCCTGACCGCTGTTGTTACTGTGGCCGGTACCGGTGCACCCAACCCCTACGAGGGCAAGAGCCTGCCGCACTACACAGGCGGCAAGGTGCAGAACGTGCCTGACGCCGAGTGGGAGACCCTGCTGGGCCGCCCCATCCCGGACGACACCGTAAAAATCGACCGCAACATGACCCTGGGCGAGCTGAACCACAGCCGCAGCCCGCTGTGCTGGCTGATCTGGCTGGTGCTGCATACGCTGCTGACCGCCAGCTACAAAAAAGGCCAGCCCAACCTGAACGTGATGTTCCAATACAACATGCCGCTGCGCGCCCTGGCCAAAATGACCAGCGGGGCCATCAGTATGGGCATGGTGGACGGCATCGTGCTGGAAGCCAAGGGCTTCTGGGTGATTGGCCTGGTCAAGGTCATTCTTGAGGCCATCAAAAACATAATTCTCAACGCGCAGCTGGAAAGCCGCCTGCGCAACAGTTGACGGAGGTGCAACGTGCAATTCTGGAATAACTTCGCGGCCAAGCACCCCGCCGCTGCCAAGTGGGTGCGGGAGGGCGGCCTGTTCGTGGTCGTGTCCAATCTTATCACCGTTTTTAAGTATCTGCTGCTGCAGTTTTTGCCCAAGGCCTTTGCCAGCCTGCCGGTGGTAGACTTCGGCTGGCCGGGCATCCCGGTCACGCTGTTTGGCGAGACCTTCCAGTGGAATATTCTGGGCTACGATGCTGCCCACGGCGGCCTGCCCTACTTCTGCGCCTACATGATCGCCATGGTCATCGGCGAGTGCATCAACTTCCCGATCCAGCGCAACTTTGTGTTCCGCAGCAAGGGCAATCTGGCCAAGCAGATTGGCTGGTACGTGGTGGCGTTCTGCCTCATCACCTGCATCGTCAACTCCATCAACTGTGTGTGGGTGGCAGTGGCCGGCCTGCTGGTGCCGGACTTCATCTACAACATCGGCACTACCGTTTTGAACGGCGGTATCTCGATGGTCATTTTCTTCTTTGTGAATAAAATCATCTTCCCCGAGGGACAGCAGAAGAAAGACTAAGCGCTCTATAAAAATACCGGTCGCCCGGATAAGGCGGCCGGTATTTTGTTTGTGTGGGCGTTATTTGCTTATAGATGTTCTGGAACACGAAGGAGTAGTTCTTCATCATCCCCTCCGGGAACACAAAATGGGTGCCGTGGGCCTGCAGCCAGGCGATGGCCTTTTCCACGCGCTCCAGCGGGTAGCTGTGGTTGCCCTCGCCCTTGGCAGGGGACATTGTCATCACGTTGACACCCTGCCCCAGCAGCCACTTGACCATGGCGCGGGCCAGCGTGTCCTCGGGGTCATCGCCCAGTATAGCGATGATAAAACAAAGCTGCCGCACAGCTTCGTCTCTGTGCGGCAGTTTTCTTATCGCTATTCCTTTAAATTAAGCCCTTGTCGGCGCAATAGTGATAGATGCCATCCTCGTACACCGGGCCGCAGATTTCATCGGCGATGGCTTTCAACTCGGGCGAGCCATTCTCCATAGCCACACCGGTGCCCACAGCCTGCAGCATTTCCCGGTCGTTGTTGCCGTCGCCAAAGGCCAATGCTTCGGCCTTGTCCAGCCCGTAATAGGCCAGCATTTTTTCAATGCCGATGCCCTTGCCGCCGCTCGCAGGGATGACATCCACCGCGCGGTCCCACCAGGCGGCGATCTTCGCCCCCGGTGCACCGTCCAGCAGGGCAGGGTAGTCCTTCGGGCGGCAGCCCAGCATCAGCTGGTAAATGTCTTCCGCGCACACAGCGTCAAAGTCGTCCGCCACAGGCACGGGTTCGTTGGCAATGAAAAAGTAGTCGGTCAGGTCGGTGTCGGCGCCGTTGGCCGCCAGGCGGTCCCTGGTAGAAACACAGACCGGCCGCCCCAGCGCCGCCGCGTTTTGGATAAAACGCACCACGTCCTTGTGGGGGATGGGGTTGCTGAAGATGACACCTTTCCTGTCATAGCACAGCGAGCCGTTGAAGGTCAGGTACGCATCAAACGCAACCCCGTCGATTTTGGGCAGCACCATGGGGGAGCGCCCAGTGGCGATGCAGATTTTGATGCCGCGGTCCTGCAAACGGTGCAGGGTCTCCAACATTTTTGGGGTGATTTTCTTCGCCTGCATATCGATCAGCGTGCCGTCAATATCAAAGAAAACGATTTTCGTCTGCGGCATGGGGTACCTCTCCTTTAAACGATATACAATCAGTATACTGCCGTGATGGCACAGTTTCTATCAATTTCCCGCCCAAAAGCAGCAGAATCCCGCCAAAATAGGCGGTCAGTGCATCCAGATGTTGTTTTCCAGGTCCTTCAGGCGGCTTTTGTAGTCGTTGATCAGGGCGTCCGTATTTTCCCCGTCCGGGAAGCTGACCAGGTAGCTGTCCCCGGCTTCGTGGAAGCCCACGATCCCGGCCAGGCCTGCCATCTCGGCCACTTTCAGCAGGGTATGGTAGTCATACTCGGCCGCGCTGATGTACAGATTCTTCAAAATCAAGACCTCACTTTTCCGGCGCAGAATGCTGCGCAATTATAGCTATTATACCAGCCCCGGCCGGATTTTGCAAAGCGGATTTTATCGGGGCAATTTGCCCGATCCGTCTCCCCCCGCAGGGCGGGCGGGGGCGTTGTCCCCGGCCGCATGGAGGATACCCCTTGGTATTCCGCCCGCACAACAAAAAAGCAGGCGGCCCATCTCATCCTGAACTGCACCCCATTTGTTAGACAGTATGGTATACTATCTAACAAGTGGGGTGTTTTGCTATGCCAAAAGGAGTACCAAACAAAC
>OLRV01003570.1_pt1 | contig 10743 bp, 13 predicted proteins | sample 1672421 | NCBI WGS metagenome assembly OLRV01 (sample SAMEA3136684, study PRJEB25190) | human gut metagenome | biome: human gut; feature: human-associated habitat; material: faeces | place: Austria | collected 2013
ATTCAGTGACCTTCATAAAAAGACAAGTGGCAGATGTATTACTAAAAACATTCAAACGTACGTAAAGGAATCGCCCTGCCTAATACCATTAATAGACTTTTTTATAAAATGGACCAATAACATCCTTTTGCTTCCTTTTCTCCTAGACAATGGCACTAAGCCTTCAGAGCCGATTTCAAGGGCATATTATCAACGATAAAGTGAAAGTCTTAGAGAATTCAAGAATTAGTTCTGCCCCGATATAGGAATCGAGGCAGAACCTTATTTTCTGGAACAATTGGAACAATTGGAACAGTAAAAATTACAGAACTCATTATCCAACAGCTTTTCGTTCATTCTGCTGACAGCGCATACAAAGCGGTCGCCCATACTGCTTCATTGAATAATCGCTCACTTTGTCACTGATAGCAGCTCCACAATCAGCGCAGCGTCTTACCTGCTGCGCTCTCTTTTTACTTGCAATAGGAACTGTCCGTCTGGGCTGTTCAGCTGGGCCGGATTGTTCTGTCGGTTTTGCGATAGAAGTATGAACATCTGTTTTTACATCAGCTTCCGGATCATCACCAGTACTGATGTTCAGTGTCAGCATATAGGCATACTTTATGGCCGCAGTTTCAGCCTTCATGACAGCCTTATCTCCGGCATCCTGTCCAGAACCGATACCTACGATTTCAAAGGTTTCACCGGTTTCGACGTCCATCAAGGTAATCGTCATCTGAATCGTGGCCAGTTTTTCGATATTCCCTTTAAGGGTCGTCACATCGTTCAGGTCGAAGAGTTCCGGCTTGGCCAAGGAGATGATCCCATGCTTGACGAAGGACTGGTTCACCTTTTCCAGTACATCGGCACTGGTGGCATACTTATATCCGTGGAACTGATTCTTCCCATTCTTTTGGACGTAGCTGCATTCATGCATGACATCCAGTAATTTAGCAGCTAATTTTTTCATAGACCTTCCGTCTCCTTTCCTACGGAAGCCCAGATATGTTTGTACAAGGCTTCCGATTCTTTCCCTTCCGGGTAATACCAATCCGTTTCGCAGCCGTTGAAGAAATGGACGTCGCCCACGTTGAAGCAGTCTTCATCGGCCCAGAGTATCCGGAAATCATCGTCCCGGAAGGCTTTGGACAAGGCTTGGACGGCTTTTATGGGGGCTGCTTTACGGGTTACAAACTGAAATACAAGGAACCCATCTTCGTAATGGGAAATACAAGGCTGTCCGAAAGGGGCAGCCTTTGTAAATTCCTTGGGATGCATAGTGATGATTTCCAAGATGTTCCCTACCTGATTAGCCATCGTATCACCTTCATTTCATAGGAATCTTGTCTTTCGACACATCGAAGCACAGTTCTTTCTTCTCCAGATTCACACTGGCTTTGTACAGCTCCCCATTGAAGGCAATGACACATTTAAAGTCGGGGAACTGAGCGATAACCTTCACGTTTTCCGTATGTATTGCGATTTCCATGTTTTCCAACCTCCTCTTCACATGGCTTCCTTTTCCCTAGCCAGTCTTTGGGCATAGGGGCAATTGCTACGAGCATCACAGTAAGATTCACACTTACGATCATTCCAACGCTCCTTTGAGGAGCAGATTGGTGGCAGTTTCTTTTCCTTCATACATTCATGGAATATTTCTGCCTTGTGATGGAAGTAGCGGAGTATCCAGCGGTCGCTGATCCGGTTAATGGGGATGACGTAGATGGATTGCGTGATTCCCCGCTCAGCCGCTATCCGCAGGTTATTGTCCCGGCACATGGCCTGTATGTACATTTCCTGTACCGGAAAACCTTCCTGTTCCAGCAGGATACGATAGTAATTGAGCTGGATAGCCCAATCGAGGACGTGATGAACTCCATCATAGCGAAGTTCATTCCGATACTTCGGCTGTCCTTTCCGGGAACCTGTCTTGTAGACTTCGCCTGTCGGGACCCGTTCCTTATATATCCCCAAGGCTTTCATGAGCTTGTAGGAACTGGTGACTTTCAGGTCTCCCAGGACACCATCGCTGTTGTTCAGAATGTTTCCGTAAAGGTCAAACTTGCCACTGGTCAGCATGTCACTGAGGCGGACTTCACTGAGCATGTCCCCGTCTGTGAAATTCTCATTGATAGTATGAATAGCCTGACCATGCAGGGCATACAGAACATCCTGCGGATTGACAGCATATTCGGTCGTCCGTTTCAAATAGGTTTCCCGTACCCCGGCAATGAGTTCGGTGACAGTCGGTTCTTTTATTCCCCGGTGAAGCGATTTGGCAATAGCCCTCAACGTCGGAAGGAACATGCATCTTTTTCCATGAGGGCACTGGAGAAGACATTCGTTGATAGGTACTTCCTGTCCGTTCGGGCAGATGAATCGTGTTGCTGGCATAACAATCTCTCCTTTCTGAATCAATCATCCCAATAATGTGGGTGCTGTTCCCGGATGGACTTGTCACCGTATTTACCGATGATGACATGGTCCAATAAGGGGATATGCAACAGTTCTCCGGCTGAAATCAGGTTCCGTGTCACAGCCAGGTCTTCACTGCTGGGTTCAGCATCCCCGGAAGGATGGTTATGGGCGACAATGATGGATGTCGCTAAATGCTGCAGGGCAGCTGAGAATACTTCCCTAGGCTGGGCCAAGGATGAATCCACTGTCCCGATAGTGATGCACCGGCATCCCAAGGGCTGGTTCTTGGTATTCAGGAAGACGGCCCAGAATTCTTCCACTGGCTTATCTTCGAGGAACTTGAAATACTGCATGGCTGCATACGGGGAATTCAGTCCCCGTGGGACCTTGACCTTCTGCAAGGCAATCCGGCTCACCATTTCACGCAGGCATTGCATTTTATGGAGTTTGGCTTCCCCAATCCCCTGATAAGACTTTAATTGTTCATCTGACGCCATCCGGAAGACGTTATATAAGTTGGAATAATCGTGCAGAAGCCCTTTGGCACTGGCTTCAGGGATGAAAACAGACAACAACTGTTCGTCACTGACTTGTTTCAGGTTTTCCATACTAAGACCTCCTTAAAAAAAGCCCCGATCCATGATGGACCGGGGCTTGCTCTGTATCGAATCATTTTTCCGCCAACGCCAAGGCTGGGATATCTGGAGTGACGTTCTTCATAGGCCTCATGTTCTTGGCTTTCAGCGCCTTATTGTCGACGGGAGCCATGAGGAACTCACCGCCGATACGTTCCATATCCGTCGCCCTTTCATAGCTTGCCGCCAGCTTACTGGCATCGGTGATGGCATTCATCATTCCATAGCGGCTCAGGTCCCGTCCCATGAACAGGGACCGCAGGACATTGCCCCGTTCGCTCTGGTTCAGCTGATACGTGTCGGCCAGCAGTTCGACTTCCTGCACTGGATCATGGGTCAGCGGGATGTGCATGGCTTCCTTCATCTTATCGACCGTCATGAGGAACCGGCTTTCATCGACGGCACAGCGGACGATATCCTGTACCTTCATGAAAAAAGCCTTATCATCGGCCCGCAGGGTTTCATCTGAATATAGCTCATAGGCTTCATCAGCATCCATATCGACCTGTTTGCCTACATGGTACTTCTTCTGGCTGTAATCCTTGCAGATAAGGCCATTCTTGCAGACAAGTCTGTATACTAGCGGCTCTACTTTGAGACTGCCCAAACCGATTTCACTGTTGGAAACAACAAAACCTGCTTGAACTGCATCGCCAACGGCCACTTCTGCCTTGAGCTTCTTATTGATGATTTTAAGATACAGATGGGATTCCGTGACTTCACAACTTTCGATGCTGGCTCCTTTCATTTCATTAATAACAGGAAGCACTGATGCACAAAGCTCAAGATTATCGAGACGACGATACCGGTCAGACAGGAATGCCCGCAGACGATGATCCAACGTCCTGAGCATACGCCGTTCCGGATTCCGCTCGAACCAACCATTGACGTTCTTATCCAGCAGTTCAGGATATTCCTTCTGCATCTTCTGGTAATACCGGAAGGGAATCCCCAGACGACTGGCAATCTGCTGATGAGCAATGTCGCTTACAGCAAAATCTTCCAAATTGTGATCATGATAGAACTGAATACTTGAAGCACCATCTTTCGTTTCCATGGACAACTGGCTTGTGTTAACTAAATAATCCTTCTTGGCCATATTTTGACGTTCCAATTCTTTTCCTAAATCCTGCAATGTTTTTCCCTGTTTCATATAAGTCTCCTCCTATTTCTTAGCTACGTTTTTACTGATGATAATTAAAATTCCTGTTGCTACAGCTTCTAAAATCTTCAACCATGGCATAAATATCGACTCCCTTCAGAAAATAAGACACAAAAAATCCCCAAGGCCAATAAAAGTCCTTGGGGATTTTATCATTTTAACAACTCAATTACATTGATTCCGAGTGCACCGGCAATATCCAGTAACGTTGCCAGTGGAATATTCTGATTATATTTCCCACGTTCGATTCTGGAAATGGTGCCATAGCTTCGATGAATCATCTGGGCTAACTCACTTTGAGTCAGTCCTTGTTTTTTGCGATAAAATGCTACCTGTCTGCCAATTTTGCAATAAATATTCTTCTTTGATTCCATACTAGCCTCCTTTCTCCATACATTTCATAATTGATATGTGGGTGTGGTTAATGTAATGAGCATGAATATAATCAAGTATATATTCATATATATTGTATATAATCGAATTTAAACATTTTCCGCAATCACATTTCATTCACATTTAATCCCAAATATATCAATTTTAGGTTACTCAAACTTGTCAAGATATATGCAATAATATAAGTGTAAGTAATAAAAGGTCGTGGGAATATGAGCATTAATAAAGAATTATATTTTACGCTCATTGGCGCTAAAATCCGCTATTACCGTAAAATCAGTCAACTGAGTCAGGAAGAATTATCAAAACGTATAAACATCAGCCCGAGCACTCTCCGCAGGATTGAACAGGGAACCTATAACCAAAGCATTTCTCTGGCAACCCTTATGGATATTGCTGAGGGATTACATGTAGATATTCAAGATTTACTAATCGTATCCGATTTAGAAAAGAAATTAACAGGCTGGGAATAACAACGTCATTTTATATTTATATATTTCATATATACTATTCCAATTATTTTACATAATATTTATTGCATTCATCTATATTAAGCAAGGAGGAAATCGGTATGAAAAAAACGGTAAACTTCAGAAAAAAGGCAACCTTACTGGCAGTCGCTGCATTGACAAGTACATGCTTTTTTGCAGGGAATACCTCAGTCTATGCTTATGGGACGACTGTACCAGCTAATGTTAGCGGCGGTCAAGAAAATGTAGCTTCTGGAATGTATTCCTCTGTGAGTGGCGGTGGATGGAGCAGAGCTGAAGGACCACGTTCTTCCATAAGTGGCGGTCAACAAAACATAGCTACAGGAAATGGCGCCTCTATAAGTGGCGGTGGAGCGAATCAAGCTATGGGAGGTCTCTCCTCTGTTAGTGGCGGTGAAGAAAATATGGCTATAGGAGCAGGCTCCTCTGTAAGTGGCGGTCTATTCAGCACAGCTAAAGGAGATTGCTCCTCTGTCAGTGGCGGTGAATATAATACATCTAAAGGAGAATGGTCCTCTGTAAGTGGTGGCCTTGGAAACCTAGCTTCTGGAAGATTCTCTTCCGTAAGTGGCGGTACGCACAATACCGCTTCCGGTGAAAATGCAGCTGCCATCGGCGGCGGCTATAGCGAGAGCGACTTAAGCAATTTCGGAAATACTGCTTCCGGCAAGGGGGCCCTGACAGCTGGCGGTACGAACAATACCGCTTCCGGTGAAAATGCAGCTGTCATCGGCGGCGATTACAATATGGCATCAGGCAAGAACGCAATAGTGCTTGGCGGTGGCAACATATACAGCTGGGATGGCAAGGATGGCAACAAGGCATCCGGTGACTTCTCCTCGGCTATTGGCGGTAAAAGGAATACAGCAAAGGGTACGGATTCCACTGTCGTTGGCGGCGAAAGCAATACCGCTTATGGCGAAGGCTCGGCTATCTTTGGTGGCGCCAATAACTCCATTGGAAACAGCCTCGGTAAAACGTCTGAAGAGATTGGCGGCAAAAATGCGACAATCACCGGAGGAGGAAGAAACTATGCACTCGGAGAAATATCCTCAGTTTCCGGTGGGTATACAAATCAGGCAAATGGCTACGCCTCTTCTGTAAGCGGTGGTGAAGGAAACCAAGCCGATGGTGCGCATTCCAGCATAGCCGGAGGTAAAGAAAATAGGACAACGGAAAAAGCAGATTACTCCTTTGCGGCCGGCGGTGAAAACAACGTAGTAGAAGGAAGCAGGGCGACGGCTATTGGAGGTACAGCCAACACGGCATCCGGCCAACAGTCTACTACAATCGGCGGTGCTAGTAACACCGCGTCCGGTGTACAGTCTACGACCATCGGCGGCGGCTATAGCGTGAGCGGAAGCAAAGTCGGAAATACTGCTTCCGGCGATGGGGCCCTGGCAGCCGGCGGTACGAACAATATCGCTTTCGGTGAAAATGCAGCTGTCATCGGCGGCGACTACAACACGGCATCCGGCCAGCAGTCTACTACAATCGGCGGTGCTCATAACACCGCGTCCGGTGTACAGTCTACGGCCATCGGCGGTGTAGGCAGTATCGCTGCTGGTAATTATTCAACCGGTATTGCTGGTGGCTCTACTTCGAGAGAAGCAGATAACTCCTTTGCTATTGGCAATGGAGCTGTTGCAAAAGTAAAATTAAGTGCAGCTGTCGGTCATGATGCCGTAGCAACGGAAACAGATACGGTTTCTTTCGGTGATGCGACAAAAGATGCTTCCACATATAACCGCTTGGTCAACATCCACGATGGCCTGCATGCCCATGATGCAGCGTCTGTAGGGCAAACTACTCGCGATGTCACCAGCAGCAATCAATCCCTGACGGTAAAGGAATCTGATAATAAAGATGGATCCAAGTCGTTTGATCTCACCGTTAATGCCAATGGTAACGTTGCAGAAGGTGATACGCGTGCCGTATCGGGCAATACCGTATATCATTCGATGCTCGTCAAAACGGACGGGAATACCATTACTATTGATAAAAATGGTTCGGCACAGGTGATTGATGTCAGCGGAAAGGATGGTCAGACACGGACCATTACCGGTATTGCTTCCAATCCATCGGATCCTACCAGCGTGGCCAATGTGGGCTACGTCGATAACCGGCTTGACAGCCTGAACACAAAACTGACAGATAATATATATCGTGTCGGTGCCGGGGCAGCGGCACTGGCGGCCCTCCACCCGCTCGATTATGATCCGGAAAATGCCCTGGAATTCGCTGTCGGGTATGGCCATTACCATGATAAAAACGCTGCGGCCCTCGGCGCGTTCTATCATCCGAACGGCGATGTGATGTTCAATGTTGGCGGAACGATTGGCAATGGGGAAGCTATGGTCAATGCAGGCGCAACCTTCCGCATCGGCAGAGGTGCTTCCCATAAACGGCTGTCTCGCAGCGAATTGGAACGGAAAGTAGCAGATCAGGATCAACGAATCCGGGAATTAGAAGACCGGCTGCGTACTATTGAAGCGGCTATGACAAAATAAAAAAGGCGATACGACGCCAGATACGATACCAGCCCAGGCAGGACTCGTCATGAGCCTGCCTGGGCTGGTGTGTTTTTATATAAAGGCGATGGGTTCCTGGTTGTCCATGAAATAGCTGTCGTTATGGAGGTCATCCAGTTCGAAAAGGGTTGTGAATGATAATATATAAGTGAGCCACTTAAGGCATTCGTGATCACGAAAAAGTGAGCCACCTCACTACTCCATCCTGTATAATTTGGTTAGAACAATCAAATGGGAAGGGACGGCAACAAGATGATTATCGCTATGGAAGACTATAAAAAAATCCGGCATATGTTCCTCGTAGAAGGAAAAAAGCCAGCTTCACGCAGGAGGAATCCGAACTGCTTTTTAAGGTGATTGCAGAACGGACAAGTACTGTGATTACGACAAATCTGGAATTTTCCAGATGGACGGAGATGTTCTCCAACGACACACTGGTTGCGGCCCTTGTTGACCGCTTAACGTACCATTCCAGTATCTTAAATATGAATGGAACTTCCTACCGTCTGCAAAACCAGATAAAGAATTAAACTGGCCCACTTTTTTATAATCATAGTGGCTCAAAAATTCGTAATCACGTGGCTCACTTTTTCATTGACATTTACACTAGCACCATATATAGAACAATTTCCCCAAGGTCACTTAAGCCTTGGAATTGTTACTTTGAATAACTCATGCCTTTTATTTCTCTTCCTAAAAACAGTACAGATGCCTATAGGATAGGGGCTGACGCCCCTATCCTATAGCAAGAAGAACGGTTTACATAGTTTAGGACCGTTCTTCTTGCGTTTTCTGAGCGTAGATATGGCTATCTTTGCTCAGATTTGATTATTATAATGTTATATAGGACAGATTTGATTAAATTTCACAGGATGTGCTGGATTTAGATTGGCATTGGTCAGTAATATACTTATAAACACTGCTTCTTGGAATTTTCCATTTCCTGTTAATCCTGAAACATTTAATTGCCCCTGAGTTCAATAGTCTATAAGCCAGACTACGGCTGATTAACAAGATATCGCAAAGTTCATCTACAGTTACCAAATCATCATATTGATTTTCCATGGCATGTTTTACCTCCTTGATATTAACAAAAATCCAAACATTAACAGTAATACATAGGAAAAGATGACCATAGGTGACTTCATTCATCATTTGTTAATCTTTCTTATTCTTCAGGAAATAACTGTTACCAAACTTCATTCTTTTTTCAACATATGCATGGATTGATTCTTCGGGAATCTTCCATGCATTACTCCCTTCATCTTTATAGGCACTGAGTTTATTTTCATGGATGAGCTTATAAATCTGATAAGCACTGCAGCATAACAGGCTTGCTGCTTCAGATACATAAAGAACACGTTTATTAATCTGCATATCCCACTCCCTCCCTTCTTTAATGATTTACTAGTATGTTTGAACAAATAGGATCAAAATTGCTCATATATATTTAAGATGCACTATCAAAGAATAGGGATAGTGTGCATCTATATCTGTTGACAGATATAAATGCAAAATAACTGGAACATCTGGAACGATTGGAACATCAAAAACTGTCAGAAACTCTGTCTCATAATGTTTAAAGTATGGCATCAAAATAGTTCAATGGCCCCCCAAATGGCCCCCCATGCATAAAAAAAGAGCACCCAGGAAATTTTCCTAGGTGCTCTCTGTCCAGTAATCTGGCGGAGTGAGAGAGATTCGAACTCTCGCAGGCCTTACGACCTCTAACGATTTAGCAAACCGTCCTCTTCAGCCTCTTGAGTATCACTCCATGAGTCAACCGACTATGTAAGTATACTACGAAGCAGGCTGAATGTCAAGGTTTATTTCTTCAAAATATCTTCGACGACCTGAGTCTTGCGGTGCATCATGTCCGTGTAGCCCGGGCGGATGTCGGCTTTGAGGACGACTTCGGCGCGCAGGCCCTGGTCCGTCAGGTACTGCGTGGCTTTCTTGACGACGGCCATGACATCATCCCATTCGCCTTCGATTTCCGTGAACATGGAATTCGTCCGGTTCGGCAGGCCCGATTCGCGGATGATGCGCACGATTTCAGCGACATACGGGGCAAATTCATCGCCTGTCCCGCAGGGTGCGATAGCGACAGCAATAAGCGTGTTCATGAGCTATACCTCCTCGATCGTAAGCGGATTATTGGCAATGTCTTCGCCTTTGGCCAGATAGAGTTCATCGATGAAGGCGGTCTGGAAGGAGCCCGTGCCGCGGGCTTTACTAGCGGCCCGGCTGCCGGCCAGGTTGTAGACCGCAGCGCCCGTGATGGCGGCGATGAAGGGATCGGCGACAGCGGCATAGACGGCCATGACACCACCCAAAGAGCAGCCCGTACCGGTGATACAGGGCATCATTTCCGAACCGCCGTAGGAAATGGCGATTTGCTTGCCGTCGGTGATCATGTCTTCTTCACCAGAAACGGCGACGGCACCGCCCGTCCAGCGCGCCAGGGCAACAGCGGCATTCTTGGCAGCGCGCACGGAATCCGTCGAATCGACGCCGCGCACTTCCGACGTGTCGGAACCGCCTTCGAGGCCCCAGAGGCCGGCCAGGGCGATGACTTCTGAGGCATTGCCGCGGATGATGGACGGCTTGTATTCCTTAAAAGTCAGGAGCATGTCCGTTCGCAGTTTGCCGACGCCGATGGCCACCGGGTCGAGGACCCAGGGCTTGCCTTCTTCATGCAGGGCCGCTGCCGTCTGGGGCAGGGTCTGGGCATAGATGGGCATCATCGTGCCGACGTTGATGTACGTCGCTGCGCCGGCATGAGCCATGATCACACATTCATCCGGCAAATAGGACATCGCCGCCGAACCGCCGACGGCCAGCTGGGCATTGGCGACAAAGTTAATGGTCACCGTATTGGTGATCGACGGCGTCAGGGGATTCGACGCTTTCGCCAATTTTGCCGCTTCGGCAACGGCACTGCGGATTTCAGATTCAGTCATACTATTACCACCTTTTTGTCATTTTGCTCTTTCTATTATAGCTTTTCTTGGGACCCTTGGAAAGGCTTTTCCTTGACAGAGGTCCAAGACGTCGTGTAAGCTCATTTTAGAGGTGATTGCGTGTCAACTACTCCCGACTAAAGTCGGGAGCTTGTAAGTCGGAACTGCATA
>OLRV01003571.1_pt1 | contig 10737 bp, 5 predicted proteins | sample 1672421 | NCBI WGS metagenome assembly OLRV01 (sample SAMEA3136684, study PRJEB25190) | human gut metagenome | biome: human gut; feature: human-associated habitat; material: faeces | place: Austria | collected 2013
CGGGCGGTTCGCCGTACCCATCCGTAGGGCGGGACCCATGTGTCCCGCCGCACGACATGCATGTTTTCCTTCCGGCGGGGCACGCGGGCCCCGCCCTACAGGGCACAGGCCGTGTTCGGGCGGACAGAGTCGTCCACCCCTACAGCGGGTCAAGGAGCCGTGCGAAACGGGACGTCGTACCCCAAGGGCATTTGTTCCGCTACGCTCCACTGCAGGACGCCGTCCCCTACGGGCGGTTCGCCGTACCCATCCGTAGGGCGGGACCCATGTGTCCCGCCGCACGATATGCATGTTTTCCTTCCGGCGGGGCACAGGCCGTACCCGGGCGGGCAGAGTCGTCCGCCCCTACGACGGCGTACCGTGTGTACGTCGAGGAGGTTTGACGATGGCAGGGCACAAAAGACGCGCTTTTACTTCGTGGGGCGCATGCGCTTTAATATCTCTATATCTCCCTCCAGATATGTGCTGGCGGCGCGGCTCAGGTCGTAGGTCATGCAGCCGCCCTTGTCGGGGCAGAGGGGCAGGATGACCGCTTCACCGAGACGGCTGAGGGTCAGGTTCCGGGCGTAGAGGGCGCGGAACTCCGTCTCCAGCGCAAGGAGGATGTCGCGGGCGTTTTCAAGGCAGCAGAGGGACAGCTCCCAGGCGGTCTTGTCGTCCATGCCGGCGTACTCCGGGGCGGCGTAGGGCAGGATGCGGTTGACGGAGGGCTGCAGGCCGCCGGGCAGGGGCTGGTCGCGGCGGACGGTATCGCCGCCGATGAAGGGATAGAGGGTGGATTCCACGAAGCGAAGGCGCAGGTTGGGCAGGTAGTAGATGGCGTCCACACTGTAGCCCAGCTGCTCCATGAGGTCGCGCCCCATGCCGGTGAGATAGCCCACCAGCACCTGATCCACGGGGGTACCTGTTTCGGCAAAGAGCGGGGCAAGGCGGCGGATGCGCTTGCCGTCGTGGAGCATGTCGTCCACCAGGATCACGGGGCGGTCGAAGGCGTGGATGGTGCGCACCTGATCGGCCAGCGGGGAGTAGTCCGGGTAGGCCTCGATGGAGTAGGAGCTGAGATCCGGCTCGTAGACCTTGTCGGTGCGCAGGGTCTTGGTGACGGTGTTGGGCACGGCCACGCCGCGGAGTATCTTGCCGTAGGGCACGCAGATGTCGGGACCCAGCACGCGGGGGTTCGTGGGCTCCGCCGGGACGCCGTTGCGCCCGGTGATGCGCTGGAGCAGGCGGTGGTAGATAACGCCGGCGGACAGGCTCAGCACCAGAGAGCCGGGCTGGAGCTTCGTCAGCGCCGCCTGCAGGCGCCGGTGGGCGTTGGCAATGGCGGACAGCACACGGGGCGAGGAGCTGAAGGGCGCCTTCACCGCCGTGTCCACGTTGCGGCTGAGGACGATGGGACAGCGCATGTCCACAGCCAGCGCGTCGCCGTCCTCCGATGTGGGCAGGAAGCCCTGCAGGAGCAGCAGCTGGCGGCCATAGCCGGAGGCCGCGCCTTCCAGCGGGACGTAGAGGGCGTAGGTGAACTCGCGGCTGAGCGCCAGCGTCAGCACCTCGGTGATGAGCAGCTGGCACAGGTCGTTCTGCCGCTCGCCACGGGGGACGAACAGGCCGCTGATGAGCAGGGTGCGTCCGCCGGCGTTCTGCCGCACAAGACCCGCCAGCGCCGGGTCGCCCAGACGGGCGAACAGGTGGGCGGAGTCCAGGCAGACATAGGCCGCCGCGCCGAGAATGGCGCCGTCCGCGTCCCGGCAGACCATGATGTCGTCGCCGTGCTGCTCCAGCTGAGCGCGCAGGGCGGCGGCGGTGGGGACGGAGAGCATGGTGCGCAGGAATTTTTCCGCTGTCTCCGGCGAGGCGGGCAGGAAGCTGAGATCCTCCGTGCGCAGCACGGGCTTGTCCTGTGGCTCCCGCAGGTACAGGCCACGGCGGTAGATGAACTCCTGCACCGCCGGGTCGATGAGGTTGGAGATGTCCCGGTTGGCGTCCACCGCCTCGCGGATGCGGGTGGAGCTGATCTCCTCCAGCTGAGGCGGCAGCGTCAGCTCCACCACCCTTCCGGTGATGCAGCTGTAATCCGCCGGCTCCGCGTCCGGCTCCGTGCGGCGGAACACCACATGGTCGAAGGTGTGGATGGAATCGGGGGTGACGGGCTTTTTATAGGACGAGGCATGGAGCACCACGTCGCTGCCCACCACGATGGACACGCTGCGGCCGGGGAAGGCCTGCCGCAGCGCCCGCAGGTCGTGGGGGTTGGCGATGTTCACCGGGAAATCCTCCGGGAAGATGCTCACATGGAACACGTCCGCCACGGACATGGCGGCGATGCGCCGCCGCAGGCGGTAGGGCTGGGTCTTTTTCGACCAGGAGAACTCGTCGATGGCCAGCAGCACCTCATAGCCCAGGTCGCGGATGGCCTTGACGATGCCCTTGTGGGACAGGGTGAAGGGGTCGAAGGTGCCGGGGAAAAAGGCCACCGGGCGGGGTTCACCGAAGTCGAAGCCCCGGTGGAACAGCCGCTCCTCCGTGAGGAAGCGATACAGCTTACCCAGCATGGCGGCACGGTAGTAGAAGGTCAGCCCCTCGCCGGGGAACTCGTTCTGCGCCGACAGCAGCTTGCGCTCGGTGAGCATGAAGGCGCGGCGCTTTTCGTGGCGTCCCAGCTCGCCGGAGCCGAACACCCGCCGTCCCAGCACGTACAGCGCCTCCTGACGGGTGGCGCCGTCGATGCCGCTGAGCCCCCGCATCAGAAGCCCCAGCAGCCGCTCCCGGCGGCGGCGGTAGGCCTCGTCCGCCTCCGGGAAGCGGGAGCGGTAGGCGTCGTATTCCTCATAGATGACGCCCACGGTGTCCAGCACGGAGGCGGTAACGCGGCTGTCGGAGGAGCTGAGGTTCACGTGGAGGTCAGCCAGCACCTCGTCCAGCTCCGCCGGCGGCAGCCACAGGGCGAAGCGCCCCAGATAGTCGGGGATATATTTGGTGAACTCCTGCTGTCCCAGCTCCAGACCCCGGCACAGCTCCACCGCCACCTCGTTGCGCTGATCCACCGTCAGGCGGGGCGCCAGCGCCAGCAGCGCGTTGCCGGCGCTGTGGCGGACGGTGACGCGGTCGCTGACCTTGATGAGGTTGGACAGATGGGTGGCGATGTGCAGGGCGGGGCTCTGCCCGCTGCGGGCAAAGTCCGTCAGCAGGCGCAGGTTGGCCTGCTTGGTGATCCACGGCGTGGCGGTCTTGAGATTGTCCAGAAATATCTCGGACACCACCTCCTCCGGCAGCAGCAGCGGCTCGCCCTCCGCCAGCACGTCCTGGCGGAGATAGCGCAGGGTGCCGCTGTCGTCACAGGAGACGGCCTCCACCGCCGCCAGCGCCCGTCCCCCATCGGGATACAGGCGGTACAGGCGATCCAGCAGCAGCACGGCGGCCATGCGGACGGTCAGATCCTCCCGGCGGGACAGGGCGGCGGCAAAGTCCGTCATCTCCCGGGCGCGGGTGAGGGAATACGCCTCGTCCGGCAGGGCGGCGGCGGTGTCCAGCAGCTGGAAGGCGGTGTAGTCGTCCAGCGCCTCCGGCCGGCGGTAGTAGGCAAACACCGGGGCGAGGAAGCGCTCCTCCCGTCCGGGGCAGTGGCTCAGCAGGGAGCCCACGGCGAATTTCAGCGTGTAGCCGATCCAGCGGCGGTGCTGGGGCATGAGCTTGTGGTCGGGGTAGAGGATCTTATCCAGATAGAGCTTCCACTGCTCCAGATCGGTGGTGGCGCGGGGGTCGGGGCGGCTGTCCTGGGGGCGCTCCTTGGCGTAGCCGGCGTGGAAGCCGGCGATCAGCTCGCCCAGCAGCGCCGCCGCCTGGCGGCGGATGTCGCCCTCCCGGTGCATCAGCAGCTCATAGAGGAACGTCAGGGTCTGCACCTTCTGGGGGATGTGCAGATAGAGGGAATAGGACTCGAACACCGCCAGATACGCCCGCAGGCGGCGCCAGTCCGTCTCGCCGCGGGCTTCCTCCAGCAGCCGGGCGAAGCTGCGCTGGTCGGTGAGCCGGTGCATGAGGGTGATGTTGTGTCCCACGCAGCGCAGCGTCAGGGCGCGGAGCGCCTCGTCATCGGTCATGAGGGAGGTGTGCTTCTCCGGCAGGGGGGCGGTGTCGCCGCCGGACATGGTCACGTCCACGCCCCGGCTGACCATATACTGCTCGAAGTCCTCCAGCCGGGCGTACACCCGTGTATAGCGCTTTTTCTTCTCGCCGTCCACGTCATCCAGCTTGGCAAGGATCACCTGAAAGGCCTCCGCCAGCGTGGAGATACGGGTGATCTCCCGCCCATCCTCGCCCCGCAGCTGCTTGACCCGGAAGTCGGCGTAGATCAGCAGCAGCGCCTCGGCGGACAGATAGTCCGGCTCCAGATCCCACACGGAGTGGTTGGCGGCGATGTGGCCGATGTCGGTCATCCTCCGGCGGCGGAACCACAGGTCCGTATAGTAATAATGAAGGTACGGCACCCGCTCGCCGGGGCGGCAGCCGAACTTGCCGATGTCGTGCCCCGCGGCGGCGCCGGACACCAGCGCCACGTCCACCGGCGTGCCGCCCCGGTGCAGGGCGCGGGCGGCGGTGACGGCGATGTGGTGGACGCCGGCGATATGCTCCAGCGTGCGGTAGGGCGTGACCTCCAGCCCCAGCCGCATCAGCTCATAGACGTACTCCCGCTTCCACTGGCGCAGGAATTTCGTATAGGACGGGGCGCAGGCGCTGTCGGCCAGCTCCTGCTCCGTGAGGAAATCGAACGTCCACGCCGGGTCGTGGGGCAGCAGCTCCCCCTCGGCGGCGAACAGCACCTGCAGCACCGACAGCAGGAACACCGCGCCGGCGGCGTAAGGCTCCGCGCCGGTCTTTTCCGGGTACAAAAGCCGCCGGGCGTAGTCGTAGGCATAGCTCAGCCAGCCCTCCTGCGGCGCGCCGCCGCACAGGGCGTCCAGCTCCTCCCGGCACAGCGCCAGCACATCGGCGCAGCGCAGCCGCGCCCCGGTGAACAGCGGCGCAAAGCGCTGCATATAGCCCTCCGTCTCGATGCGGCGGAGCAGCTCGTCGTGACCGGTGAGGCAGTCGGCGGCAGGGCGGTCGGCCAGACGCCGCCGCAGCGCCAGATCCATCTGGCGGATACGTTTCTTATTCATAGGCAAAAACCTCCGGCGGTGGGGAATCGTTTATACTAATAATAGGTCAAAGCGCCGTGCCGTGTCAATATTTCCCCACGGTTTTAGCGCCGGATTGTCGCTAAACCTTATACAGCTCTTAATCGTTCGTTCACAGTTTGTTCACGAATGACCGCCGCCGGTCATGGTATGATGAGATGAAAGCGAAAGCGGAACCATCCCCCCTTCCCTTCCGTCTATAAGGGTAGGAAAATTTCCCCACGGGCCCGTGGGAGAGGAAAAGGAGACTACATCATGAAAAAAGCGGCATTTGTGCTGGCGCTGGTCATGCTGATGACCTGCATGGCCGGCTGCGGCAAGGTGGAGGGCGAAGCCTCCGTCCAGTCCGTGTCCATGATCTGCGGCCTTGGCTCCGTGGGTCTGGCGGATCGGTTCGCCGGCATCGTCAGTCCCCTGGGCGAGACGAAGATCAAAAAGGTCGACTCCATGGCCGTGTCCGACATCCGGGTAAAGGTGGGCGACACGGTGAAGGAGGGCGACGTGCTGTTTACCTACGATCTCAGCGAGGCCCGGAGCAATCTGGAGATGGCGCAGCTGGAGCTGGAGCAGCTGAACGCCACGCTGGAGGATCAGAAGGCCGAGGTGGATCGCATCCAGAAGCTGATGGACGAGACGTATGACGACGCCACCAAGCGGCAGTACTCTCTCGACCTGCGGACAGCCAAGGTCAACGTGCTGACCACCCAAGGCAACATCGCCACCAAGAAGAAGGACATCGAAAAGCTGAAGACCAGCACCAAGAACGCCGCCGTCACCTCCCCGGTGAACGGCGAGGTGCAGTCCATCAACGCCGACGGCGGCACCGACAACAACGGCAACGCCCTGCCGTTCATGACGGTGGTGGAGACGGGCGGCTTCCGTGTCAAGGGCTACGTCAACGAGAACAACGCCTCCGTGCTGACACAGGGCACGGCGGTGGTGATCCGTTCCCGCGTCAGCGACCAGACGTGGAAGGGCAGCATCGACTCTATCGACTGGAACAATGCCCAGCAGACCCGCAGCGACTACGGCGACAGCGACACCGCCATGTCCAGCAAGTACCCCTTCTATGTGAAGCTGGAGGGCAAGGGCGACGGCCTGCTGATGGGGCAGCATGTGTACATCGAGCCGGACTACGGTCAGGAGGACGAGACGGACGCCAACGCCATCAACCTGCCCAGCTATTTCATCAACGATGCCGGCGGCAGCCCGTGGGTCTGGGCAAAGAGCAGCAAGGATAAGCTGGAAAAGCGCAGCCTGAAGCTGGGCGAGTACAACGGGGAGACGGACACCTATCCCGTGCTGGACGGCCTGACGGCGGAGGACTACATCGCCTTCCCCGACGACAGCCTGAAGGCGGGCATGGCGTGCATCACCTATGACGACGCCACCTTTGACCCCGGCGCCAGCGGCGGCGAGGTATCCCCCGAGGGCGGCGGTGAAAAAATCGACGAAAACGTGCCCATGGACGGCATGGACGGCGGCGATATGCCCGCTGAGAACGACACCGTCACGGACGACGGCGGCTCTGTCACCAACAGCACCGTGACCGTGCTGCCTGACGGCACGGCGGAGGCCACCGCGCCGGTGATCACACCGCCGAGGGAGGGCTGACCATGATCCTGGAAATGCGCGATATATGCAAGGACTACCCCATGGGCAAGGGCGTTGCACATATCCTGAAAAACGTGAACCTTGACGTGGAGGAGGGCGAGTATCTGGCCATCATGGGACCCTCCGGCAGCGGCAAGACCACGCTGATGAATCTGATCGGGTGTCTGGACGTGCCCACCAGCGGCAGCTATCTGCTGGGTGGGCGGGACGTGACCACCTGCAACAACAAGCAGCTGGCGGAGGTGCGGAACAAGGAGCTGGGCTTCGTGTTCCAGAGCTTCAACCTGCTGCCCAAGCTGACGGCGCTGGAGAACGTGGCGCTGCCCCTGCTGTACGGCGGGGTGAAAAAGGCGGAGCGGCTGGAGCGTGCCCGCGCCGCGCTGGAGACGGTGGGTCTGTCCGACCGGGTGGAGCACCGCCCCGACCAGCTGTCCGGCGGACAGTGCCAGCGCGTGGCCATCGCCCGCGCCATCGTGGGCAAGCCCAAGCTGCTGCTGGCGGATGAGCCCACCGGCGCGCTGGACAGCGCCAGCGGCGCGGCGGTGATGGAGCTGTTCCGGCAGCTGCACGAAAGCGGCTCCACCATCATTATGATCACCCACGACCGTTCCATCGCCAAGCACGCCGCCAAGCTGATGACCATCCGGGACGGCGTGCTGTCGGGAGGTGACGACTATGAGTGAGAAGCTGAACCTGCGGGAAAAGCTGCATATCGGTGAAAAGCGCACCGGCGGCGAAACGCCCCGCATGAGCAAAAAGCTGAAAAAGGCCATCATCATCGCCGCCTGCGCGGTGGGCGTGTGCGGCGCGGTGTGGGGCGGACTGACCATCGCCCGGAACGCCCAGCGCAGCGACGTGAAGGTGTACTCCGTCAACGATTTCTGCATGACCGACTACTGGGGCGACACCTCCAGCACCAGCGGCATGGTGACAACGGACAAGATACAGAAGGTGTTCCTCTCCTCCAGCCAGACCGTCAACAAGGTATGGGTGGCCGAGGGCGACTCCGTGCGCAAGGGCGACAAGCTCATCAGCTACGACTCCACGCTGACCCAGGCCTCCGTGGAGCAGGCGAAGATCGACTACGACCGGCAGGACGAGAGCCTGACCACCGCCAAAAACGAGCTGGAGTACCTGAAAAAGGCCAAGAACAAGGAGACGCTGAAGCAGGAGCTGGATAAGCTGACTGCCGAGCTGGATGCCCTGAAGAAGAAGTACGACGAAGACCCCGACCACCCCTACAACGGCGACGCGCCGGTAACAGAAGGGGCAATAAAGGACTACAAAAAGACCATGACCGTCAAGGGCGCGGACGGCAGCGACCAGACGGTGAACGTCCAGTATTACAGCTGGCTGTCCACCTCCCGGCTCAACGACAGCAAGGTGACGGAGATCCTGACAAATCTGGCCACCCTCCGCGCCGACAAGGATCACCCCTCCGTGGACACCTATGTGGTGCTGGTGCAGCGCTACGAGGACAAGGTGGGCGGCTATGTGGACAACACGGTGGGTCTGGTCATTACCGAGACGTATACCGCCGGTGACGACACCGCCGTTCCCGCCGTGCCGGAGAGCCGGAGCGTCTCCTTCTCCGTCCGCAGCGATCTGCCGGAGTTCGAGGACACCGAGCGCAAGTACGATGACGCGGCCATCAAGAGGCTCCAGCAGAAGATCAATCTGGCCAACATGTATCTGGAAAACTCCATGGAGCAGAAGGATCTGGCCAAGGCCATCGTGGACAAGGCGCAGGAGGTCAAGGAAAAAGAGGTCAACCTGCGGCTGGCAAAGCTGTCGCTGGACAAGAAGACCAAGGAGCTGGGCGACGGCAACGTGTATGCGGAGTTTGACGGCACCGTGAAGGCCGTCCGGAATGCCGACGAAGCCTATAACAACAGCGAGGCGGTCATCGAGCTATCCGGCGGCGGCGGGTACTACGTTACCGGCACCCTCAGCGAGATGGAGCTGGGCAGCGTGAAGGTGGGCGACACCGTGTCCATCAGCAGCTGGATGACCGGCGCAGCCTGCGAGGGCACCATCGTATCCATCGACGATTACCCCACCACCAGCGGCAACAGCTGGGGCGACGGCAACAGAAACGTGTCCTACTACCCCTTCAAGGTGTTCGTGGAGGAGGATGCCAGCCTGCAGGCCAACGACTATGTGGATATCCAGTACCAGAAGGCCGGCACGCAGGAGCAGGGCAGCAGCCTGTATCTGCAAAGCTGGTTCATCCGCACCGACAACGGCAAGAGCTATGTCATGGCGCGGAACGAGGACGGCAGGCTGGAGCAGCGCTGGGTGCAGACCGGCCGCGACCTGTGGGGCAGCTATACCCAGATACGCGGCGGGCTGACCACCGATGACTACTTGGCGTTCCCCTACGGGCGCGACGTGGTGGAGGGCGCCCGGACGGTGGAGGCCGCCGCCGATGAGCTGTACAACGACGGTCTGTAAAGGAGGCGGGATATCATGTTGGAAAATATCAATCTCGCCCTGCAGGGCGTTTGGAGCCACAAGCTGCGGTCGTTCCTGACCATGCTGGGCATCATCATCGGCATCGCAGCCATCATCACCATCGTGTCCACCATTCAGGGCACCAACGAGCAGATCAAGCAGAACCTCATCGGCGCGGGCAACAACGTGGTGCGCGTCACCATCAACGCCGCGGACAGCCAGAACTACTTCGACCTGAACTACTCCGCCCTGCCGGAGGGCATCGACCCCGTCACCGGCGACATGCGGGATGAGATGGAGAAGCTGGACGGCGTGTCGCTGGTGAGCATGTACCACGTGCGCGAGTGGTGCGACAACGTGTACGTGGGCAACAGCGCCTTCAGCGGCTCCCTGTACGGCGTGGACGACCACTATCTCACCGCCGTGGATTACGCCGTGAACTATGGCCGCGCCTTTACAGCCGCGGACTTTACCCAGCGGCGCTGCGTGGCGCTGATCGACACCAAGTCGGCGCAGTCCCTGTTCCAGGGCAACGTGATCCGCATCCAGCGCGGCACCACTGACGCCACCTTCACCGTGCGCAAGATCTCTGACGGCGTGGGCGTGGAACGCATCTTCCCCCTGCACTCCCCCTTCATCGACCATGTGGAAGTGGTGAGCCAGGGCCGCGTGCGTCGCAGCCGTCTGTACTACCTGCGCGCCCTCAAGGGCAAAGCCGCTCGCATCAAGCCCCGCGGCCGCTTCTGATTCGCAGCCCAGCGGAATGTCCATGGCGGCCTGAGGGTCCTGTGAACATGCCCGGGCAGAATACGAACGGAATGAACCTCACCCTGCCTTGCGCGGGGTGAGGTCTTTGGCGTTTTAGCAACCGAGTGAAACACGATGCCCCCTCGCCGCAAAAGATCCTCCGCCGCACCGGCCCCGGAACAGGGCCTGCTCTGCGCCCTGCCCTCCCGTCCCCTGCTCATGGCGGGCATCGATGAGGCGGGCCGCGGCTGCCTGGCCGGTCCCGTCGTGGCGGCGGCCGTCATCCTGCCGGAAGAATACGACCTGCCGGGCCTCACGGATTCCAAGGCCCTGAGCGCCGCCCAGCGGGAACACCTGGCGCCCCTGATCCGCCAGTGCGCCCTGGCCTGGGGGCTGGGCGTGATCTGGCCCGCCACCATCGACCGCATCAACATCCTGCAGGCCACCTTCGAAGCCATGAGCCGCGCCGTGGCCGGCCTCAAGCGCAGGCCCGGCCTTTTGCTGGTGGACGGCAACAAGACCGTGCCCGAGCCCGTCCTGCTGCCGCACTGGCGCAAGCGTCATACCGACGCCCCCGATCTGCCCCGCCAGAATGCCGTGGTGGGCGGGGACAGCTCCGTGCCCGCCATCTCCGCGGCCTCCGTCCTGGCCAAGACCTACCGGGACATGCTCATGGAGCATCTGGAGCGCCGCCATCCCGGCTATGGTTTCGCCCGGCACAAGGGGTACGGCACGGCCGACCATT
>OLRV01003575.1_pt1 | contig 10729 bp, 10 predicted proteins | sample 1672421 | NCBI WGS metagenome assembly OLRV01 (sample SAMEA3136684, study PRJEB25190) | human gut metagenome | biome: human gut; feature: human-associated habitat; material: faeces | place: Austria | collected 2013
CCAAAAAGCTTATTACATAGGCGTTATACAGCAATCTATTGGCTATCACCCTCTTACACGTGCTACCTCATTAAACTATGTTGCATTAGCTTACCTCGCTATTATTGCATTATTTTTAAAAAAATCCAAAGAACGCTTTGCATATAAAGCTTCTATTATTGTTTCTATAATTATTATTTTATTTCCAATCTTTGGTTATGTAATGCATGCATTTACTTATCCTACGAATCGTTGGAATTTCGTACTGGCACTTGTAGTAGCATGTACTGTAACAGAGGTATATGAAGATCTTCTTAATCTAACATTACTCCAAAAATTAGGAATTGCTGTTGGTATTATCTTCTACTGTCTGCTCTATAAACTAATGTCTGATGGTATGCTCGATATTAAGCTAGCGATTATTGTATTGATTTTAACAGCTTTAGTGTTACTTTTAATTAATATTTTTCCATTTTTATCAAAATTCAATCTAAAACATTTTCTTATGTATGGTGTAGTATGTTTTTCTATCTGTGTCTCAGCTTTTGCGCATTATTCTTTAAAATTAAGTCAAGTCACAGTAAAATATGTTACAAATGGAAAAGCTTACAAAACATTATGTGAAAAGGAAACGAATATTTTAAAAGAAGCGGATATCAAAAACAATAAACTAGATCGTATAGAATCAATCAATTCCAAGATTCCAAACTGGGGATTAGTTGATCATATACCAAACACAACAAATTATTTAAGTGTAACCGATAAAAATGTTTCTAATACTTTGATGGATCTTGGATTGACTCAATATCAATATAAATTTAAATTTAAAAAGCTTGACCTTCGTGAAAATCTTATGAATCTGTATGGGGTAAAATACATTATTACCAATAAACAAAGTCATAAAAAAATACCAAGTGGATATCAACTTATTAATGAAAACGATCGAAGTAAACTTTATGAAAATAAGAACATACTTCCTTTTGGCTATAGTTATAACTCCTATATCACAGAAAGTGAATACCAAAAATTAAATGCTGGACAAAAAGAACAGGCAATGCTTCAAAGTGCTGTTATTGATGACAATGTATCTGTTTCTGCAAAAAAAACTGTTTACTCTGACAATACGATAACCAAAGATGTTGGTACAAATTATGTTTTCCATAAGAAAAAACAGAAACAGAAAAATGTCACAATTAAGATTCCTAAAAATTATATCAGTGCTCATTGTTATCTTTATCTTCAAGATGTCCGCCTAACACCATATAATACTGGACGCAATCACATTTTATATGATGGAAAAAATAATTCGAGATTCTCTGTCAACATTGCAGGGCATAAATTAACTCTATATAATCCTGAAGCTGGATCTATTTATGACACTGGTAAAAGAAGTTATCTTATTGATATCGATACTTCCAATATTGATAGATCAAAAGATGCAACTGTAACATTCACTTTAAAAAGGCCTAATGAATACACTATTGGTAAAATTTCTGTTGTAAATATTAACGATAAACAACAAAATGCGAACTTAAATGCTCTGAAGAATGCACCTCATTTAACCAATATTTCTTACGATGGTGCAAATCATTTTTCGGGAGATATCACTACAAAAGATAACCGTATTCTTTGTATTCCTATTTCTTATAACAAAGGATGGAAGGCAACTGATAATGGAAAACCAGTAAAACTCTTAAAAGTTAATGGTATGTTATGTGGAGTTTCTTTAAACGCTGGAAAACATCATATTAAACTCGATTATACGACCCCTGGTCTCAAGGCAGGTGCTTGTACCTCTTTAATCAGTTTGATTATTTTAATTGGCTTTATTTTAAGAAACAGAAAATCGCACATTTATAAAAAAAGTAATATCCAATAAACTACTAGGTTACAACAAGTTATTTATATTTCAATCAATATCTGAGCAAAAGCATTCAATAGTTTTTGTTCAGATATTTTGAATACAAGGAGTAATTATTTATGCAAACAATAAAGAAAAAATATCTATTTCTTATATACACTATTTTATTTACAATCTTATGCACGATTGTTCTTCACCCATCTTTTGCAAATCATTTATCTCTCATCTGGGGACGTTCTGGGCAAGACGGATCATCTCAGCATTTTACCTCTCTCCTGTATTACGGAGAATATCTCCGTACTTTCTTTCGTAACTTAATTCATGGCAATTTCAAACTATAATGGTCTCATAAATTAAGACACTGAACACGACATTTCTTAATGAATCTGATATACTATAACCAACAAATGAAAGAAGGTACTTATTATGTCCAGATCAAGAAGAAATTTCAGTGCTGAATTTAAAACCAACCTCGTACTCCAGCTGCTTAAAGGAGAAAAAGAACTTAATGTCCTTGCTGTTGAAAACGATATTCAACCAAATCTCCTCCGCAACTGGAAGAAAGAATTCCTTGCTAATGCTTCTCTCGCATTCGATAATAAGCGGGAAGACAATCTCCGAGAACAACTTGCCGAAGAACGCAAGGAAAAAGTTGAATACGCCAAAAAGGTCGGTCAACTTACTATGCAGGTTGACTGGCTCAAAAAAAAATCTGAAGAAATTTGCGGACCTGACTACGAGAGTAAATTTAGTCCGAAACCTTTTGACGACTAAAAAACTTCCTGCTTCTGTTGGTGCCAGCTTACTTGATATCAACCGTACAAGTATTTATTACAAAGGATCTCCAGTATCTGATGATGAACTGGCATGTAAAGAGATCATTGATCATCTCCATACGGATAATCCAACCTGGGGTGCAAGACAGATGTCTGCACAATTAAAAGCCAGAGGATATAGAGTCGGTCGTCGGAAAGCCAGGCGATATATGAATGAAATGGACATTCATCCAATCTATCCTAAGATGAATCTCTCCAAGAGGATGCAACAGGCCAAGGTATGTCCTTATCTTCTCTGTAACGCCGTCATAGATGCTCCAAATCAGGCATGGTCTATTGACATTACATATATTCCAATCAAACGGGGCTTTTTATATCTGACAGCCGTTATTGATTGGCATAGCCGCTGGGCAGACAATATCATGATTGAGCGTTGGTTTCGCAGCTTCAAGTATGAAGAAGCCTATCTGACTCAATACAATAACATCAAAGAAGCCAGAACCGCTATCGGACAGTATATCCGCACTTACAACTTTGAGCGGCATCATTCTGCACTTGACTATCAGACACCGGCTGAATGCTACTATCCGGCAATGCTGTTGCCATATGTAGCTTAGCATAAATGGGACAGGGGAGAGTTCCACTACTTTCCCTGAGTTCCCTGTAACTTATTAACCCTATCAGTTCATTATAAAAATCTCAGATTTTTGTCTTGACAACTGAGCCACTATACTATCTCCTGAAATGGAAACGAAATGGCATAGTTTTTGCAGACTATGCCTCTGCATCAATCATTTATTTCCCAATGACCTGTTCTGGTTGAACCAACTCTCTTTATCTTGCCGTCATTCATCAGTTCTTTCATGATTCTCTGGACAGTTCTCCTTGACAACGATAATTCTTTAGCTAAATCTGTCTGTGTAATATACGGATTCTGTTTCAAGCCTGATAACAATCTGCCTTCCATATGATCAGCACCATGATTAGCGCCATCAGCGTCAAGAATAGCGTCATCCGTGGCGCTATCTGTCATCTGATTCAAAAGTTCCGCTAAAGTATTATCTATTTGAGTCAGCATGAATTCAATAAATACCGTAGATTCTCCCTCTACATGGCATTTTGCAATCGCATCATAATAATCATCCTGGAATTTTTCAATTTGGCTTTCTATCGGAATATATTCAAAAATAGGATTCCATTTAGCCAATATAGCTGTATGCCACAGCCTTGCCATCCTGCCATTGCCATCTGTAAAAGGATGAATAAATACGAATTCATAATGAAATACGCTGCTCAAAATCAGCGGATGCATCTGATCTTTCTCTTTCTTCATCCAGCCAAATAATTCATTCATCAATTGTGGAACAAAGCGTGCCGGTGGAGCCATGAATATGCACTCTTCACCATTAAATACACCTTCTTCACCACTGCGGAAATCACCGGATTCCTCTACGATGTATTTTGTCATAATACCATGAAATTTCTTTAATTCTTCTATGCTGTAAGGATCTATTTCAGCTATTTTTTCATAGGCATTATATGCATTCTTTACTTCCTGTATTTCTTTTGCCTCTCCAAAAACCAATTTCCCGTTAATAACATCACGCACCTGGCTTAGCGAAAGAGAATTTGCCTCGATCTTTAAAGACGAATGAATGGATTTGATCCGGTTATTTTTCCTTAGATGAGGTTTGTTTTCCATATTACTCATTACAGTAATACGCCCGACTTTTTCAGATACAGATGCCACATGAGATAATATACTGTTTGTAATTGTAAAAGGTGGTTTATATCCGTCCATGTATTACTCCTTATCCTCTATCCATTCAAATATTCATTCCATCTGGCATTGATTTCTTCCATTTCATGTTTCTGCATAATTCTGTTGCGGTCACTTAGTATTGCAAGCATTTCATCTGCAATTTCCTCAAGCGGCAGCTTTTTGTAATGGGACAAATAACCTATCATCCGTCCGGCTGTCCAGTCGGTGTTAAGATTTTTCGTTATTTGATCGCAAAACTCCGCTGGATATCCCCGTTTTATCATAATGTCATATAGTTCCAGGCTCTTAGGCGACTTAGGTTTCATATTACAACTCCATTACAATGATCTATTTCGTGTTGGATGATCTGTGCAGTCCAACCGGAATATTTGCCATGCTGCTTCTTGAAATCTGCATCCAAAAAATCCACTTCAATTTCTTTATATCTTGTACACGGACGCACCCCTTCCAGAGATAGGCATCCTTCTTCTGTCTGAAATTCTCCGGTCTTCTTTGTAATAACCGGATTTACCATAGCAAATTGAAATGGACCTGCTGCCACCACAATGATATTTTTCTTTACACCGATCATATTGGCTGCCATGCCAACGCAATGATCCAGATTTGCCCTTAATGTATCAAGCAGATCTGTAATCACCTGTCGGTCTGCCTCCGTTGCATCTGTAGATTTCTGAGCGAGAAACAATGGATCCCGCATAATTTTCTTTACCATATCCTTGTCCTCTAATTCCAGTTTTTCCAAACATCCGGCAGATAACCCAGGGTTGATTGCTTACTATTTCTAACCACTGGTGTCTTAATCACCTGGGGATTTTCAAGAACCTTTTCAAGCTTATCATCAGCAGCAATATACTTTATAAGGGCAAGCAAATCCTTGTCCTTGCCATCCCAGTTGACCATGTTATCCAATCCACCATTTGCCTGAGCTACGGAATTGAATTCCCCTTTGCTCATGCCCTTTTCCTTCATATCAATGAACTGATACTTTATGCCACGCTCTTTGAAAAAACGCTCTGCTTTTCTTGTATCACTACATTTCTTTGTCCCGAATATCTGTATATTCATATCATCTTTCCTTCGCCATCAATATAAGTTTTTCAAATGACTGTGCAAGCATCAGCATCTACTAATATCTGCATTTTTTCAAACCATTCTACCATGCTCTTTCGAGCTGGTCTTCATAAAAAGAATCTACACGTAGCCCATCAGACATTGAAACCATATACAAATCACTATTTATATCAATTATACAGTAATTACCTGAAATATCCAATGACGTATTAGAAAAGACGCTTAGTCATCAAGCGGCTTTCATTAACGATTTGTCGAGTTAAAAATTTTTTCTAATTCATATTTACGAGTTAAAACGAGTTATCTATTTCAGAAAATAAATTTCTGAAATTTCTCTAAATGGTTACTGTTCAGACAGCAACCCGGCAGCGTCAGGACTGCTGTCTGAACACTGCCGGGTTCCCTCTGATATCCTTCTATAAAATTTACCGGAAAATCATCTGTGCAAAGTCTGCAAAGCATGATCTCCACACATTCCAATCATGTCCTCTTTCCTGTTTCTGTCATGTCGGTTTTCAAATACCGGTACCTGTTATATCCGGTTTTATTTCGTTTGTAACCGGGTAAGGATGCTGCTTATATCCATCTTCTTTTCGACTGCAGTAAACGCAACGTTCTCTCCATCGTGGATGAGGCTCCAGATTTCTCCGTATGCTCTCTTTTCAAGAAGCTCCGAAAGAAGGAAGGTCGAGGTTGCTCTCTTTGTAGCGAAGATAATCCTTCTCACGCCCTGTTTTCTGAGCGCTTCGATGTCTTCCATTTTTCCCGTCAGCATGGCAAAATCGGAATCCGTTGCAATTGCCAGCACGTCTTTCTTCTGCGCGGTAGCAAAAATCACGGCTTTTCCGTCCTGACCTACTACCTGATAAAAATGTCCTTGTACGGGAGCCTTGTATCCTGTGCTTTTTCCATTTCCCTGTACCGGCTCTGATGCAGATGTCTGCATTCTGTATTCCACAGGTGCTGCGGTTTCACCGGGAGATGCCGGCTCCGGTATTACTAGTGTTCCGATCGGAAGTTCTATTGTGCCTTCGCCAAATTTCATGACACAGGTCACCGAATAGCTTCCGGGAACAGTAGGTACTGTTTCGCTGCCATTGTAGAGAATCTTTTCTACGCTGCCCGCACCGGTTGCTTCTGCCTTAAAAATTCCATTTTCCACCCTGATATCCAGCTCCGTCAGGTTTGTCGGATTTCCTTCGCTGTCCAGGTGCATATTGACGTACTGCTTCAGTGCTTCTGTGTCACTGCCGCTCAGGTTGTTGATTGTTACGTCCGGTCCAATGATATAATGTCCATCACTGCTATCATGGTTGGAATTTTCTCCATCACCAATATAGCCGATACGGTCCGAAAGAACATTTCCTGCATCGTCTACTACGCCCGTATTCACAATGGCGTTGCCGACAATGATAATCTTTCCTGTCATATCCCAGTCATCTTCTGAACCGATGGCTGCGCCGCGATTTCCGGCGTAGGCAGTGACCTTTGCATGATCCCGAATGATAATGATACCGTTCATATATTTCCAATCTGAGGAGCCAATTCCGCATCCTTCATCCGAGCCTGCAGCAATCACAGCAGCATTTCCGCCTATGGTAACTGTCCCGGTAAAATCCCCATCATCTCCAGCACCGATACCGGAGCCGTCAGAACCACTGTGATCTCCGCCTGCTTTGGCAGTAACCTTTGCGTTTCCATCAATGGTGATACTGCCTCTGAAATTGCCGTCATCTCCGGTGCCGATGCCCGCGCTGTTTTCAGCACCGGTTGCCGAAACCTGCGCATTCCCGCCAATCATAATGTTACCGCTTAGGTTTCCATCATCGCCGGAGCCAATGCCCGCACCCCTGTCATTGCTGGATACTTCAACCTGCGCATTTCCGTCAATGACAATGTTTCCGGACATTTCCCCATCTTCGCCGGAGCCAATGCCTGCTCCGTCTCCTCCGCAGTTCGGTGCTATATTGTCATCTGTTTTTACGGTTGCATCTCCTGTAATATGGATGCTGCCGGACATGTCCTCCTTCTCATGGCTGCCGATTTTGGCATTATGGTTATAGCCAAAAGGCTCATCCTGAATCTCGGCCTTCAGAGAACCGCTTCCGTTTATGGTGACATTGCCATCCGAAACATGCAGTGCAGAGCCGGTTTCAGAGAAGATCTTGTTGTCTCCCTCCAGTGTAATGTTGGCACTGGAGCTTCCTGTAACATCAATCGCATCCTTGCTGCTTTTGATATTGATATCCTTAATGGTCACATTTGCAGTCGCATTATCAGACGTGGATATCCCGATTGTGTTGCCTGTCTCTACAGAGCTCTCCCGCTGCGTAATCACAGGAGCCTCATCCGGCACGGCAGAGCCGCTGCCCTGCGTTACCGTCTGTCCGGAATTGTCTGCGTTTACCGTAACGCTGCCATCCTCCAGATACCAGTTGGCGGCATAGGTTGTCATGGGCAGGCTTACGCTCATGACCAGGGCGATCATACTTGCTGTCAGCTTTTTTCTCTTCATTGGGTTTCCTCCCTCTTTTCCTTTTCCATTTTTTACATTATCCCCTGCAATGAAAATTCATAGTGCATGGCAAGTGCTTTGAACAGCTTCTGCATCACCTGTTCAGAGATCGCGCGGATATCGAGTCCCTCCACGAATCGAATCACCCGCCCGATTTCTTCCTCTGGAACGTTATAGGCCCGAAGGCTCATCGTGAAAAATAAGCGAAGCTTCTTCTCCAATGTCAGCTCTGCATCACACGGATGCGCCATGTAACCTCGCATGATGCCTGCAGATCCGATCTCCAGCTCGTAAAAGTCACGCTCTGCCAGCTCCGGCTGATAGGATCTGAAAATCTGATACAGCTCTTTGGCTGTTTCGCGCTGAATATACTCACAGGCTTCCTTCTGGGTATAGGCTTCAATATAAATTTCCCGCAGGTTTTCATTCAGCTCTGTAAGCGTCATCTGGATCGCTGTTTCCACTGCATAAACATAGACCGGAGGGAGCTTTGTGCTCGCTGCACTTCTTGCCATCGAAAACTGATTCTCAAACATGAACTGCACAAGCTCTGTCAATACGCCGTCCTTTGCACGGAAAATGTTCTGAAAGCTGCTGCTGGACACGCCGGACTTCTCGATGATTTCCGCCATAGTTGTCTTTTTGTACCCCTGCTCCAGGAAAAGTTTTACGCATACCTGCAGAATGCGTTTCTTTGTTGGTTCGCTTAAACTTGTTGCCATTTGTTCCAACCTCATTCTATGTGACTATCTTTGTTTTTTCGTCTGGTCTATATACCAAATATAGCAGAAAACGGAAGCTTTCGTCAAGGAGTTTTGGTTCGTGTACCAGCGAACTGTAACTATTTTCTATTTAAAATTTTATGAAACCGATGAAAGAACGTTGCGGTTGTTATTGCCGCCGCCAGTATATCGCTGATCGGCTCAGCCAAAAAGACAGCAAACACTTTATTCTGGATAAAATGCGGCAGGATAAAGATCAGCGGAATCAACAAGATCAGTTTTCTTAAGCAGGCAAGCAATAAGCTGACCTTTGCCTGTCCCAATGCCATAAAGCTCTGCTGACAGGCAACCTGGAAGCCAAGAGAGAATATGCCCGCCATATAAATTCTCAATGCCCATGCAGTATATGTGATCAATTCTGTGTTATTCGAAAAAATACCTGCAAATCCCTTCGGGAACAGAAGCATGATCAACCAGAAACATCCCGTAAAAACGGTGCAAGCTGTAAATTGTGTAAAAAATGCTTTTTTTACCCGATCTCTGTTTCCTGCACCAAAGTTATAACTCATGATCGGCTGTCCGCCCTGACAAATTCCCTGTAACGGTAATGTTGCAAGCTGGCTGACACTTGTAATAATTGTCATCGCTCCTACTGCAAGGTCTCCGCCATATCTTGATAAGCTGGAGGTAAAGCTGATAGACAGAATGCTTTCCGTGGACAACATGACAAAGGTAGAGATACCAAGGGCAAGACATGGTAAAAGGATTTCCTTTTGCAATTTAAAGTTTTCTTTTCTAAGATGCAGGATTGTTTTCTTTCCTGACAGGAAACGAAGGATCCATATTGCCCCCACAGCCTGACTCAAAACAGTTGCAAGCGCAGCACCCTTTACTCCAAGATGAAATACAAAGATAAAGATCGGATCCAGAATAATATTGATCACAGCACCAATCACAGTTGTCATCATGCTGATCTTCGCAAATCCCTGTGTCGTGATAAAGGGATTCATTCCCATCACGATCAGAACAAAAATACTTCCAAGAATATAAATCCTTGCATAATCCACCCCATAAGGAAGTGTCTGATCACTTGCACCAAACAGCGTCAGCAGCTGTGGTGCAAACGCAAAAAATAGCACAGTCAAAGCAACTGCCATAAGCAGAAGAATCACAAAACAGTTTCCAAGAATCTTTTCCGCTGTCTTATTGTCTTTCTTTCCCATGGAAATTGCAGCACGCGGAGCACCTCCGGACCCTGCAAGCATAGCACAGGCATTGATCAGCATCAGGATCGGTGTAAACAACCCGACACCCGTTAATGCTGCGGCACCAACGCCCGGAATGTGTCCAATATAAATACGGTCAACAATATTATATAAAAGGTTGATAATCTGTGCCACAACAGCCGGTATGGCCAGCCGTGCCAGAAGACGGGGTATTTTTTCTGTTTCCATAGCTTGTGTATTTGATTTACTGTTCATATCTATGCGCTCCTTCCTGATTTCCATACTCTAAAAACAGCCATAGCACTGATCAATATCAGGATTATGGCTATTTTTATACTTGAAATGTCTCACCGTCAATTCAGCTATCTGCCACCTGCAGTACACAGGCACAATAACCGGGCTCAGGCTGATAGCAATGGATGATAAGATTCTTGTCTATCTCCGGGCTGTAATCATGAAGCGTATGCCTCGTGCCGTTCAAAGTGGTTTACCACATGATTCATCAGCTTTTTCGCCAATCTCTGTCTGCGATATGCCTCATATCACAGTAAATACTTCTTCATCGTACTCTCTACATAGCCAATTACATTTTTCCACGCTAGATCTCCTACGTAAAAATTGCTTTTCTGAAACTGCGCCCAAAGCTCTTCCATTTGCAAATCGTCAGATATCAAATGTAATGTAGCTTCAATATTATCCTTGCTAAAAATAGTTTTCCGCTTTTCACAGGTGGCAGAAAATGCATCGTATAAAATCCGCTTCTCTATCTGCTCTCCATAGAAACTCATGATACTGT
>OLRV01003585.1_pt1 | contig 10698 bp, 9 predicted proteins | sample 1672421 | NCBI WGS metagenome assembly OLRV01 (sample SAMEA3136684, study PRJEB25190) | human gut metagenome | biome: human gut; feature: human-associated habitat; material: faeces | place: Austria | collected 2013
AGCACGCGGGCCGCCCGCATCTTCGCCACTTCCATGAAATAATTCTTGCCCTGATCCCAGAAGAAGGACAGGCGCTTCGCAAAGGCGTCCACCGGCAGGCCGGCCTTTTCGCCGCAGCGGATGTATTCCATGCCGTCTGCCAGCGTGTAGCCCAGCTCGAGATCGCAGGTGGCGCCGCATTCCTGGATGTGGTAGCCGGAAATGGAAATGCTGTTGAACTTCGGCATATACTTCGTGGTGTATTCGAAAATATCCCCGATGATGCGCATGGACATTTCCGGCGGGTAGATGTAGGTATTGCGCACCATGAATTCCTTCAGGATATCATTCTGGATCGTGCCGGCCATGATGGCCTTGTCCACACCCTGCTCCTCTCCGGCGCAGACGAAGAACGCCATGATGGGAAGCACCGCGCCGTTCATCGTCATGGAGACGGACATCTGGTCCAGGGGGATGCCCGCGAATAGGATGTTCATATCCAGCATGGAGCACACCGATACACCGGCCTTGCCCACGTCCCCGATGACGCGGGGATTGTCCGCATCATAGCCGCGGTGGGTGGGGAGATCGAAGGCGATGGACAGCCCCTTCTGCCCCGCTGCCAGATTTCTCCGGTAAAAGGCATTGGATTCCTCCGCCGTGGAAAAGCCGGCATACTGCCGGACCGTCCACGGGCGGAACACATACATCGTGGAATAGGGGCCGCGGAGGAACGGCGGGATGCCGCTCATGAAATCCAGATGATGGCACTGCTCATAGACGTCCTGCGTGTAGAGCGGCGCCACGGGGATGCGCTCCAGCGTGTTTTCATAGAGCGCGTCATAGGGCTGACCCGTCCCGGCTTCCAGCTTTTCCTTCCATGCCTCATAGGAGCGGCCGGGCTGTTCCTTCAGAGAGAGTCGGGTGAAATCAGGATTTGCGTTTGCCATCATTCGATCATTCCTTTCTTTTTCTGCAGCATGCGGAGGATTTCATAGCAGTTGGCCCTGACGCTGATGAATTCATCGACGCCGGCCGCGCGGTAGATCTCTTCCAGTTCCTTCGGCGCCGCTCCTGCGAGGAACAGCACCGCCCCCTCCGGCAGCGCCGCCTTCAGCTTCGGCGCCAGCTCCGGCACGATATCGGGATAGGTCGCATCGGTGGAACAGATGACCGCCGCATCGTAGGGGAATTCCGCCGCGGCCTTCGCGCACTTGTCGATGCCGCTCATCGTCTCATCGTCCTGGAAGCCCTCATTCAGATGGACGTTGAACTCGCCCACCTGGAGGAAGCTCGTAGAGAAATCCGCCCGCGCCTTGTGCTGCGGGATACGGCCCATATTGGCCAGGAAGACCTCCACATTCTGTCCGGTCTTTTCCTTATAGGCCTCGGTGTCGAACCGGAGCGCCTCATACCGCTCGGTCCAGCGGTGGGGCGCGATGGCCTCCACGGAGAGGCTGCCTTCGCCGGTCCCCGTGATCTCGCTCACCTCGCCGAGGGTCGCCCCGGCGGAGAAGGCGCGGACCGCACTGTCCACCAGTCCGTCCTCCTTCGCCTGCCGGAGCTCGTGCAGTGCGCTCACCCGTTCCGTCATGTCCTGATCCTTCCGGTAGGCCTGCATGCCCTCCGCCAGCTGCTTCCGGAGCGCTTCCGTATCCTCCGGACGCGGCCGGATCAGCTCCTCCGCCATATTCGGGTACATGTTGTTGCCTACGGCGGAATCCCTGCGGAGATCCAGATTGCGGAACCGTTCCGCCAGCACCCGGGCGATCTCCTTCTGCGGATAGCCTTCCATGAGGGCCTTCGTCATGCCGCCCATGCCCTCGATGCACTGGAATTCCTGCCAGATTTTTTCCGCCATTTCCTTCGTGAGTGCCTCGATCGCCCAGGAGCCGCCGGCCGGATCGATCGGCCGGAGCATGCCGAATTCCTCCTGCAGCATGATCTGCAGATTCCTCGCGATGCGGCGGGAGAATTCATCGCCCTTGCGGACCGTGTCGTCGTAGGGCGAATTTTCGTAGGTGTCCACGCCGCCCACCACGGCGGAAAAGGCCTCCGTCGTATTGCGGAGCATATTCACGCCGGCGTCGAAGATGGTCTTCGTGAAGAACGCCGGACGGGCATGGATCTTCATGGCCCGGTCCTCCTCGTCCGCGCCGAAGGCTTCCATGATCTGTGCCCAGACGACGCGCGCCGCCCGGAGCCGTGCGATCTCGATATAGAAATTGGCTCCGATATTGAAGCCGAAATACAGAGACCGGGCGATGTCGTGGATGGACAGGCCCCGCTTCTGCATTTCCCGGATGTATTCCACGGCCATGCCGAAGGTGTACGCCGTTTCCTGTACCGCCTGTGCGCCGCCGAGAGAGAAGACATCACTGCTCACCATGACCGTGCGGAGCTCCGGTGCATGCTTCCGCGTCCAGCGGATGCACGCCGCCATTTCCTCATAGCTCTTTTCCAGCGGCATCCGGTTCCGGCCGTGCGCCGCCAGCTCCGCCAGCGGATTGGCGCCGATGACGCCCTCCATGGCGCGGATATCCCCGCCCTGCGCACGGACCGCTGCCGCGGTGAGCGCCAGCAGCGCCAGCGGGGAAACGCCGGCATACATCATGAAAGGAATGTGCGCCAGATCCAGGCCGGACAGCAGGGTGTGCATATCCTCCAGCGTGGTAAGGCTGACCCCCGTGTCGCCGGGCTTCTCCGCATCCGTCACGTCCACGCCGTCCAGCGTCGCGCTGTCCACGCGCACATGATAGACCGTGGAGCCCCGGTCGATCTCGTGCTTCAGCAGCTCATTGCTGTCCGCCGGCAGCGTTTCATCGCAGACCTGTGCAATGCCCCAGGGGTGCTTCTCGTAGCCGCAGGCCGTCTGGCCGCGAAGGAAATTCCCCATTCCCGGATACTCATCGCGGGGCAGGATCTTTTCCTGCGCATCCGGGCCGGTCTTCCAGGTGTAGATCGGAGAAAAGGTGATCCCCTCATAGGTCCGGGTATACATGACCTTGTCGAAGGGACGGCCTTTCAGCAGCGCGCAGCACGCATCCACCCATTCGTCGTACGACGGCGGGGTAAATTCATCGAATGATACGGGCGGGAAATCCTTTTTCCCTTCCGACTTTTTCAGGATCTCCTCCAGCTCCTGATCCGTCAGCTGCCTGATTTCCTGTCCGCCCGCTGTCTTTGCTGTTTCATCCATGAAATATGTCCTCCTTTTCGGAAAATGACTGCCGGGCTTTCTGCTGCCGGTCCGGCCGGGCAGAGAGCGCCGCTTTCCTGTGACCGCAGCAAATGGTCTCGATGCTTCTTTCTTTGTATTTGTCTTCCGAAACAAAAAACCGGCTGTACAGGGACAGCCGGAAATGGTGCGGAAAACCAGATCCCCTCCCTATCTCTCGTAGGTCAAACGGTGATTCCCGGACAGATAGTTCTCCTGGCTCGAGTTCCCTGCAGCTGTCAGCCTTCCCGGTTTCCCAGTGACATCTTTGACAGCCGCTCCCTCATACAGTGGCGGGACCGCTCCGGCTTCTCACCGGATTCTCTTTTATGCTTTCGCATCTGTCTGTAGTATGAAATTTGCTGCGGTTTCTATCCTCAGTATATCAATCCCTTCCCGTAAAATCAAATCTTTTTTTAATTTTATATATTAATATTTCTAAGTTTATACTAAGTTTGCTAATTTATGGCAAATAAAAAAGAGGCAATCGAAATTGCCTCACACCGGCGGATGCCGAAAGCCGGAAACACGTTTCCTCAGCAAAAGATTTGGGAAAACATACTGTCTGCGGGGCAGAATGCCTGCCAGGCAGAAATCGGGGAAAAGGCATTCCGGCAGTTTTTCCCTGCGGCTGCCGTCATGCCGGAGGAAGGATGGACCAGGCGCGGAGCCCGGATACAAGAAGACGGCGCATTCCCCAAAGGCCCGTCTCCTCTATTGCAAAGCGCAGGAAAAGCGCCCGTGCAATCTGCAAAAAATCCGCTCTTTTCGGGATAGGAAGAAAAGAGCGGATACCATGGCCGTCCGGCGTACGTATCACCTTCCCATCCCTCGCAGGTCAAACAGTGATTTCCGAACAGGCAGTTCTCCTGACTCGGCGTCCTCGCAGCTTCCTGCCTTCCCGGTTTCCCAGTGACATCTTCCGGAGCTGCTCAGCCATACAGTGGCGGGACCGTGCCGGCCTTTCACCGGCTTCCCTATTAAGCCCTTGCGGGCACCTGTTCTCTATGTCCTTGTTGCCGTCAGTATAGCATGGCCGGTTCCGTCCGTCAATATTTTATTAGAAAAATATTTGATTTTTCTTAGTACAATCTCCACAAAAAAGACGCCCCGAAGGGCGCCTCTCTGTGCATCAGTCGTCGTCGATGCAGATGAGCTCGTACTTGTCGCTGCCCATCTTCAGTGCGCGCATGGCCGTGAGCTGATGGAGGCCGTGGCGGCTCTCCATGCGTTCCACCAGATCATGGTTGCTTTCCTGATTGTAGACCATGTCCACGCAGGCCTGATCGATGGCGAGGATATCCGTGGACGCGGCGATGCCGATATCCGGAATGGTCGGTTCCGCAGCGGCGAGGCCCGCGCAGTCGCAATCCACGGACATGCGGCGCATCACGTTGATGAATACGATGTGCTTGCCGAAGAAATCAATGGTCGCTTTTGCGGATTCCGCCATATTCTCCATGAGCAGTTCCTTGCCGGGCCAGGCGTTCCAGTCTTCCGGCTGATGGTCCACATCCACGCCGTGGACCTGCGCCTTGCCTTCGCGGCCGTCCGCGCAGCCGATGGCGATATTCTTCATGGAGCCGCCGAAGCCGCCCATGGCGTGGCCCTTGAAATGGGTAAGAACGATCATGGAATCATAATTGACGATGTGGCCGCCCATGGAGACTTCCTTGAAATGTTTGCCGCCGCGGACAGGAAGCATCACCGTGCCTTCTTCATCCAGGATATCCACCGGACAGAACGTCCAGCCGTTCACTTCAAGCGTCTTTCTGTGCAGTTCCGTGGTGTAGCGGTCGCCCTGGTAGAGCGTATTCGTCTCGACGATGGCGCTGTCCGGCACCTGCGCCTGGAAAGCCTGCACCATATCGCGGGGCAGGATATTCGGGCCGTGCTGCTCGCCTGTATGAAGCTTGATCGCCGTCTTTCCGTAAATGCTCTCATTGATCCGTTCATACAGACGGATCAGATGCTCCGCGTCGATATGTTTCGTGAAATACACTTTCGCGTGCGCTCCGGCAGCGCCGTTTTCCACGCGGCGGCAGCCTACGACAGGAGCCTGCTGAAATGTTGCCATAAGTAAGACCTCCTCTGAATACACGTTTTACACCGGCCTTATTGTACGCCTTAAAGTTCACTTCACGTCAAGGCTGCGGAGTTCCTGTTCCAGCAGGTAATCCACCTGTCCCAGCCGCTGCCGTCAGCTGTGAATGGTCTTCACGATCTCCCAGCGCCGCTCTTCGAGAAGCTGCCGCCGCCCGACGCCGGAGAAAAAGCGCTGCGCCTCCTCCGCTGTAAATCCCGCCGCGAAAAGCGCCGCCGCCAGGCCGACCGCTTCCTCATACCCGGCGTCTCCCGCCGTCTTTCCGCACACCGCTTCCAGCGCGGAGAGCGACTCCTCCGTCAGACCGGCCCGCGTCCGGAGATCCTCTCTTCTTTCCGCCCGAATGATCCTCCCTCCTTCCGCCAATAAAAAAGCAGACATCTTTCGATATCTGCCAGTATAAAGAACGGCGCGCCGGATATCCAATGCACGTTTTTTATTTTTCCTCATACGTCCGGCGTATGGTTCTCACATATTCCGCGTAGGCCTGCGCGCTGCCGGAGAAAGAACTCAGTTTTTTCCACGCCAGCACCACTGTCGTCTCCATGACCGGCTCGAGCGGAAGGAAACGGAACCGCGCCGGATCGAGCGCTTCCGCCGTGGCTTCCTGCGTAAGGAGCCCCGCGAAACCGGACTCCGCGAGGGGGAGCAGATTGGAAGAAAGATTCCCTGTCATGACCGGCGCCGGCGCCTCTCCGAGCCAGGCCGCTACCTCGCCCTGCACGGCGGCGCGGCCGCTCATCATGTACCGGATGCCTTTCATATCGTCTCTCGTGACGGAATCCTTTCCGGCAAGCGGCGAAGAAGCGGACACAAGAAGCCCCCACCGGTCTTTCGTAAAGAGGCGGATATAATCATAGCTCCCAATGTCAATGGGCTCCAGCATGATGACGAAATCCAGCAGGCCGTGATCGAGGCGTTCCTTCAGGATGTCCGCGGTCGCCGTATAAATATCAAAGCGCACCTTCGGATACATCGTCATAAATCCCGGCAGGTTGCGCATGACGCTCAGTCCTCCGGCGTAGATCCCGCTGCCGATGCGCACCGTGCCGGCGATGTCGCTGCGGGAGCGGAAATCTTCCTCAATGGAATCCATGAGGAAAGCCACTTCTTCCGCCTTCCTCCGGAGCATCATCCCCGCTTCAGTGAGGCGCGTCCGCCGTCCCCGCGTGAAGAGCGGCGCGCCGAGCTCCTCCTCCAGCTGGGAGATCTGCCGGGACAGGGTAGGCTGCGTCACATGGAGCATCTCCGCCGCCCGGGAAATGCTCTCCTCCTGCGCCACGGCGAGAAAATACTGAAGCACCCGCAGTTCCATTTTCATCCCTCCTCCTGAATTTTTTCCATTATATCACGAAAAAGAGCGGCTCCATTTCCGCCGCTCATGATTTCATCTTTCTTTATTTCTCATACGCTTCCCCGGAGCACGAGGCGCTTCGTGATATAATTCCACACCGTCACGACCGCCGCCGCGCCGATCTTCGCGATCATATACCACAGGCCCGCCACATCCACGAAGACATACATGCATCCCTGATTGATGGCCAGTCCCGCGAGCGACGTCGCGCCGAAAAGGACCGTCTGGCGCAGCGTCTGATGCCGCGCGTGGAAGACCACCGTCGCGCAGAGGATATAATTCACCACCAGCGACACCGTAAATGAAATAGCCGACGACACGAGGTACATGAATCCCCCGTATTCCGTCAGCGCGAAAAGAAGACCGTAATCGAGAAGGAAGCAGCCGCCTCCCACGAGGAGGAAACGGAAGATCTCCCTGTATCGTTCATTCATCAGCATCCCTCATTCCCCGGCTCTGTGCCGTATCGATTATACCCCGCGGAGAAAAAAGGCGCAAAAAAATCCCGCTTCCGAAAAAGCGGGAAGAGCTCACGCCGTCGCCAGCGCGTCCAGCGCGCTCCGGATACGGGCCAGCGCCTCTTTGGAATGCGTCTCGATCAGGTACTGGTGTCCGTCGTCCTGAAAACCGTCCATCACCGAGCGGCAGGCGCTGCGGAAATATTTCAGATACCGATCCGCCTCATCGTGGCTGCGCACGTTCACATCCATTTTCACGTACCCGTAGAAGCCGTGCTCCACGGACAGATTCAGCACCGCGCCGCCCAGATCGACGATGGTATAGAGCTCGTCCAGCATCCGATCCAGACTCTCCCGGCGGGCCATGATCTGCTTGAAACAGGGCCGCTTCGGCTTCGCCATGCGGTACCCCAGAGAAGACGAATTGATCTTTTTTCCATTCCGGCGCAGCGTCGAAATATCGCCCACGATGATCTGCCGCGTCACGCCGCATTCCTCCGCGAGCTGCACGCCCCGCACTGCGCCGTCTGCACTTTCCAGACGTTTCACAATATACGCCAGCCGTTCATCTTTGCTCATCATTCTCACGCTCTTTTCTTCCGTTTGCCCCTCTTCGGGTCAGCGCGTCTCTGTATGTTATATTTCTTTTCTAACTATATAAATAGTTTATACTTTTTATTTTTCCTCTATGTAAAAATTATACATCATTGCGAATACAAATTTCAAGACGCCCTGCGCTGATTTCCATCAAAAAAATATCCGCCCTTCCGAAGAAGAGCGGATATTCTCTGCGCAGATCACGCGCCGAGCAGGTCCAGCAGCTGTTCTACATTTTTCTTGCCGAAATGAACGTCCGTGCCGTTGACGATGAGGCAGGGCACGCTCATGATATTGTACTTTTCTTTCATTTCCGGGTAGTACTGGAAATCATACACGTCGACAGTCACATTCTGATTGTCCGCGGCGATGCGTTCCGCCGCCGCCACCAGATCGGGGCACATGGTGCACGAGAGGGAAACGGCGATCTGCATGTGCACCGGGCGGTCAATGCCTTCGATGCGCTTCTGATTCTTATCGCCCACAGACTGGCCGGGGCCGGCCGCGTTGTACATGGCGAGGACAAAGGAATTGAATTCATGGCCGCCGGGCACGCCGTGGAAGCGCATGCCAAGATCCTGTCCGTTTTCATCACATACGGCGATGGTGTGCTTCATTTCCGGCACGGCAGGAACAAATTCCGCGCGGATCTTGTCGGTGAGCGCGGACAGCTCTTCCAGGATCTTCCGGTCTTCCTGCGAAGCGCGGCTCTCATCTTCGTGAAGGCGGAGCACGATGGGCCGCTCGAACCGGGCGAAGACCGGCAGGAGCGCCTGCCGCAGGCTGTCGTCGAGGAAAGCCCCCGCTTCCGCCTTCGGAGCGGCTTTTGTTTCCTCCGCCTGCGCCGGTTTCTTCACATATTCCCGCTTGAGGCCGAGCTTCCGGTACTGACCGCCCAGATATTTCTCAAGGGACGTCGCCGCGATGGCTCCGTCGGAGACCGCCGTCACAACCTGACGGAGATTTTTCACGCAGATATCCCCCGCCGCATAGACGCCGTCGATATTCGTCTTCTGGTCGCGGTCCGTCACCACGTAGCCCTGCGGATTCAGCTCTACTTTACCCTTGATCAGCTCGTTTTCCGGCGCGTAGCCCGCGAAGACGAACACGCCGAAATTGTCGCCGTCCGGAGCCGTCACTTTTTCTTCTTCCCCGGTCTTCCGGTTCCGGAGAGTCACGGAGCGGACGGCGCTGTCCCCTTCCACCTTCGCCACTTCCGTATGGTAGTGGATCTCGATCTTGGGATGCTTCTTCACTTCGTCCACGACGGGCGCCTGGATGGAGAAATCATCGCCCCGGACGAGCATGATGACTTTTTTCCCGTACCGCGTGAGGAAGAGCCCTTCCTCCACAGCGGCAAATCCGCCGCCGATGACGAAGATCTCCTTATCCGTGAAAAATTCGCCGTCGCACGTCGCGCAGTACGCCACGCCGTGGCCGCGGAAGGTCTCCTCCCCGGCAAAGCCCGCCAGGCGGGGATGCGCGCCTGCCGCGTAGACCACGCCGAGCGCCTTCACGTCGCCGCAGTCCGTATGGACGACTTTCCAGTCGCCGTCCAGATCGAGACTCTTCACCTCGGCGATCTTAAATTCCGCGCCGAAGCTCTCCGCCTGCCTGTGCATGGCTTCCGTCAGTTTTACGCCGTCTGTCTTCGGGATGCCCGGATAATTCACCACTTCATTGGTGATCGTGATCTGGCCGCCGATCCGTTCTTTCTCGATGACCAGCACGCGAAACTGCGCCCTCGACAGATAAATAGCGGCGGAAAGCCCCGCAGGCCCTCCGCCGACTATCACGGCATCATAAAATTCGCTCATGATGCCCTCCGTTTCTTACAGCTTGCCAACCAGATCGAAAGACGGTTTCAGGGTCTCTTCGCCGGGATGCCATTTTGCCGGGCAGACTTCGTCGCCGTGTTCGTAAACGAACTGCGCCGCCTGCACTTTGCGGAAGAGCTCATCCGCATTGCGGCCGATGTTGCCTGCGCTCACTTCGTAGAGCACCACTTCGCCGTCGGGATTGATAACGAAGGTGCCGCGCTCGGTCTGGCCTGCCGCTTCGATGTATACGTCCAGGTCTTTGGAGAGAACGCCCGTGGGGTCGCCGATCATCGGATATTCGACCTTGCTGATGCGGTCGGACGATTCATGCCATGCTTTGTGTACGAAATGGGTATCGCAGGATACGGAGTAGATCTCGCAGCCGATCTTCTTGAATTCCGCGTATTTGTCCTGCAGATCCGCCAGTTCCGTCGGGCATACGAAGGTGAAGTCCGCCGGATAGAAGAAGAGCACGCTCCACTGGCCCTTCAGGTTTTCCTGGGTGACGTCGATAAATTCACCGTTCTGGTAAGCCTTGACACTGAAATCGCATACTTTCTTTCCGTTGAGAGACATAATATTCCTCCTTTTTAATCAGCGCTCCGCGCTGTAAATCGATAAAATTAAATTTCCTATGTTTTCAGTATACGGGTTATATTGATAAATGTCAATGAATTTTCGGCACGATCTGAAAATTTTTTATGACTTCTGAAGATCGGCCGGAAAGCCGCGGCCTGCCGCTGAGTGTCCGCCGCCGCGCTGACCGGGGCCGTTCATTTCCCGTCCCGTTCTTCCGGCAGTGCTTCTCATTGTCCGGCTGCTCCGGCCAGACCGCCGGAAAATTTCCTGCGCTTTCCGAAAAACGGGCGCAAAAAAAGCAGGCCCCGTAAAAAGCCTGCTTTCTTTTTTACATCACGTCGCCGGTGATCTCGTCCCGGTAGAGGACGACTTCCCCCGCGGCGAGGGACTTCTGAATATCGATGACCCGCTGGTTCGAGGAGCCCCGGAAGCGGAGCATGGGGTCTTTCAGCGCGTTGATGAAGGGGCCGTCCACGAGGACGTCGCATTCTTCGAGGAGCGCCCGCTTCACCGGGTCCGCGAGGATCTCATCCCACTGGTAGCCCGAGTAGACCCAGACGGATTTGGGCACTTCTTTTTTCACGGCCCGC
>OLRV01003590.1_pt1 | contig 10692 bp, 8 predicted proteins | sample 1672421 | NCBI WGS metagenome assembly OLRV01 (sample SAMEA3136684, study PRJEB25190) | human gut metagenome | biome: human gut; feature: human-associated habitat; material: faeces | place: Austria | collected 2013
ATCTTCCCAGAATTGTCAATTTCATTTTTCTCCGGATCCTCAAACTCAATCAAATTGACCATTCTGGGAAGAGCCGCCTGCGGGGTGAATTGAATTCCGTTCACCATCCAGTCGTACACCTTATGCAGCGTGGCAAAATCATTTTCCGCACCCGCAAGGCGCACGGTGTCTATGATCTGCTGAATCTCATCCGCAGTCAGATCCGGGTTGGTTCTGTTCAGGAAAAACTCCATGTCATCAGTGTATAACACGTCCCGCATGGAATCGCGCGGGAGGCTGCTTCCGGCCAGATAGCTCCACCCCGCTTCCTCCAAATAGGAAAGAAATGTGCTTTCAAATTCCGCCTCGCAGTAGCATCCGTGATAGTTATGCAGGTTCGCCATTGGGTTCACCTCCATCTTCCAGCGATCCCCGAATCAAAATCGGGCAGATGTCCTTGATTTGCTTCTTTAGCTGCTCGTTGGTATTCCTGCGCAAAGTGTACACAGTATAAATATCCACAATTGCCTTTTGCATTTTCTCATCGGGAACAGGGATTTCAATTTCATAGAACCGGTCGAGGTCAAGATTTGTACGGATACTGGAGTCACTCATAAACCATCCGTGCCGGTCAGTTTCCATGCGAGAAAACCAAATCATGATATATTCGGGAGAAACCGTTGTATCTTTTGTTTCAAAAACTGTATATGCAGGAGAAATAACAATAGGCTCCTCCTCTCTATAAAGCGCAATTCTGACGCACTTATCTCGTCCCGTCTGCATACCCGAAAATGCAAACTGTCCGTTCTGCACAAGTTTGTATTTTTTAAGATCAACTCCGGTTATATCCGCAACAGAAGGCATAAATTGTTTTTCTATATTGATACCCTGCACATTTGTGGCTGTTCCGTTATCGTTTCGATTATCGACTTCTACCAGCAATTTGCGAATTGTTTTTTTAGTGGCGGTATGCTTAACTTTATCAATCAGTGCATCACAGGTGAGCTTCAAATCCTCCAAGCCGCGCTCGTATGCCTGCTGATTGGCGACCATTGCATTATAGACATCGACATATTTCTGCTGTGTCGGTAAATCTGGGAGTTCAATGTCTATGTCGCACAAATCCTCCCAGTTGTAGAATTCCGTGGAACTGCCCCAAGAGTTTGTTATCACATACCGATCAAATTCAGAACGATTAAAATACAGATAGAGCCATTCTGCAATCAGCGCGTCTCTACTATCTACCTTTATTCGGAAAACCACATAATCCTCCGTGCATATAACAGGAGTATTTCCATCATTTAAAGCGATGCTGAATTTACTGCCATTACGAGAGGTTCGATGATTGAAAACAAATTCGCCGGGTTTAACAATCTGGAATTTGCTTAAATCACGCTCATTTACGTCTGCTTTTGTGGGCATAAGGCGTTTGAGGTTATTAACGCCTCGCACATCATCAACACCGTAGTGCAAGTCACTGTTCGTATGTTCAAGCAGTTCAATCAACTCGCCCAATCGATATTTATGCAAGCTCATACCCAATCCCCCTGAAGGCATCTTCAAGCATCTTTTGGGACTTCATTTCCTGCTTCAGAACTTCGCGCATCTCTTTTTGAATACGGCTCATTTCAGCGGCATAGTCGATCTCCAGATCATGGTCGATAAACTCGATATACTTGCTGGGGACAAGACTCCAGCCCTGCTTTTCAATTTCGCCCTTACTGACGCTGCGGTAAAGCTCCGGCACAGCATAATTTGCGCCGTCGGTTCCCTCGGATTGCCATGTGTGATAAATGTCGGCGGCTTTTTGAATCTGTTCGCTGCTTAAAAGGACTTTCTTTTTGCTCTCGTTTTTAACCGGGTTTTCTGTCCACGTGCGCAGATCCATGAACAGGATTTCGCCCTCGCGGCTGCGCAGCATTCTGCCGTGATACGCCCCGCCCTTTTTATTCTGATTCAGAATCCAGAGGGTGACGCTGATATCCGTGGTGATAAAAAGCTCGCGCGGAAGAATGATAATGGCTTCGACCTTATCATTCTGGATCAGCTTTTTTCGGATCTCAAGCGTATCGCTGTCGCCCAAAGCGCCATTGGCCAGCAGGAATCCTGCAACACCCTTGAGCGCTTTCAAATGGGAAAGAATGTGGAGGATCCATGCGTAGTTGGCGTTGCTTTCGGGCGGCGTCTGGTAATCCACCCAGCGGGAATCGTTTTTCAGATTCTCGTCGTACCAGCCTTTCAGATTGAAGGGCGGATTGGCCATGATGTAGTCGAAGTAAAGACCTTTGAACAGATCGTGCGTAAAAGTGGAGTCGCTTTCTTCGCCGAGATTATGGCTGATGCCGCGCAGGGCCAGGTTCATCTTCGCCAGACGGTAGGTTGCAGCTTCCTTTTCCTGACCGTAGACATTGATTCTCCTGATATCGCCGCGCTTTTCCCGGATAAGATCGGTACTCTGGACAAACATACCGCCAGAGCCGCAGCAGGGGTCATAAAGTGTGCCGTCAAACGGCTCGATCATCGTCGCGATCAGCTGCACAACATCGTGCGGGGTGTAGAACTCGCCCTCTTCTTTCGTGGCGTTGACAGCGAATTCTTTCAGAAAGTACTCATAAACGCGGCCGATCAGATCTTTCTCTTCGCCAAAGACCCTGTGACTGATCTTATTGACTTCATCGACTACCTGCTTGATATCGTTGGGAGCGAGATTGCGTGTGGTAAACGTGCCCTCCACAAAACACCCCTTCAACTGTTTGCTGCTGGCAGCAATGCTATGCAGAGCAGTATCAAGGGCGACATTCAGCTTAGGTGCAGGCGTCTGGATGATCGTTGACCAGCGCGCATCCACAGGCAGGTTATATGTACCGTCCGTAAAAGTGGGGTCGTCCAAAAAAAGCGGCTTTAATTGCTTCGTCATCAGGGTCAAGTCCCTCTTTGATCAGATTCTGCCGTAAGTTCTCTACGCCATCTTCAAATTTTTCGCCAATGAAACGCAAAAACACCAGCGTGAGCATCATATCGCGTTTTTCAAAGAACGATCCGGAGTTGCGCGCCTTGCGCAGAATATCGCGGCATTTAAACAGGATAGCGTCCAGATTGATTTTTTCTTCCACTTTCTGCTTGGCCATTGAAATATACCTTTCTTTATCTTTTCGGCATCAGCTCCATTTGTTTTCTGACACCGACCAGCGTTTCACATAGTTTCTGCCTTCCACAGCTGCAACAAACGGCTCAAAAAGAAATTCGTTGATCGTTTTAAGCACAGTACTGTAATCGTCGGTTTTTATATCGGTTTTGCGGCAGAATGCTTTCCACTTTTTCTGCATTACTTCATCGCTGTTGAAAGCCATCACCTGCTCGAATTGCTTCACGGTAAAACTGTGGTCACGGTTGGCAAAGGTCTTTTTCATGGCTTCGGTCAGCAACACGCCGTCAAAGTCAAATTTATTTGCCAGATAATAAATATCGTAATAGTCCTTCATTCTGCTGGAGAATTCCATCAGATTGAGGATTGCATCGATTTTTTCTGCGATGGTCGTTTCAAGAGAGTATGTATTTACCGCCGGAGCGGAAAAATCTTCAAGCTGCGTAGGAATCTTCCTCTTTTCATACTTTGGAACGATAACGTCACCTACACCAAAATCAATGCTGAGCGGTGTTTTTGTGTTCTTGATCCGAGCCACGAGGGATGCACCGATTCCTGCGTATTTTTTCGCTACAGCAATCGGCGCAATACTTTTAATTTCATAAGTCACAAAATCATTTCCAGTAGGAGCGGAAATAATTTCCTCCAGCACAGTTTTCAGCTGCTCCGGTGTGTTTGGCACTTTCCGGAGAAGAAAGTCTATATCCATTGTCACACGACTGTCAAAATCGGTAATGGTATAGATGAACAAACCGCCCTTAAGTACAAGATTTTCAGCATATTTGGATTCTTCCAATCGGCGCAGAAATTCCTCCTGGCAAAAAAGCTGCAGGCAAAGTTGATAGGTTCTTCCGCTTTCGTTCGCTTTGTTTTTCAATCTCGCCAGTACAGATGCCGCAACATCAGGCATTGAGCAGCACCTCCATCAGTTCAGTCACTTTTTTATAAACTCGCAGCTTTTTAGAGTATGCAGAAAGGTTGTTCAGATTTTTCTTCGTATCGTTTGCGTAAGCATTCAACGCCTTGGAAAACATTTCGTTGTCCAGCCGGGAACGATATTTGAAGCAGTCGCAAATAGTTCTTTCCCGGTCATAAACAGGCAATTCAACACCCTGAAAGCGCCCTGTGGTTTTACCCAGTTCATACAGGTTGTCCTGCACAAAGTACGCCTGCAGAACAAGCGCATCCACTTCAAGTTTTGCTCTGGACATAGTACGAGGCACCGCTATGGACCATTTACGTGGTGCGAAATCACTGTATCCATAGTAGAAGAGGGCTGATTCTGCGCACACAATCCCCTGCGGAACAAGCGTTGCGAGAAGCTGCTCCTCAGAAACAATACTTTCCCCGGCGAGGCTGTAATAGCCGTGGCGTACTCGTTCGAGGTAACCGGCGTTGCACATATTCACGACATCAACTGCACGGATTCCGGCGGCAACAAAATCAGCAGATTTCGCAACGCCACCCCTGCTTACAATAACCACTTTCGCCAGTTCCCGGTTGTCCATGCAATCACCGACCCTCTTAATTAAAATTCGCACACAAACATATTTTATCTGTGCTTGAATTTTATCATGAATTGCAGATAATTGCAACAAAAAATTCACACATAATTCAGACTTGCTTGTGTGTGAATTCTATAAACAGCAAGACTGCCGCACAGTTGCTGCTTTCCAAATTACCGAGTGCGGTTCAGGCTAACAGAAGGATTGCTTCATTAGAGAGTTATATCAAATCATAAAAAATCTTTCACGAAGGTGACATCACCTTTAGGTTCCATTGCGTAAGCGTGCAGGTTCAAGTCCTGTCGGGCGCACCAGACAAAGATAATCCGAACCAGATCTTCGTAATCGGAGACGGGTTCGGATTATTTGTTTTCTTTGAGAAGTTTGAAGATACGCACTTCCGGAACGGCGTCATCAAGCGCCCGGAATCCAAGCCGAGAGGACCGAGAAAACCAAAACTGAAAAAAGATTAGGAGGATGAATATGGGAAACATCAAAAGCTGCGAATTTAACATGGACACAGGCTGCGTGGAACTGTGCTTTGCGGACGGCGGCATGATTGCGATTGACTGCATCGCCTTGGAGAACGAAGTGGCAGATAATCTTTATGAGCGGTCGGAACTGGATTATCTCATCTACAACGACCCGTTGGCGTATGCCAAATTGGTTTTGAGCGGCGACCCAGAAACGTACCTGAACGCTGTCACGGAATACACGCCCTATGAAAAGTGAATACACGCAAAAAGGACGGCTACTGCCGTCCTTTTTGTTATCTTCAGGCGATTTTCTCAGCCTCGTTATCATTCTGAGCGGCATCCCGTCGTGCTTTCCATTCGGCAAATTCCCGCTGCCCTTCCTCGCTTTCGTGGTAGGCGAGGATATCAGGCAGGAGGACTCTGGCGATGGTTTCGATTTCGTGCTGCGGGATGCCGCTGTGGTTGACCAGCTTTTTCCGCCTGCTCAAATGGTACCTCCGATAAATTCCTATCCATGCGACCTCGTTCCTGCGCGTCTTCTGAACATCTTATCGCATCCATCCCATCCAATCAAAATAAAAATGCAGCCGCCTGTCAAGCAAATGCCTGTCGCAGCTGCATATGTCTTTACAATTTCAGTTTATCGCAGAAATGAAAAGCTGTCAAGCGTGTGGGAAGGCGCTACTTTTTCACTCTGACAAAGCAGGATGATACTACATTTGCACACCAGATAATTGTAATTTTGTCATTGCGCTTTTTCCGTGAATCTGATACGCTATAACAAATAGCTGAAAAAGCATTAATTAAGGGGCAGAATTTCATCGTTTATCCTCTTATCTTCCACTCCCCGGAACCAACGCCCACAGTGCAGCGCTTTCTGGGAGCGGCAAAGACCGTCAGCAAGGAGCCGTATGGATAGTAAAACCTAAAGGTATATACTGATGAACAAAGCGAGACTTCCGCAGAAGTCTCGCTTCTGCTATCATGTATACAAAAAGATGTGTTACCATAGATCGAGCCTCCGCTCGGCGCGTACACAAACTGCAGCCACGGCGCAAATTTGGCCGTCATCCGCCCCGTCCTGTATTGCCACATCACCGCGGGCTGCTGCAAGAAGTCGAAACACGACGAGATTTACGACATTTTGAAGGAGTGCAAATAACATGAGCATCTTATTCATCAACGGCAGTCCCAATAAAAATGGCAACACCGCAAAGCTGGCAGCAGAGCTGCTGAACGGCAAAGATTATGAAACTCTGAATCTGACTGACTACACCATCAGAGCTTACGGTCAGAATCTCCTCGGAGACGGGCTGGATACTGTCATCAACGCCATGAAACAGGCGGACACCTTCGTCATCGGCTCTCCCCTGTACTGGCACAACATCTGCGGCAGCGTCCGCAATATGCTCGACCGTTTCTATGGCAAAATCAAAAAAGGAGAGCTTTTCGGGCGCAAGCTGTACTTTGTATTTCAGGGTGCTGCCCCGGAACAGTGGATGCTGGAAGCGGGTGAGTACACCATGAAGCGCTTCGCCGCGCATTACGGATTGAGCTACGGCGGCATGATGACGAACAGGGACGAGGCTGCCAAGCTCACAAAAACAGTCTGACGAAACACATTGGATATGCAGCGCTCAATAAAAACGCGCACTGTTGTCTTCTCATACGTCACAATATCTGTAACGTCGACACAGACGCGGAATCGTGCTCGCCCGAATCCATAAAAAACGAGGAAACGGAGGTATCCGTTTCCTCGCTTTTTTTACAGGAGGCGCCTTGCGTCAGGGCTGGATCGTCGGGATCTCGTCCGGGATGACCGGAAACACGTTTGCGCTTGGCTGCTCCGTGTACGTATAGGTACAGGACGCAGAATAAGTCTTTCCATTATAGGTGTAGCTGACCGTGACGGTATAGCTCTCGCCGTTTTCCATGCCGAATTCATCGACAATATATTGACTTCCGTCGACCCAGCCGCCTCTGTGCGCAGACACGACCGTCCATGTTGCCGTGCCGGCCGTACAGCCGGGGATATCCGTCTTGATCGCGTAGGCCGCGCGGCCCTCCGTCCGCTCCACAAGGAAGAGGTCGAGAATGTAATTCTCGACGGCAGCCGCCTGATAACAGCTGGCCGTATAGGTTTTTCCGTTGTGGACGTATGTCGCGGTAAGCGTGCCGGTGATCCCATACGAGAGATACGCGCAGCCGCCCTCGGTATACCAGCGTTCGTCGACCGGTTCGAGCCACCAAGTCACCTTGGAGCTGTCAAAATTGGGGATATTCGTATTCACGAAGTACTTGTAGAACTGTCCGTTCGTGGACGTTTCCGTCCTGCGGATCTCAAAGGAATAATTTTCTTTTTCCTCTGCCAGAACCGTGATCGTCGTCGTATCCGAGTAGGTCACGCCGTTATACACCATGCTGGCCTTGATGGTGGCCGTGCCCGCACCGGCTGCACGGAGCTCGCTGCCCTCGAAATAGGCGATCTGCGGATTCAGCGAGATCCACTGGACTGTCTGCCCGGCAGGATCCGTCGTCGCAGACAGGCGGATGCCGCCCTCGATCTGCTCTTTCTGCAATTTGACGCTCGGCTTCTTGACGGTGATGGAATAGGAGGTCGTCAGACCCTTGTAGGTGACGGTGACCTGCTTCGTGCCCGCGGCCTGCATATTCGCTGTGGTCTGGAAGCCGCTGCTCACCGTCTGCGTTTTCCCGGTCTTGTCGGTATATTGCAGCTTCAGGCCGCTCGTGGTAAGCGTATCTCCGGAATAGAAGGTCCGTTTGTCTGGCAGGACCGAGACGCTCAGCGATTCCTTCTTCGCCGGTTCCTGCTTTTCAGGTTCCTTCTCGGGCTCCTTTGTATTTTCCGCGTCCGCGCTGATCCACAGCTCCACAGGCTCATTCGGCGAGATGTAATAATAATCCGAATCCCGATACCCGGTGAAGAGAAGCTCCGAGATATGCCCAGCCGCAATTGTGGACTCCACCCATTTTTTCGTATAGGAGACGCCCGCATCCTTCAGCGCAGTCTCCGCCGCCTGCTGCGTCGTACTGCCGTCGAAGCGCCTGACCCTGATATAGTTGGCGGGATCAAGCACCCAGACGGCGCACTGCGCCGTGCGGCCATCGTAGACCGCCGTGACGTAGGTCCAGCCCTCCGAGACGCCGGTCGCCATGCCATCCGCGTCGACGCGGACGACATCCGGATGGAGCGAGACCCAGCGGACAAGCTCCGGTTCGATCCCGCCGAGCTGCCCGCCGAGCGGAACCGTCTCGCCGACGTCAAGAATGACGAGCTCCGACATCTGCAATGGCCGTCCGTCGCTGACCGCAACACAGCAGGCCGCCGCCGCGCCGTCTACAACAGCAGTCACCGTCGCCGCGCCGGGCGCGTTGGCCGTGAGGACGCCATTTTCGTCCACAGACGCGATCTCAGGCAGGCTGGAATACCAGCTTGCCGCGCCGCTCGCGCCGCGCACGGTGAGCTCCGCGCCAAGATCGAGCGTTTCTCCGACCAGAAGGTTCATTTCCTGCGGCATCGTCATCTCCGCGCCGGGCGTCTGCACGGCGGATGTCTTGCCGGCGCTGATCTCCAGCGCGACCTGCACGGGCGGCAGCGTCTGGCTTCCTCCATCGGGCGTCTGTGCGGCGACGTGACCGGTTTTGACATAGCTGCTCACAACATCCTGTGTCGTCCAGCCGCAGCCGTGCAGCGCGAGGATCCGTTTCGCCTCCTCCGCCGGCTGATACAGGACGGACGGGACGATCTGCTTCTCCGGGCCAAGACTGACGACAAAATAGACCACGTCGCCCTTCCGGACGCGCGCGCCGCCCGCGGGGGATTGCAGGATCACGCTTCCGCTCGGGATCGTCGGATGATAGCGCAGCTCACATTTCACCGCATATACGCCCTGTGCGCGCAGTTCCTGCTTCGCCGCATCGAACGCACGGCCGACGAAGTCGGCCACCGTCACGCAGGAATCCTCTGACGGCGTGAGCGTCGGAAGGTCGATCACTTCGCCCGGCGCGGAGCCGCCTGCGCCGGTGTCCGGAACCGGCAGCGTCTGCGCGGGCGCGGGATTCTCCGCAACCGTGAGCGTCAGCCGGGATCCGTCCGTGAGTGCGGAACCCGCGTCAATGCTCTGATCGATGATCGTGCCGTCCGCTTCCGTGTCGCTTTTGACGTATTCCCACGTGATCTGATCCTCGGTCAGACCCAGACGGGTCAGATGCTCCAGCGCCGCGTCCCGCAGCATGTCCGTCTCATCCGCCATCACGGCGAGCGGACGCTCCTTGCCGAGACTGGCCGTCGCGTTCAGCTCGGACTGCGGCGTGAGCTTTGTCCCGGAGGCCGGATCCTGCGTCAGGATGCGGCCCTTTTCAACGCCCGCGTCATAGTCGGAGCCTTCGAGCACCAGTTGCAGCTGCGCCGTTTTTGCCGTCTCGGCGGCTTCATCGACCGGCAGATTGACGATATTGGGGCTGTAGACAAAACTGCCGTCCGGGGCCGCGTCCGTCTTTGGTCTGCGGCTGACGAAGAAGAGGATCCCACCGGCCACGATCGCAGCTGCCGCCGCACCGGCCACGATTTTTGCCCAGAGCGGCCAGCTGAAGCCCTCCTTTTTCCGGATCGTCTCCTGGACGCGCTGCACGGGTGTTTTTGCGGTCAGCTCCTCATACAGCTCCGCAACGCTCTGCGTGCGGTCCTGCGTATGCAGGCACATACCGTTCAGGATGGCTGCCTCCTGCGATTTTGTGATACTCTTGCAATATTTAGACGGCGGTGCAAGCAGATCGCGGCGGTGCGTGCGCAGGTATTCTCCACGCTCCATCGCGTTCGGCGGCGTCACACCGGTCACCATCTGATACAGTGTGGCGCTGAGCGCATAGACGTCCGCGGAGGGCCCCTGCACGCTGTGGCTGCTGTACTGCTCCTCGGGCGAATAGCCGTCCTTGATGATGACCGTCATGCTCTTGCCGCAGTCGTGTACGGCATGACGCGCCGCGCCGAAATCGATCAGCCGCACGCCGCCGTCTTTGAGCAGCATAATGTTGTCGGGCGCGATATCCCGGTGGATCATGCCGCTGTCGTGGATGTGCTGTAGCGATATCATAATGGGGGTCAGCAGCCTGACAGCCTCGTCCGGCGCGATCGTCCCTTCTCGCTTCAGATATTCGCTCAGCGTTTCGCCCTCAAGATACTCCATAACGAGATACGCCGTTTCGTTCTCGGAAAAGCAGTCGTAGATATGGACGACGCCGTCCTCATTCTGGAACGCGGACAGACGCCTGGCCTCGTCGAGAAATTTCTGCTTGCCGAAGCTGAAATATTCGCCCGGCTTTCCGGAAAAGACCGTCAGGCGGCTCTCGCCGGGCTGCCGTGTGGCGTATTCGCTGGGAAGATACTCCTTGACGGCGATCTTGTGCTGCAGAAGCGCGTCCCACGCCAGATATGTCACGCTGAAGCCGCCGTGGCCGAGTGCGCGGCCGACGACATACCGCTCCTGTAGGATCGTTCCCGGGCGCATGTATATGCCGAGCTCCGGTTCCGTGCCCTCCGCATAGCCGCAGTGCGGGCAGATCTCAA
>OLRV01003596.1_pt1 | contig 10683 bp, 10 predicted proteins | sample 1672421 | NCBI WGS metagenome assembly OLRV01 (sample SAMEA3136684, study PRJEB25190) | human gut metagenome | biome: human gut; feature: human-associated habitat; material: faeces | place: Austria | collected 2013
GCACGCGGATCTCGCGCAGCAGCGCGTTCCAGACCAGATGCAGCGCGGGATCCTCTTCTTCGAGCACGCGCAGCTGTCCATACGCCAGCGCCGCGTCCGTGCCGTCCTCTAAGAGCAGGCGGTATTCCAGAACCGGCTGCAAAACCGGGGCCTGCGCCGCCGTCTCGCGGCCCAGCACATCGCCCGGCATCGTTTTGCTCAGACCCGTCACGGCGCAGACCGTCCCGGCGGCGGCCTGCTGCAAAAGCGTAAATTTGCTGCCGGAATAGAGCCGGAGCTGGTCGGCCTTTTCCTCCCAGTCCTCGCCGGAAAGCGTCTGCTTGACCGTGAGCGTTCCGCCCGTGACCTTTAAAAACGTCAGCCGCGCACCCTTTTCATCGCGTGCGATCTTGAATACGTGCGCGCCGAACTCCGCGCCCCGCGCAGGCTCGTCCACGAACCGGCCCAGCGCGTCCAGAAGCGCGTCCACGCCCGTCTGCCGCAGCGCGGAGCCGAACAGGCACGGGAACACCCGCCTGTGCGAGACGAGCGGCGCGATCTGCGCGTCGGAAAGCGTGCCGGAGGCGAGATAGTCCTCCATCAGCGCCTCGTCGGACAGGGAAAGCTCCTCGTAGAGCTGCGCCTGCGGCTGCAAAAAATCAATGCAGCCCTCGTCCAGCTCCGCGCGGACAGCGGCAAGCAGCGCGTCCCGATCCGCCGTCTCCATGTCCATTTTGTTGAAGAACAGAATGACCGGCACCTGATAGCGCCGCAGCAGCCGCCAGAGCGTGACGGTGTGACTCTGGATGCCCGACGGGCCGCTGATAATGAGCACGGCGCAGTCGAGCACCTGCAGCGTCCGCTCCATCTCGGCAGAAAAATCCACATGGCCCGGCGTGTCGAGCAGCGTCAGCGTGCAGCCGGGCAGCGGAAGAACGGCCTGCTTGGAAAAGATCGTGATGCCCCGGCTGCGCTCCTGCGCGTCGGTGTCGAGAAACGTGTCGCCGTGGTCGACGCGGCCAAGCGTGCGGATGACGCCTGCCCGGTAAAGCATGGCCTCCGACAGCGTCGTCTTGCCCGCATCCACATGGGCAAGCAGCCCCACGCAAAGCCGTTTTTCCGTCCGTTCCGTTCCCTGTGCGTTCATTGCCGTTCTCCGTTCGTTATGATCTGGGAGGATTATAACACAAAAACGGGAAGCCGCCAAGAGGGACAGGCAGACACATGAGGAGACTGTGCGGATATGCCATTGCCTTTTTCGGGGAAATGCACTATAATATTTATAACTATGTAAATCGGGAAGGAGGCGGCTGCGGTGCTGCCGGAGGGTTTTGAGGCGCGGATGCGTGCGCTTTTGGGAAGCGAATATGAGGACTTTCTTGCGTCCTTTGACCGGCCGCTCTGCACCGGTCTGCGGAGAAATCCGCTCAAAACCGGCTTTACGGGCGATTTGTCGCGGTTTTCGCTCTCTCCCGTGCCGTGGTGCCCGACGGGGTTTTATTATGACGCGGCCTCCCGGCCCGGCTTATCGCCGTATCACGCGGCAGGGCTTTATTATCTGCAGGAGCCGAGCGCCATGGCCCCGGCGGAGCTTTTGGACCCGCAGCCGGGCGAGCGCGTGCTCGACCTGTGCGCGGCCCCCGGCGGGAAATCGACGCAGCTGGCGGGCAAACTCCGGGGAAAGGGGCTTCTGGTCTGCAACGAGATCAACGCCAAGCGCGCGAAAATTCTTTCCGGGAATATCGAGCGGCTGGGCATTTCCAACGCGCTGGTCCTGAACGAGCACCCGAAGCGGCTGGAAGAGCGCTTTGCGGGCTATTTTGACAAAATTCTCGTCGACGCCCCCTGCTCCGGCGAGGGCATGTTCCGCAAGGAGGAGGCCGCCGTCACCGACTGGACGGAGGACACGAACGCCATCTGCGCCAACCGCCAGCTGGAGATTCTGACCTCCGCCGCAGCCATGCTCCGCCCCGGCGGGCGGCTGGTTTACTCCACGTGCACGTTCTCTCCTGTGGAAAACGAGGGCGTGATCTCGGACTTTTTGTGGAAAAATCCCGATTTTTCTGTAGAAAAGCCGGACGTGCCGTTCTTTTCTCCCGGCAGACCCGATTGGGTAGCGAATCCCGCGCCGGGATTGGAAAAAACGTTCCGCCTCTGGCCGCATAAGCTCTTGGGCGAGGGGCACTATGCCGCCGTCCTCCGCCGGGCGGGGGACGAAGCGCCCGCAGTGCTTCCGCCGGAGCCTGCGGCCAGGTGCCCGCAGGAGCTGACGGACTTTTGCGCCCGGACCGGCGCGGCCTTGCCAGAGGGGAAGCTGCTGCGGTTCGGGGACGTGTGCTATCTCGTCCCGCAGGCGCTGCCAGAGGTAAAGGGGCTGCGGGTGCTGCGCGCGGGGCTGGAGCTTGGCGCAGTCCTGAAAAACCGCTTTGCGCCCGCACACGCGTGGGCGCTGTGGCTGGAAACGCTGGAAAGCAGCGTCTCGCTTGAAGAATCCGACCCGCTGCTTGCCCGGTATCTGTCCGGCGACGTGCTGCCGTCCGACAAGCGCGGCTGGACGCTCGTGCAGGCGGACGGGCTTTCGCTCGGCTGGGCAAAGGGCAACGGAAGCCAGCTCAAAAATCACTATCCGAAGGCGCTTCGCCGCCCGGTTTAAAAACAGGAGGATGCACTATGGCAAAGACAGTCCTGATCGTAGAGGATGAACGCGCGATCGTGGAGATCCTGAAATTCAATCTCAAGCGCGAGGGCTATGAGACGCTTGAGGCGCTTGACGGCCAGACGGGCCTGCAGCTTGCGCAGACGGAGGACCCGGATCTGATCTTACTGGATGTCATGCTGCCGAAAATGAACGGCTTTGATATCTGCAAGACGCTCCGCGCGGAAAACCGCGCCACGCCCATCATCATGCTTACCGCCCGCGAGGAAGAGATGGACAAGGTCTTCGGCCTCGAGACCGGCGCGGACGACTATATGACCAAGCCCTTCTCCATGAAGGAGCTGATGGCCCGCGTCAAGGCGAACATCCGCCGCCGCAGCATGGAATACGCCCCGGCGCAGAGCACTGCGGGCCAGATCGAAGCGGACGGCCTGTGCCTGAACCCGGAGACATATCAGGTCACGAAAAACGGCACGCCGGTCGAGCTGACGCAGAAGGAATATGACCTGCTGTCCTACCTCATCCGCGAACGCGGAAAGGTCTTCTCCCGCGAGGATCTGATGCAGCGGGTATGGAACTATGACTATTACGGGGATATGCGCACGGTCGACGTGACCGTGCGGCGGCTGCGCGAGAAGATCGAGGACGATCCCGGCAAGCCCCAGTATATCCTGACCCGGCGCGGCGTCGGCTATTATTTCGCGGGATAACGCAGCTTCCCGCGCGAGAAAGGAGGGGCGGCCATGCGGTCCCTGCGCATGAAGATGGTCATGATCATGGTGATCCTGATCCTGGCCCTGATGCTGACGACAGGCGCGTTTTTGATGAGCGGCGTCGGCAATTTCTATGTGTCCCAGTTCTATGAGCAGATGGAGGGCACGTTTACCCCGGAATTCATCGCCCAGCTGCAAAGGCTCTCGGCGGAGGACAACGCCCCCGCGCAGATGAAGGAACTTCTCATGGCGCAGGCCGGGCTTGGCATCGATATCACGGGCCGCAACGTCTACATTCTTGACCAGACCGGCTCCGTGCTCGACAGCTCGAACCAGCGCACCACGGTCGTGATGACGCAGAACATTCTGTCCGCCATGAACGGCGAGGTCGGGCAGAGCAGCTCGGTCACGAACGATTATATGGATCTGGCCGTCCCCGTCGAGTCGGACGGCGCGCAGTATATCGCCTACATCCGCGATAACCGCGCCACGGTCGACGCGCTGACGAGCGAGCTGCTGATCATCATCCTGCGCGCGCTGGCGCTGGGTCTGGTGATCTGCGTGATCTTGTCGTTCCTGCTGTCGCAGATTCTGATTACGCCTATCCGTGCGCTGACCGTCGGCACAAAGCGCGTCGCGGCGGGAGACTTTGCAAACCGCGTCACGGTCGACAGCCGCGACGAGATCGGCGACTTGACCCGGAACTTCAACCACATGGCAAAGGTTCTGCAGGATACGATCTCCGAGGCGGAGAACGAGCGCAACAAGCTTTCCACGCTGTTTCTGCACATGACCGACGGCGTCGTCGCGTTCAATACGGCGGGCAGCGTCATCCACTATAACCCCGCCGCCACGCAGATGCTCGCGCAGAACCTGTCAAGCCAGACGACCTTCGACGAAATTTTCTCGAAGGAAGCCGAGCTTGACACGCTCCTGACGCTGCGCAGGCCGCAGTATATCGAGGCGCAGAAGACCGTCGGCGAACGGGAGCTGGAGCTGTTCATGGCCCCGTTCTCGTCCGACCACGCGCAGGGCGGTGTGCTCGTCGTCATCCACGACGTCACCGAGCAGCGCAGGAGCGAGCAGCTCAAGCGCGAATTCGTCGCCAACGTCTCGCACGAGCTGCGAACGCCGCTGACCAATATCAAATCCTACGCCGAAACGATCGTCGACACCGGCGACGAGCTGCCGCCGGAGCTGCGCTCGAATTTCATGAACGTCATCATCAGCGAGGCCGACCGCATGACCCGCATCGTGCAGGATCTGCTCACGCTCAGCAAGATCGATTACGGCAAGATGGAGATGAACATCTCCCGGTTCCCGTTCTTAAAAGCCGTGCAGAATGTGTATGACGCGGCAAAGCTCAACGCCGAGCAGAACCACCACCACACCATGACGCTCACCTGCGAGGGGGACATTCCCGACGTCAACGGCGACCGGGAGCGCATCGAGCAGGTCATTACCAACATCGTCTCCAACGCTGTCAAGTATACGCCCGACGGCGGCAAAATCGACATGACCGTCGGCACGAGCGGCAGAAACGTCTTTGTCCGCGTCACGGATAACGGCATCGGCATCCCCGAAAAGGATCTGCCGCGCCTGTTTGACCGGTTCTACCGTGTGGACAAGGCGCGTTCGCGCGAATCCGGCGGCACGGGCCTCGGCCTTTCCATCGCGCAGGAGATTTTGAACCAGCACAAGGGCAGCATTGAAATTTCGTCCGAATACGGCAAGGGTACCTCGGTCCTCATCACCATGCCCGCCGCGGAGGCGCAGGCATGAAGCAGAAACGAAGACATGGCCATGGCCGGAGGCTGCTGGAGATCGGAAAGGACATTCTGATCGTGTTTCTCGTGCTGGTCAACGTGACGCTTGCGATCATGTGCCTGCCGACAAAGACGCTCACGCAGACCAAATGGCTGGCAAGCGCGCTGCGCCCGTTTGCGGGGCTGTTCGGCCTCAATGAAGCGGAGCTGACCTATACCGCACCCGCCACCGGCAGCGCGTTCATCGGCGCGGCGCAGCCCGTCGCCGTCACGCTGAGCACCGAGGCGGGCAGGCAGAGCGCACAGTATGACTTTGCCGCCCTCGATACGCTCTACGGGCAGTACGGAGGGCTGCTTGCACAGGCGCTCGAAAGCGCCGAGACGCCGCAGGCGTGCGCCGAATCGGCGTTTTATGCCGCTTTGCGGAAGCCCGGCGCGGCCTTCTGCTTCCCGGGACAAATTTCCCCCGCCGTGCTCGGCGCATGGCTGAACGTGCGCGCGCCGGAGGGCGCGGACGCACAGTGGTATGTGCTGGCGCTGGACGGAGAGACGGTTCAGCTGTATCTGCTGGGCGACGGCTGCTATCGCGCGCAGACGGCGCTTTCCGCCGAGACGCTTGCGGCCGAGCTTTCCGCCGCCGTCCCGGACGGCAGCTTCTTCGCGCTTGAATCGGACGACGCGCCCTACAGCGCGCTCGATCCGCTCTCGCTCATCAGCGCGTCAAGCGCCGCCGTCTGCACCGGCCTCGGCACGAACCCGTGCGACGCGCGATTTATTTCCGCCCTCGCAACCCAGATCGGCATCAACCCTTACGGCGACGCACGCTTCGTCGGAAACGACGGCACGACGTCCTTTACCGAAACCGGCCTGCGCCTGCGCGTGAGCGCGCAGGGCAGAATTGAACTGCAGATCCTCCAGCCGGACGACCGCTTCCAGAGCGCGTCGGCAGGCGCGCTTGACCGCATCGAGGCTGCGCGCAGCCTCCTCAGCCGCCTGACCGGTGACAGCTACGGCGAGGCGCGGGTCTATCTGCAAAGCTATCGGGCCGACGGTCAGAGCGCCGTGTGCACCTTCGGCTATTATCTGTCCGGCATCGAGATCGCACCGCGCGGCGCGATCGAGCTCCGCTTTGACGGCACGCAGATCACGAACGCCTCCGTCCTGTACCGCAGCTACACGGCCTCGTCAACGCCCGCAGCGCTCCTGCCCGCCGCGCAGGCAGCCGCCTGCCTGCCGAAGGGCGGCACGCTCCGCCTTCTGTACGCCGAAGGCACCGGCGGTGAACTCACCGCCGGGTGGGAGACGGAGTAAGCTTGATATGTACCTGCCCACGATGCACTGGCGCGGGAGCGCCTGAGAGGTCGCAACAGGTAATTGCGAAAAGCGATAGTCCGATGCGAATCCGCAGGCTTTTCGCTGTTAATCGTAGGGGCCGATGCCCACATCGACCCGGCAGAACGCACCGTTTCTGCGGGAATCTTAGGGTGTATCTGAAAACTCCCAACGCACCCGGACAGCGGGCCTTTTTGCGGTGCGCCGCGTCATTTTTCCTTGAAATACGTCAGTATTCCTGCGAAAAAATGTCTTGCGCAACGCAAAAATCCCTCGCTGCCGGTCACATCATGAGTTTTCAGATACACCCTATAGATGTTGTCGACGGACGCCGGTGCGCGGGATCTCTGGTCTTTCATTTGGAATAATCTCCTTTTATTTGATGGCCGGAGCCGCATAACGCGGTGGCAGGCGGCGGGACCGAAAAGGGAAAAGTGCCCCGTGCCAACCGCTATTCTGGCCTCTGTATCAAGTATACGTGTTTAGAATCCGTTAAGCGATACAAATTTTTTGTTTGCCAAACAAAAAATAAGTTGTAATTTTGTGAAGTCTGCTGTTTTTTCAGGATTGGGGAACGGGGAGCCGCCGCATCCCGCGCGGCAGATTGCAATTCCGCACAGGATATGCTAAGATGGGTCAAAAAAAGGCGGGCGCTGTGTGTCCCGGCCGAAGGGAGAACTGTATGCGAATCATCGGGATCGTGCCGGGCGCAAAGCTGTTCGGCTCGGAGGATCTGTACGCGGATCAATATTTATTTGTAAACGGCTATCCGAAGCGGATTCTTGCAAACGGCGGCACGCCCGTCGGGATCCTCAGCAGCGACGGCTATGCGGCGGAGGACAGCCTTTCGCTCTGCGACGCGTTTGTGTTCTGCGGCGGGGCGCGGTTCTATCCGTACCATTTTCAGGTCATGGAGTACGCTGCGAAATCCGGCAAGCCCGTGCTCGGCATCTGCCTCGGGATGCAGATGATGAACACCTATTTCCTCGTTGCCGAAGAGGCCGAACGCCGCGGCTGGGACGGGCCGCTGCTCGCGCTGTTCGAGCAGATGAAAAAAGAGCGCTTTATGTTCACCGAACCCGTGGACGGCCACTGGGACGGCCATATCACGCGGGACAATGTCGACCGCTTCAAGCATCCCGTCCATGTAACGCCCGGCAGCCGCCTCGAACGTCTGACAGGGAAGCAGACGATCCTGGGCGCGTCGATGCACAATTACCGCATCACGCACCCGGCCCGGTCGCTGACCGTCGCGGGCCGGACGGACGACGGCACCATCGAGGCGCTGGAATACGGTGAGCAGATGCTCGGCGTCCAGTTCCACCCCGAAGCCGACGACCAGAACGACGAACTGTTCCGCGCCATTCTGTGATCCGCATAAATGTGCCTGCGCAGTCCGGGTGGTATAATAAATGATGGTTAGAAGCATCTAACCGAAGATGAAAAAGGAGGAAACCAAGATGTTGTATTCGGAAAAGATAAAGGGATTCACAGCGGCGCATCCATGTGAGGAGCTGACCGCCGGCGGCGCACGAAACCGTCTACACCATGTCCAACAACCACGGTGACATCGTGATCGAAGCCCCCGCCGGCTACAAGTGGGACGAAGGCACGCTGAAGAAGATCACCTACGTTGCCGAAGCTGGCGGTGTCAAGTACGACTCCCTCCAGAAAGCCATCGACGCGGCCAAGTCTAAAGCGGTCGTCACGATGCTTGCTGATACCCGCGAGAATGTCACTATCAGTACACCCCTACAACGGTCTGATGCTCCACGCGTCGGCGGCGGCGCTGGGAGGGAGGGCGTACCTCTTTTCCGGCCCCTGCGGGCGCGGGAAATCGACGCATACACGTCTCTGGCAGCAGACGTTTGGAGAGGCCGTGCAGGTCTTCAACGACGATAAGCCCGCCCTCCGCCGTCTGGACGGCCGCTGGTATGCCTACGGCACGCCGTGGTGCGGCAAGGACGGCATCAATCTCAACCAGAAATGGCCGCTCGGCGGCATTTGTTTTCTGGAAAAATCACAGGAAAACCGCATCCGCCGCCCGCCTGAGCTTCGAAACCATGCGCCGCGCGGCGGAGGAGGAAGGACTATGAAACTCAAAGAAAACTTTGTTCTGCGTCAGGTGGCCGGCAGCTATGCCGTCCTCGCCGTCGGCCCCTACAAACGGGCACGCATATCCATTTCCCCGCTTCTGGCTGGGCCAAACTCGGTTTGACCCGCCCCGAAACGTGGAACTAGCACGAAAAGGAGAGTATTATGCTTGGCCGTCTTGCCGACTTTGACGCCATTGACGCCGGTGCGGGCAGACGCTTCCCCGACGTGAGCAAGACCTTCTGGGGCTTCTACGACATCGTTGAGGCAACCAGCGAACATACTTACACCTTCGACAGCGAGCTGCTGCACGAAAAGTGGAACTAAGACCTGCGGCAGCCCCGCCGTCCTGTATGGCGGCGGGGCTGCTTCAACGAATAAAGGGAGCACAAGGGTTTGAAAAACAACGGTCTTTGCGGCGAGCAGGGCAAGGAGCTTGACAACGAAATGTTCCGTGCGGCCTTCCGCTGTGAGCAGCTCGAGCATGAGCTGAAAAAAATCTGCGGAACGCTTGAAAAGGCTCGGATCCCCTTTATTCCCCTGAAAGGCTCGGTGCTCCGCCGGTACTATCCCGAGCCGTGGATGCGGACAAGCTGCGATATCGACGTATTTGTCCGTGAGGCAGATCTGGACAGGGCAATAGAGGCGCTTTGGGAGAACCTTTCGTACCGGATCGGGGAGATCTCTGACCATGACGTCCAGATCTATACCCCAAACGGACAGCATATCGAGCTGCACCGGAACCTCATTGAGGATCACCGGATCAATCAGGTCTTTGAAACGTATAAGCCCGACGTAGTCTATCACGCGGCGGCGCATAAACACGTCCCGCTTATGGAGGACAGCCCGTGCGAGGCCATCAAAAATAACGCCATCGGCACCTATAAGACGGCCTACGCCGCCATGGTAAACGGCTGCAAGCGCTTTGTTCTGATCTCGACCGACAAGGCGGTGAACCCCACGAACATCATGGGCGCGTCCAAGCGCCTGTGCGAGATGATCATTCAGTCGTTCAGCCGCAAGATCCGCGACGGCAAGGCGGACGAGCTGCCGCCGCTTCACGTGCACAGCAGCGACGAGAGCGGCAGTATGCGCGAGATCATGAAGTCCGCCAAAAATGCGAAAACCGAGTTTGTGGCCGTGCGCTTCGGCAATGTCCTCGGCAGCAACGGCTCTGTCGTGCCGCGCTTTAAGGAGCAGATCGCAAAGGGCGGCCCGGTGACGGTCACGCACCCCGATGTCATCCGCTACTTCATGACGATCCCGGAAGCCGCCACGCTTGTCCTGCAGGCGGGAACCTATGCGAAGGGCGGGGAGATCTTCGTGCTCGACATGGGCTCCCCCGTAAAGATCGACACGCTTGCGCGAAATCTGATCAAGCTCTCGGGTCTGCGCCCCGACGTGGATATCAAAATCGAGTATACGGGCCTGCGTCCCGGCGAGAAGCTGTATGAAGAAAAGCTGATGTCGGAGGAGGGCCTGCGCACAACGCCGAACCAGCTGATCCACATCGGCAGCCCGATCCGTTTCGATACGGATGTTTTTCTCAGACAGCTGCAAATGCTCATGAAGGTGGCCTATGCCGGAAACGAAGAGGAACTCCGCGCGCAGGTCGAACGCGTGGTCACGACCTATCAGCCTGCCGGAAGACATGGCTCAGAGCACAAGGGTGAAGCCTTTGAGAAGCAGATGGAGCTTGTCGAGCATAAGGAGGCCCAAAGGGAAGGCACACCGCGGCGCCATGAAGGCCGTCGGGGAAACTACGGAGCAAGAAGCCTGCCCCGTCACGAGGCGGCGGTAAAAGAGTGAAACAAAATAAAACAAGCGGGAGGAACCATGGGATTTCATGGTTCCTCCCGCTGCTTTTCTGCTGGTTGGATCATCGGCTGCCAAATGGGGGGATCTTACACGTTCTGCGCCTGCTCCGCGATCTGCTTGAGCAGAATGTCCTCCGCGTACCCGCAGGCACGCGCGACAGAGCCAGCCTCGAAGGGGTTGGACAGATTTGCATAGCGCAGCGTTTCGAGATAGCTGCGGCTGCCGCCGGTCTTGCAGAGGTTCAGATAGTCCTGCCATGCGGCGGCCTTATCCTCGGCGTACTTCTTCTTGAACTCCATCGCGCCCATCGTCGTGAGCGTGTAGT
>OLRV01003599.1_pt1 | contig 10677 bp, 14 predicted proteins | sample 1672421 | NCBI WGS metagenome assembly OLRV01 (sample SAMEA3136684, study PRJEB25190) | human gut metagenome | biome: human gut; feature: human-associated habitat; material: faeces | place: Austria | collected 2013
CCTGCGACGGCGCGCCCTATCGGGGCAAGACCGTGGCGGTGGTGGGCGGCGGCAACTCCGCCGCGGCGGATGCGCTTGCTCTGTCCCGCATCGCAAAAAAGGTCTACCTCATCCACCGCCGCGATAGCCTACGAGCAACGAAGGTCTATCATGAGCCGCTGATGAACACGCCCAACGTGGAGTTCTGCTGGAACAGCACCGTCTCTGCGCTGCTGCACGAAAGCCGCCTGACGGGGCTGCGGCTAAAAGACATCAACACCGGCGCGGAGCACGACCTTTCCTGTGACGGCGTGTTCATCAGCGTGGGACGCGCCCCGGCGACGGGGCTGTTCCGAAGCGAACTGGCGCTGGACAAATCCGGCTACATCATCGCGGACGAATCCACCCGCACCAGCCTCCCCGGCGTGTTCGCCGTGGGCGACATGCGCACCAAGGCGGTGCGGCAGGTGGTCACCGCCGTATCGGACGGCGCGGTGGCCGTCCACTACGCGGAGGAATATCTGGCGGAGAATCGGTAAAGGGGCTGCAAACGATCCTCTCATCGGCAGTTCCTGTCCGCAGGCAACACGATTGCGAGCCTTGCCTCATAGGGGTGCAGGGTGAGAGAATTTAAGGAGACAATATGTGGCTGTTTTTAGGAATTTCTGCGATCATTTTTACAGGATTCAATTTGATTTGCTCTTTTAAAAGTAAGAATGAAAAATGGTTTAGATTCGCAGCCTTATCTTTCACTGCATTGACCGTATGTTCCTTTTATTCAGACGGAGCGATGCGTGTGCTAAATGAAGATTGGGGAGGCTTGATGGATATCATGCCAACCATGAGCAAAGCTCTGTGGGTCTGTGGGTATGTGTAGGAATATCGATTTTATTAAACTCTGTTTCGCTCTTTAGAGAGAAATAACCACATCTCTATCCCAAGGACAACGCCCCCGGCTGCACACGGCAGGTCTGTGCCTTTGCCGTAGCCTACATAGAATTTGAAAAGCAGAACGCCAATGATTGTATATAATAAAGAAGCAAACTAAAAATGACAGCTTCCCACTGTTCCAGTAGAGCAAAGGAGTGCCCCAATAGGCACTCCTTTTTCATAGCTTTACGCCTTATTCAGCAAGATTTGTAATAACACTAACAACGCCAGTAGAACCACGACAATATTAAGAATTGTCTTTATAACATTGTTTTGTCGTGCCACTTTATCAATCTGATTTGCAAATAAAGCTGCGACTACCCCAGCGCAAACAAGGATGATAATGGGCATCGCCGCAGGAATCCTTTACGAGAAGAAAAGGAACATGCTGTTTCCCATCCTCGTGCATTTCGCAAACAACCTCATTACTATGCTGCAGGGCTTTGCGCCATCCGAAGTGAATGAATTGATCAGCATTTTTATTCTGATCATGATCGCTCCGGCAGGGTATGTCGTCTGCCGTTCACTTAGACAGGGCAAAAGATCAGATAGCATGTAAGGTTTTTATACAATGCATAAAGCATACAGCGGCACAGAGCAAACTCTCTGTGCCGCTGTTTTTTTATCTTCGTAATAGTATCAGTATGGAAAAAGGAACCGGGGCACAGTAAGCAGTGCCAAAGTCGCGGCACCCCATCTTATCTGACCAGGTATTTCCACAGGAATCTGATCCAGCTCCATGGTCGCCGGCCAAGAAAGCAGGTACACACGGTTGAAATGACCGTCCCCAAGCCTACAAAGATATTCAATGACCACAGGGCTTGTGTATGAGGAACATAACCCCTGTGGTCAACATATCCAGGACGAATATCCATTATGAGTGCAAAAAGCAGAAGCCACATCGGCGGATCAAAACCACACCTTTGCAGATACTCGACCACGCGCTCCCTTATCTGCTGTTATGGCAGTCGCCTATGCACTGTGCGGTTCGTTGCATCTTCACATATGCCCTCGGAACAGGTGTTGCTCACATATTCGCGTAGTTTTCCGCAGTAGAGCAGTGTGTGCGGCATTCTAAGGAACTGCATCGGCTGTATAATAGAGGAACATAGCTGTTCCGTGCCGTCAACCCGACTTTTTGTGAGAAGCTCTCCGACAAACTCTGAGCAATAATAGCAGCCCTCCTGCTTCCAGACAACATGGAAGTATGCCAGACATAAGCCAATATAGTTGTAACTGTATTTCCTCCTCCGCTTCCACATCACATCGAGCATTTCTTTGAGCTCTGCGTGTTGTTCTTCTGTGACACTCACGCTCAGAACCAACACCTTGGTTTCGGAAAAACGCTTGAAGGTACCGGTACGAGGCGACTCTATCACGAAGCCGCCCCAAAACGGATTATAGGGATGCCTGCGGCCAAAAGAGTACATCCTCTCTAAATCTCTGGACAGGCTGATGGAGGCGTGGTTATATTCTGCGCCGGTGATTTGTTTAAGAATCCGGGACAAAAGTGTTCCGGTCTGGCTGATTACGATATATAGCTGTCTATTTTGATTGCTCATATGCGCATCCTCACAAAATTATCCACAGTGCCATGCTATTGGCATAAGAGGTGCTGCAGGTCTCGAAGAAGCCCGTTTCGACCATGTTAGCGTTGGTGTGCTGGATGACCCACTTCATGCTCTCCGGCTCGATCTCGAAGCCCAAATACGGTGGTGGACAGCAGCGGCTCATCCAGCAGCTCTTTGCGTATACAACTGCAATTGTTCGACCTTGATTGTATTTTCCCCGCCGCCGCTTCGGAAGCTCTCCATTTCCGAGCTTCTGATACTCACAATAACCTTATCATTGACCTGCAATTCCTCAAAAGAAATCCTTGTAACCTTCTGCGTGGCAAAGTCGCAATAGACCATAGGAGTAGACGAACAGTCTATCAGACATTCTTCACCTAAAGTGTTTTCATCGGCATCGTCTTTTACCGTTATGGTTTGCTTTCCTGTACCAACTTCCGTGATCACTGCATTGACGGTCAGAAGAGTGTCATCCTTCAATGAGCCGCACCCGGACAGGGATAGCAAGAGAGCCAATAAGCACAGAGCGATTCCGATTCCTCTTACATTTCTATCCAGCAATGTCTTATCCTCCTGTTTTTTGCTGCGGAACTTATCCAATCTATGAAAAAGGCACTTCTTCCGCCCTTTGCGTCAGGCGGGACAACGCACAGACCGCGTACATATAGCCTGCAAGGATCAGCGGTGCCGGCAGCCCGTAAAGCAGCGGCGCCGGGATGATACGCCAAAACAGCTTGAGCACACCGATCTCCGCGCCGTAGGTGAAGAAGTAGTTCGCCTCCGGGCAGAGCGTGAGGCGTAAAAGGAGATTGATAAGGTGCGCGCCTACGGCAAGCAAACCAAAGGTCTTGAGGATCCGCGGGATATCCTTGGGGTCGGGGCGGTAAAAGCCCAGCGTCGCCAGACTCAGGCCGCAGACAACAAGGATTGCGTGGGTCACATAGTAGCCGAAAATTCGCGGCATTAACAGCGAAAAGCCGGAGAACAGAGGCTCCGGGAAGAGCAGCGCCATCAGTGCGCCAAGGGGCGCTACAAAGAAGGAAAAGCCCATGATCGAGCGGTTTCTCTTCCACACGCCCAGCGGGATCAGAAACAGATTGATGTTGCACAGGTGCAGCGGCAGCTCATTGAAAATGCTGAAGCCATTGGGATAGTACGCACGGATATACGCTGCGTCCATGGACAGCGAGAGCTTGTAGCCGGCAAACAGCGCAAGATTAAAAAAGCAAACGCCGATCAGATACCGGGAGCGCCGTGCTTCCGGTTTTTTGCGCAGCAGCAAGAATATGAGCAGCACCGCCGTTGCCGTAAGCAAAAGCAGAAGCAAATGCGGCCCGCGAAAGGGCGTAATAGAAAATTCGTTCATTTCACACGCCGGAACGTCTTTCCGGTCTTCTCCTCAAGGAATCGTTTGAATTCCTCCACCGTTCCGCCGGTGAGGGTGCGCTTGTCCAGAGGCTGCGCATAGCGTTTTTTCATCAAAAGGATCATGTAGTCCTGCGACTCCGCCATGGCGTCGATCAGCTCATAGCGGAATGTGGAGGTGGTGACCTCCGTAACAACGGTATAGGACTCCTCGCCGAACACAACATGATATTCCTTTGTGCCTGCCAGCGTGTTTTTGCAGGCGATCATGCCGTTGAGCCGATCCTGAAACAGCAGAACGGACAGCAGCATCACCTCTGCCAGCAGGGAAATCACCGTGCCGGCATCAAGCGTAAAAGGCTCTCCGTCGAATGGGATCAGCAGCAGAGCGTTGATGAAAAAGACGCTCCAGCCGAAAATGGCCCAAAGGATGCTGCGTTTTCGCCGCAGCACCTTGCGCATCGCGCGGGCGGCTATGGTCATAGATCGATTTGTGATATCGCTGTGAATTTCAAAAGTCATTCATATTCTCCATCGTTGATCATTTTTGTTTTTGCAGCCTGTCTAGCACCTCGCGAAAGCGCCCGTCCAGAGTAGGGTAAGACTATGTTATCATAACAGGGATAAAGTTTATGTTAAGTCTGCCTATTCTTTAAGGAGTCATCTCAAATTCAGTGCTCGCTTTCCTCTTGAGAATTTCTCCGCGCAGTGCCAATTGTGCGCTGCGCGGTTTTGCAGGAGTGCGGCAGTCTTGAATCGCGGGAACAGAGCCCCAAAAGCAGAGGACATCATTTCTCCACAGCAGGAAAAATGATGTCCTTTGTCCGGCTTTTATAAATTGCAGTCAGGCTGCACCGGAATACCTTTCTCCCTGAAATCGTCATGCTTGCTATGTGCGCAGCGCTATCGCGGCATCACGCCAGCCTTGCGTTCACCAGATGATACCATGTCATCCCGTTTTCCTCATAGGACTGAAATTCACCGATGACGGTGATCTCCGCCCCCAGCTCCGGGTAATCATCCGGGTAGGCGAGATCCCCCTCCATTACAAACTCCAGCCCCTGCGAACAGCAAGCCATTGCATCGCCAATGATACAGGTGAAGTATCGGGCTTTCGTATCAGGGTCTTCGTAATATACAAATTGTCCCGTCATTTTAATGGTTTTCCCAATATAATCATCGGGGGCGTACATCATATTATAGACTTCGGAATATACCATTGTACTGCTAAGCCTTGTGAGATCAACATCAACACCGTCTGTGCTTTGCGTTGGTTCAGAGGCTGCAGGCTTAGACTCCGATTTCTTTTCTGCGGGCTGTTTTTGTGAAACAGAAGATTCTGGCGCTTGGTTATCGGCTGAATCAGCTGCAGCAGCCCCTTTATCTTTTTCGCGCCCACAGGCGGCAAGAGAGCAGAGCGCCATGGCGATCAGCAACAGGCAAAACAGTTTTTTCATCTACGAGCACCTCCGAATACCGTGCCTGCCAGCCACGACAGACCGAAAGCGCCAATCTGAACAGCGACGATGGTGGAACCCACCGGCGTCCCCGCCAGAATGGAGACCAGAATACCCAGCACTGCGCAGTTCACCGACAGTATGGCGGAGCAGACCGTCACAGACCGGAAATTCTGGAAAAGGCGCATGGCGGACAGTGCCGGGAAGATCACCAGTGCGGAGATCAGCAGCGAGCCGACCAGATTCATCGCCAGCACGATCACCACGGCAATGATGACGGCAATCAGCAGGTTGTACAGGTCAGCCTTTGTGCCCACCGCCTTGGCAAAATCCTCGTCAAAGGTCACGGCAAAGATCTTGTTGTAATAGAGCAGAAACACCGCCACGACCACCACGGACAGTCCCGCACACAGCCAGACCTCGCTTTTTGACAGCGTCAGGATAGAGGTAGAGCCGAACAGTGTGCTGCACACATCGCCTGAGAGGTTGGACGAGGTGGAAAAAAGGTTCATCAGCAGATACCCGATGGCCAGCGCTCCCACCGAGATCATGGCGATGGCGGCATCGCCCTTGATCTTCGTGTTCTGCCCGGTACGCAGGAGCAGCACGGCGCAGACCACCGTGACGCCCAGCGTCAGGGGCATATCGTCCGTCAGTCCCAGCACAGCGGCGATAGCCATCGCGCCGAAGGCCACATGGGAAAGCCCGTCGCCGATGAAGGAAAACCGCTTGAGCACCAGCGTGACCCCCAGCAGCGACGAGCAGAGCGCAATCAGCACGCCGACAATGAGTGCGTAGCGGACAAAGGGATAGGTCCAGTAGAACGCGAGTTTTTCAAGGATCGCCATCATTTCACCTCACCGCCTTTCTGCCATGCCTGTGGGAACTCGTTCAGGTAGGCCGCCTTGGTACCGAAAAACACCGTGTCTCCGATGTGCAGGATGTGGCTGGCATATTGCAGCGCCGCGCTCAGGTCATGGGAGATCATCACAACAGTGATTCCATCTTCATAGTTGAGCCGGTGGATCAGCGTATACATTTTCGCCGTCACCTTGGGATCGAGACCGGAGACCGGCTCGTCCAGAAGCAGCATTTTCCGGGTAGCGCACAGGGCGCGGGCGAGCAGCACCCGCTGCTGCTGCCCGCCGGAGAGTGTCCGGTAGCAGCGCTTGGCAAGGGGCGTGATCTGCATTTTCCCCATGGCGTCCGCCGCCAGTTTCTTCTCTTCTTTGTTGTAGAAGGGGCGGCTGCCGCAGCGCCCCTGGCATCCGGAGAGAACGATCTCTCTCACGGATGCCGGGAAGTCCTTCTGGACAACGGTCTGCTGCGGCAGATAGCCGATCTCATTTTTCCTCAGCCCGTCGCCCGTCAAAATGCTGCCGCTGATGGGCATCTGCAAGCCGAGGATCGTTTTCATAAGGGTACTCTTGCCGGAGCCGTTTTCTCCCACGATGCAGAGGTAGTCACCTGCAAAGACCTCAAAATCAAGGTCTTGCAGAATGGACTTCCCATCGTAGCCGACGCAGAGCTTTTGACAGGTGAGCTGAGCCATCATCCTGCCTCCTTAACCCAGTGCCTCTTTCAGCACGGAGAGGTTCTGCTCCATGACAGAGAGGTAGGTAGCACCGTTTGCAACATCCTTGGAGGTCATGGACTGCATGGAATCCATGGTCAGCACCTTCTGGTTCTTCCCGGCGGTGCTCTGCACAATGGTTTCCGCGAGCTTGTGGTTCTTGCCCTCAATGGTCAGCACGCAGGGAAGTCCCAGCTCGTCCACCTTTTTTGCAAGGAAGGACACCGTCTCAAAGCTGGCTTCGCTCTCGGCGGAGCAGCCCGCAAAGGCGGCGTAGTAGCCCAGACCGTAATCGTCCACCAGATAGCGGAACGGGAAACGATCACCGAACAGCACGGTTTTGTGCGCCGCGCCGTCCACGGCAGACTGGTACGCGCCATCCAGTGTAGAGAGCTTTTCGATGTAGGCGGCGGCGTTGGCGGCGTAGGTATCCTTGTTGTCGGGGTCAAGCTCCTGCAAAGCGTTGGAGATCGCGCCCACCAGTGTTTTGGCGTTCTTCAAAGACAGCCAGATGTGCTCGTCAGCTTCCTCCTCGTGGTCGTGGCCCTCCATGTGCTCGCAGAGATCCTCACCGGTCATATCAGCTGGGAAGAAGGTCGGCCACGATTTTTCCGGATCAACGATGGCGTCAAAGCTCTCGTTGCTCATTCTGATGTGGAAATGCTCGGGCGCAGCCGATTCGATCATGTGGTCGTTGAATTCGATGTAGATCGGTGCGCCGGAGGTTCTGTCTACCGCTTCAAAGCGATACATGGCCGCCTTGGTGCCGGTAGACCAGTTCTGAATGTAATAGCCGATATACTTGTAGTCAGAGCCGACCTTTTTGCCGTCCTCATAGGTGAACGCAATGTGGTCGCCTTCAATGTCAATATTGGTAATGTCTGTTTTGTAGCCGTTCTGATAGTAAGTCTTATACTCGTCGGCGGTCATCTCGCCTTCCTCTGCCATCGCTGCAAAGGCATCGTCAAGCGTTCCGTCCAGCGCAAAGGGGTAGGCAGACTGCCAACTGCCCTCCCAGTCGGACAGGCTTCTGTCCTGAACCTCATGATCTTCAAAGGTGGAAACCTCCTTGCTGTGGTCATGGGCGTGCTCTGCTTCCTGCATCCCTTCAACGGTCTCCTCCGTTTTTACGGAATCTCCCAGCACTTCCAGCAGGTTGATGACCTTCATCTTCCTATTGGCGGCGTTTTTCAGGACGCTCTCCACCCAGCCGTCGGACTCGCCGCCCACATAGAGAAACAGGTCGCAGTCGGAAATCTTGACGATGTCATCCGCCGTAGGCTGGTAGCTGTGCAGATCAACGCCGCTGCTCAGCAACATGGTCAGGTCGGTGCTCTCAGCCTTGCCGCCGAGAATTTCTCTGACCCAGTCGTATTCTGGGAAAATGGTGGTGACAACACTCAGTTTATTGGAATCGCTCTCGCCCGTCTCTGCGTTATTCTTTTTGCCGCAGCCGGTGAACAGACTGACCGCCATGGCCAGCGCAAGAACCAGGGTGATAATTTTCTTCATAGTATAGATAAAACCTCCGAATTATTGAAAAATAGGCGCAAAAATACAAGGGCAGCGGCAAAACCGCAAGAGCCTATCCGAAAATGGATAGACTTCGCCCTTGTAAAAATCCTGTTTTTAATTCGAAAGCTTTACCTTGAGAGCAACAAGCGTCAGTGTTCCGATCGTCTCTGTGCATGGCAGAATCGCCCTGCACATGGTATATGTAAACGCAGCGGAGATCGCTGCGGCAGCACCGGCAAGCCCCAGCGTTTTCAGCAGATTCTCGTAGATACCGATCTGATGGCAGATGGCACAGTCGTCGCCGGAACAGTCATGGTTGGCTTCGACTGCAAGATAGATTGCCGAGGACAGCATGACAACAGCCAGCACGGCCGCCAACAGGCGCGTCATAAAACAAAGCTTCTTTGTCATGGTCTGTCCTCCCTTCTGTTCGTTATTTTTCCTTGCAGTCCGAGCAGGTTCCATAGAGGATCGTGTCGGCTGCGTCCAGCGTGAATTGCTCGCTCTGCGCCAGGTGCTTTGCAAACAGGGCGGCGTTGCTGTCGGCCATGTGAAAGGTTTTGCCGCACTTCACACAGCTCATGTGCAGCGCGCCCTTGCAGCCCTTGGCGTCAAGATATTGATAAAACGCTTCGTGCGACCCGCTTTTGGCGCTGCGGCGCACCTTTTCTTCCGCCTCCAGCTGCGCAAGATTTCGATACACAGCGCTGAGGCTGATCTGCTTCTCTGCCAGCGCGTCCGCCATCTGGCGTGCAGTCAGCAGCTCGTCCGGGTGCTCCCCCAAAAAAGTAAGCAGGGCTCTTCGCTGTTTTGTATTGTAGCCTGACATAAGACGTCCCCAATCTGCGAATCATTCGCAGATATTATAGCATCATTTTCCCCTTTGTCAATATCATCCCGCGATACCGGCGTCTTTCCGACAGTTCAAGATCCGTCAGCGTCAAAGAAACCAGCGTCACATCAAAGGCTTCAATCCGGTGGGAGCTTACGCAGTCAAAGCAGTCTGCGTTTCACGGCATCATCCACCGGCTCCAGTTCTTTTTCCAGTGTACAGGATAGATCCCATAGCAGCTGACGCTCCTCGTCATCCTCTGTGGTCAAGCTGCCCAATTCATCCCACCGCAGAATGATTCGATACAGCGCCAGAGCCTCCTGCTCCGTGAGTCTTAATTCCATAAGCGACATCTCCCTCTCAGTTGCTTTTCAATGGAAAATCAGTGGTAAACGATATCGTACATTTCATCGCGTCAGCCGCATCTCATTCTCAAACTGCTCCATCGCCTCCTGCCGGCTTGGGACTTGCGCAAGCGTGCAGGAAAGTAGTTCCAGTCATGAATATGCAGATATTTTTTTGCTTTGAAGTCCATAGATGTACTCCATTCTAACAATGTCGGCACAAGAGGAAATCACAGGGGGCTCGCCGCCCGGCACCGGCAAAAGCCCGTTCCAAGTCCGTCCTTTTTGCAAGAGGGGCGCTCACAGGCGGCGCGGTGATCTTCTCATCGGCTCACCGGAATGGAAATCTCGAAAACAGCGCCGCTATCCCCGTTGTAGGCACGGATCATTCCCTTATGCAGGTGGATAATCTCCTTCGTCAGGGCAAGGCCGATGCCGGATTTTCCGCTCCGACCCATGTAGAAGCGGTCAAAGATGTGGGGCAGATCTTCCTCGGCGATGCCGTCCCCGTCGTCCTGTATCCGTATCGTCGCATTCCGCTTATCTGTGCGGCAGGTCAGGCGCAGCTCGCTGCGGGCATAGCGCACGCCGTTGGATAGAATATTGGTGACCGCTCTGCGCAGCCGGGTATCGTCGCAGCTGACCATAACGGGCGTTTCGGGGAAGTCCGGCGTGATGGTGATACCGCCGCCGGCGGCTGCCGGCTCCACGGCGCGTATGCTGTCGTATAGCAGTTCCCGAACATCCATCTCAGAAAGGGTAAGCGGCTGCCGCCCCATATCGATTTTTGAGATGGCCAAGAGCTCGTCTACCAGTTCCGTCATGCGGTCGCTTTCCTTCAAGATCACCTCCGCCGCGCTGCCTGTGTCCATCACACCCGCCTGTATGCCCTCCGCATAGCCCTGTATCGCCATCAGCGGCGTTTTCAGCTCATGGGAGGCGTTCTGAAAGAAGGTCTGCTGCCGCTCTGCCTCCTTCTCGATGTCCCGGCCGAACCGAAACCCCAGCAGGCACATGACGGAGGAGATCGCCAGCAGCACCGCAAAGAACGCCCAGTTCAGCGTCACGATATAGCGGGTGATGGGCCCGATGTCTATGTACATGATATAGG
>OLRV01003601.1_pt1 | contig 10675 bp, 9 predicted proteins | sample 1672421 | NCBI WGS metagenome assembly OLRV01 (sample SAMEA3136684, study PRJEB25190) | human gut metagenome | biome: human gut; feature: human-associated habitat; material: faeces | place: Austria | collected 2013
CCACCAAAAATCACCTTGCAGAGTTATGTGAAATTCCATTAACATTTCTGCCATATTGTGTTAAAGAAAATAACTCATCGTTTTGCGGGTCATAACTCATAGCTTTGTGATGAGATAGTCATAGTTTTAGGGGCAATGAATGTATGCATCTCGATACCGCTAAAAAATCGATTACAAATTACAATTTCAGTTATTACAGTTTTATTTTGACCCAATATCACGCTTTTAAAATGTAAGTATAGAAAAGTATATATAAATATATAAATATATATATTTATATATAAATATTTGTAGTAACAGATTGTTACTACCTTCAAACCTTTATACCCCCTCAGGAAAAAACTGTAATAACTGAAATTGTAATTACCGTAATACAAATAATCTTCAAAAATCCTTGGTTGTTTCAAAAACATTTCGTACCTTTGTGGGCAGCATTGCTATTGATGCTGACTACTTAATATCTTAATGATATGAGCTTAAAGAAAATTACCCCCCCCCTTATCGGGGACATTTGCTGCGCTAGCAGCCATCATATTGTCGTTCATCCTTGCCAGTTGTAGCAAAGACGAAATCCTTAGTTATACCCATCCCGAAGTCAACATCACAGCCCAGCAGGGCGATACCCCTGCCGTGAGCTACTATGCCATTACCGACTCCACAGGCATCGGCTTCACCTCCCAGGGCATAGAGTATACCAACCAAAACAATCACACCACCCAGTGGCTGCTCAGCTACGCAGAGATAGCCGAGCGACTGGAGCTCCATATCCAAGACTATTCCCAGATTCGCATTACCCGAGACCATATCCTGAGCAATGGCCTCTGGCGCTTCGCTGTATCCTTTGATGCGCAAGCCGAAGTCGATTCTTACGCTATAGACGTAGACCCAGATACTGGCAAAATCATTTGGACGATTAGTACCACCGAAATGCCAGGTGGGGAGTTTACGCTGAGCATCAGCGTCAATGTGAAGCATTGATGCCTCCTATTTGTATTCATACACACACAAGATATATAAGAAAAAAAATACTTTATGGCAACTACAGATATTAATATCAACCCTCGTACAGAGGAGTTGAAGACCGAGTTTAGCAACATGATTTGGAAGATGGCTACCAACCTGGTGCATGGAGGCAAGGTGAACCCTGTGCAGTTTATGGACTATACCCTGGGCGGTCTCTTCTACCGATTCATATCCGAAAACATCACCGACTATTGCAACCAGCTGATGCGTGATGCTGGCGTGGAGAACGCCGACTATGCCCACATGAGCGATGAGGTGGCGGAGAACGCACGAGAGCAAATCATCAATGCCAAAGGCTTCTTTATCCTCCCTTCACAACTCTTCATCAATGTGGCGAACGCAGCCAAGAATAACACGGAGCTGAACACTACGCTGAGCAATAACTTCCGTGCCATCGAAAACAGTGCCGTAGGAAAACCGAGCGAGAACGACGTGAAGGGACTCTTCAATAACTTCAATACCAACGACCAAGGTCTGGGTGCTACCGTTGCCGAGCGTAACGAGTTGCTTACTACGCTCTTGGAGAGCATCCGAGACCTCAATTTCGACAAGTATATCGAGAGCGGCATCGACGTGTTCGGTCTTTGCTACGAGCACCTCATCAAGATGTACGCCCTCAATTCGGGTACCAAGGGAGGCGAGTTCTATACCCCTGGCGATGTAAGCTATCTCTTGGCGATGATAGCTGCGGCAGGACGCAAGAGTGTCAACAAGGTGTATGACCCTGCCTGTGGTTCTGGCTCTTTGCTTTTGAACTTTATCCGTGTGGTGGGTGCCAAGAACGTAAAGGATGGTTTTTATGGTCAGGAAATCAACATGAAAACCTACAACCTCTGTCGTATGAACATGTTCTTGCACAATGTGAACTACGACCATTTTGACATTCAGAACGGCGACACCTTGAAGAATCCGCTGCATGAATGCGACGAGCCATTCGATGCCATCGTCTCCAACCCGCCATATTCCGTGCCTTGGGATGGTGATAGCGATGCTACGCTCATCAACGACCCTCGTTTTTCTCCTGCTGGCGTGCTCGCCCCAAGAAGCAAGGCAGACTTTGCCTTCACCATGCACATGCTCAGTTGGTTGAGTGCCGAAGGCACGGCTGCCATCGTAGAGTTCCCTGGCGTGTTGTATCGTAGCGGTGCGGAGCAGAAGATACGCAAGTACTTGGTAAGCAACAACTTTGTAGATACCATCATTCAGATGCCACAGAATCTTTTCTTTGGCACATCCATTGCCACTTGCCTCTTGATATTGAAGAAAAACAAGGCAGATAACCGAGTTTGCTTCATTGATGCCAGCAATGAGTTTATCCACGAAGGTAACAAGAATAAGCTTTCTGCCGAGAATATCTCCAAGATATATAATACCTACATGAATAAGGAAGAAATAGCTCACTTCTCTCATGTGGTTACCACTGCCGATATTGCCGAGGAGGATTACAACCTCTCTGTCTCTACCTACGTGGAGCAGGAGGATACTCGTGAGAAAATCGACATTACGGAGCTGAACACTCGTATCTCTGAGATTGTGGCGAGAGAAGAGCAGCTTAGAAAAGATATTGATGAGATAATATTGCAGTTGGAAGGAGGTGCAGCATGAAAAATCTTGAAACTTTGATCCAGGAGCTTTGCCCGGATGGAGTGGAGTTCGTGAAGTTGGGGGATTGTTGCTCTTTTAAAAGAGGTACAACAATTACTGCAAAAAATGCAATTCCTGGAGATGTACCTGTTTTGGCTGGTGGTCAAAAACCAGCTTATTATCATAACGAGGCAAACAGAACAGGCGAGACTATTGTGGTTGCTGGTTCGGGGGCATATGCCGGTTTTGTCAGCTATTGGACTATTCCTGTATTTCTCTCAGATTCTTTTTCTGTAGAACCTGATGACAGGCTTGTGGTTAAATTTGTATATTATTTTTTAAAGAATATTCAACAAAAGATTTTTGCGACAAAAAAAGGTAGTGGGGTTCCTCATGTTCATGGTAGTTCTATTGAAAAGTTTGAGATCCCTCTCCCCCCAATCAAGGTGCAAACCGAGATAGTCCGCATCCTCGACAAGTTCACTTCGCTAGAAGCAGAGCTAGAAGCGGAGCTAGATTGTCGCAAGCGACAATACGAGTACTATCGTGACAAGCTGCTCTCATTCGACAATGTGGGGGGGCAAGAAGTAGAGTGGAAGACATTAGGTGAACTTGCTGAGATTGGAACAGGTAGCAGTAATACAAAAGATGGTCTTAGTGAAGGACTCTATCCTTTTTATACGAGAGGACAAGAGGTTCTTCGCAAAAATGAATATGAATTTGATGATGAGGCTATCATTACAGCTGGAGATGGTGTAGGTGTAGGCAAGGTTATACATTACGTAAAGGGGAAGTATGCGCTTCATCAGAGAGCATATAGATTTAAACCTGGAGATTTGTTAAATGCTAGATTTTTGTATTTTTACATGACCTCAACATTTTACAAGTACGTATGCGGTAATTCTGTATCTTCTTCTGTCAGTTCGTTGCGTAAGCCGAGGTTGTTGAAATATCCAATCCCTTTACTTCCAATGCAGGAGCAAATACGTATCGTCTCCATCCTCGACCGCTTTGAGTCCCTGACCACTTCCCTTCAGTCTGGTCTCCCTGCCGAAATCGCGGCACGTCGCCAGCAGTACGAGCACTACAGAGACAAGCTGCTTACCTTCAAGCGCAAGGGCGCAGCCTAATTAAACATTTAACACTTAACATTGCAAATGAAAATGCAAGCAAACGACATAGTTTCAGAGAACCCCCAGAGCACGGTGGTAGCCCAATACGAGCGTACCACCCCTCGTGCCGAGGCTTACCAAAGTGAGGCGGAGCTGGAGCAGGGAATGATAGCCCAGCTACAGCGACAGGGCTACGAGTATGCCCATATCCACCACGAGGACGAGCTGATACAGAACCTTCGCCTCCAGTTGGAAAAACTCAACGACTTCCACTTTTCCGACAACGAGTGGGAGCGTTTCTTTAAGGCGGAAATCGCCAACGAGGGTAAGGGTATTATTGACAAGGCAGAGACTATTCAGCGTGACAACATCAAGGCTTTCACCCTTGACGATGGCACGCAGAAAAACATCTACCTCATCGACCAGCAAGACCCTCACCACAACTACACCCAGGTAATCAATCAATACGAGGTAAGCGACGGCAAGCGACCAAACCGCTACGACGTGACCATCCTCGTGAACGGTCTGCCCTTGGTTCATATCGAACTAAAACGCCGTGGAGTGAGCCTAAAGGAAGCCTTCAACCAAATCAACCGCTACGGCAGGGAATCGTTCTGGGCAGGGTGCTCGCTTTACGAGTACGTGCAAATTTTTGTGATCAGCAACGGCACGGAGACCAAGTACTATAGCAACACCACCCGTGACAGCCATATCCGGGAACAAGCCAAGCAGGGCAAGAAGCCACGGCAGAAGACCTGCAACTCGTTTGAGTTTACCAGCTACTGGGCAGATGCCAAGAACAAGGTGCTCGACGACCTGGAGGACTTCACAGCTACCTTCCTTACCCGCCACTCCCTGCTGAACATCCTCACAAAGTTTTGCGTCTTCACCGACCAAAAGATTCTGATGGTGATGCGCCCATACCAGATAGCAGCCACCGAAAAACTGCTCAACCAGATAGAGATAGCCCACAACGCCAAGCTCTACGGCACACGAGACGCTGGCGGCTACGTATGGCACACCACAGGCTCGGGTAAGACCCTCACCTCCTTCAAGGCGGCACAGCTCGCTTCCAAACTGTCCTACATAGAAAAGGTATTGTTTGTGGTGGATAGAAAAGACCTCGACTACCAGACGATGAAGGAGTACGACCGATTCCAGAAGGGCGCTGCCAACGGCAACACCTCGACCAAGGAGCTGGAAAAGCAACTGAACAACAGCAAGAGCCGCATCATCATCACCACCATACAGAAGCTCGCCAACTTCATCAAGAAGAACCCCGACCACGACATCTACCGCAAGGAGGTGGTCATGATATTCGATGAGTGCCACCGCTCGCAGTTTGGCGACATGCACACCGCCATCACCAAGCGATTCAAGAAATACTACCTCTTCGGCTTCACCGGCACGCCAATCTTCGTGGAGAACATCTCCGCTTCGAGCAAGGGTACGCTGAAAACCACCGAAGACGTGTTTGGCAAGCGTCTGCACGCCTACACTATTGTGGATGCCATCAGAGACCACAACGTTTTGAAGTTCCGTGTGGCATACATCTCCACCATGAAGGAGAAGGAGAATGTGAAGGACGACCAGGTTTGGGGTATCGAGGAAGAGGAGGCGTTGAAGGACGACCGCCGCATCACCAATGTGTCACAATACATCTTGGACCACTTCGACCAGCAGACCAAGCGAGCCAGCAGCTATACCTTCAGCAAGCTCATCAACATAGCGGAAGTGGTGACTGACAAGAAAAAAAAGGTGGAGGAAGAGCGACAGAAGACACGACTCAGCGGATTCAACAGCATCTTAGCCGTGCAGAGCATCGACTTTGCCAAGCTCTACTACAACAAACTGAAAGAGCTACAGGCAAAGCTGCCCGAGAACAAGCGGCTCAAGATAGCCACTATCTTCAGCTATGCACCCAACGAGGAAGTAGCCGACGGCGAGGAAGATGAGGACAACGACTCCACCGACGGACTCGACCAGAGTAGCCGGGACTTCCTGGAGGCAGCCATCAAGGACTACAACCTGATGTTCAACACCGCCTACGATACCTCTTCGGAAAAGTTCCCCAACTATTACAAGGACGTTTCGCAGCGCATGAAGAACCGGGAGATAGACCTGCTGATAGTGGTCAACATGTTCCTGACAGGATTCGATGCCACCACGCTCAACACGTTGTGGGTGGATAAGAACCTGCGCTACCACGGATTACTGCAAGCCTACAGCCGCACCAACCGCATCCTGAACTCGGTAAAGACCTACGGCAACATCGTATGCTTCCGCAACCTGGAGGATGCCACCAACAAGTGCCTTGCCCTCTTCGGCGACCCTACCGCCAAGGGCGTGAGCATCCTGCGCCCATTCGAAGACTACTTCGATGGCTACGACGAGGTGACGGAAGACGAGAACGGCGAGGAGAGACAGGAGCACGTGAAAGGCTATACCGAATATCTCGAAGAGCTGAGAGAGTTGGCACAGCCAGGCGAGATGCCGCTCACCGATGCGGACAAGAAGCAATTCATCAAGCTCTTCGGCGGGATTCTGAAGATAAGAAACCTGCTTACCAGCTTCGACCAGTTTGCCGAGCAAGACCCCCTCAGCGAGCGAAACCTGCAGGACTATACGAGCATCTATCTCTCGCTGAGAGACTGGGCAAAGGAGAACGCAGAGAGCGGCGACAAGACCAACATCAACGACGACATTGAGTTTGAGATGGAGCTGGTGAAGCAAGTGGAGGTGAACATCGACTACATCCTCTTCCTCGTGCAACAGATGCAGGGCGACCGTGCCGACATCGCCGAGCTGACTATCCAAATCAACAAGGCAATCGACTCCAGCCCAGACTTGCGAGACAAGAAAGACCTCATCAACCGATTCATCGAGAGTCTTACTCCGGATAGCGAGGTTACTGACAAATGGAAGGAATACGTGGACGCAGAGAAGCGCAAGGAGTTTGAGCGCATCGTGAGCGAGGAGCACCTGAAGGAAGGCCCCGCCAAGGAGTTCATAGAGACCGCCTGGGAGCGAGGTTACGTGCCAGAAGGTGGTTTGGAGTTGAACGCCATCATGCCACCTATCAATCCATTCGACCCGAACGCCAACCGAGAGGGCAAGCTGCAAAAAGTACTTGGTAAGATCAAAGGCTTCTTCGGCAAGTTCTTCGAGATAGCAGGAGGAGAATTCTAGAAAGAAATAAGCAGTGCAGAGTGCTGCACCTACCATAAAAATTCCATAAAAGTAACAGGGAGAAGTGATGCTGCAAGAATGCTCACTTTTCCCTCTTTTTTTGTCAAAAAACTAAAAATCAGAAAAATAATAGTACTCATATTACGGATTAAGGAATCGTAGTACACCCTTTTATTTCGCTCTTTCTTTGTAATTTCACACCGAAATTTAAAAAAAGAAATTATGGGAAAAGGACGTAGTTACATGAATTCATATGCCGACGGCTATATGAGAGGCAAGGTTGTCAAGGAAGTGGGAGCACTCCTTGACCACATACTAGTGGAGGAAATCACAACCCCCACAATAATAAAATTGGAGTTTGGACCTTCTTACGATACCATTAGAGAACTAAGACAGCAAGATACCTCAAAATCTTTTGAGACCATCAGGCAATTCTGCTACATCATCGGCTATTATCTTTACCAAGAAATAGAGGCGGTGGAGAACTATAAGAAATATGTAAGGGAAAGGGAATCCAAGCTTACCATGCTGTATGAGATGAAAGAAAGATATAAGAAAATTTACGGAATGCAAGCCGTAGTGGTTCTCAACCTTATGCATAAGGGAAAGGACTTGCTGGCTTTTATGAAGTAAATATATAAGTGAGTTTTTCCGCCTCATTATGTGTTAGCGAACTCATTTTGAGGCTAATTCTAATCTATAAATAAATACCTAAAAAAAAGAAAGTAAAAAATGATGAAATCGGAGACCAACTGTCCCCTAAGGGTGTATTCCCTTATAGTTCTCCTGGCATTTGCTTGTACCAGCAAAATTGTTAGCGCAAACAAATTCTAACGTCCTCTACTAAGGAACGAGCGACAAAGAACTTAAATTACTAACTATTATAAATTTCGAATTATGGGGAGATTTATAATCAAGCTTGTGCGCTTGATACTAGAGTATGGGCGATTCGGCCTTTTTTGCGTGGTCATTCAATTGAATGGCAACAGCAAGTATATTGAGTATACTTACAATTTGAGGCGTTCCCTCCTATGGATATGAGCATACACGTACACTTACTGGTAGATGTTGCCATGCAGGAAAGAGATTATCATGATGTACTCGTATTACGTCGATACTTGGAGACCTTTAACAGAATTGATAATCATTTGGTTGAAGCTGAACTTCCTAGGCTTGATGCCTATATCGCCACTCTGGATGGCTATTATGAATACCTAGAGCAAAGGAATAGAAAACCATTAAAGAATGGTACCAGAGTCGGCCGAAAAAGAGAGTACCTTTTTGTGACTGATGAAGCATCTTCTTTAAAAGATGAAGAGACGACCGCTGAACAAGCCTCTACATTCATAGAATTTCTCACCCTAAATGGCCTAAATTCTATGTCTACCAGTGCGAGCAAGTCTTCACCATTGAATATCGCAATATTTGCGTTTATCAGATATTGGAGAAGAAAAGGCATCCTGGCACCGCAGCACATCGTTAGTGCCAATGCCATTTATAGATTTCTTACTGAGGATTGCAATATACGAAGAGAAGCTACGATTAAATCGTTCTACAATGTCTTCAATCATTGTGAGGACATGAAAAATCAGGAAATGGATGATAAAGTAGCAGATTTCTTTGCCCATAGATGATTTTTTTTATGGGACAAATATTAATCCTATTTTTCCTATTTTTCCCAAAGGTGTTTTTGCCCTATCTTTGCACCCGTAATCAGGCAAGTAAAGTCTGGTTGCGGGCGTTTTTTGTTTATAGGAATCCGGTACCGTTCCTGAAACTGAAATTTGGCGAATATCTCGCAGTCCAACTCATAAACATTATATATAAATATGGAAGGAAACGCTTATGTGTTTTATCATCCGCAGTTTGGCGGATTGAGAGTGGTAAAAAACGACGAAGGACTTTTCTTTTGCATCGAGGACCTGGTTGCCATCACAGATATCGGCAGAGATAAACTGTTCCCAGTATTAGCCGACACGGAGGGAAAAGTGGTAGAAATATACGTGGAAGCGGAAACCAAAAAGGTTCCGAAGGATTTTAAACCTCGTTTGTTTTTCGGTGAATTCTTTGGCAATGCTGACAAGGTAAATCGAAATAGTAAATTGGCTTGGAGAAGTATGACATTCGTAGACTCTCAGGTGGTGAGAGATATGACGATAGGCTGTTCGAAGGATCCTGAGCGTAAGTTGTTTTACAAGTGGGTCAAGGATTTTATCCAGCCTGTGATGGAGGACGAGGACAGATGTTGGTGTCATGAATGTGTCATGATGAAAAGAGTCTGTTATGACCCTCTGAAAAAGCCGATGGACATCCGATATGCTGCCGACGGCCTGTATATCAACGATACGCGAATCAACTAACATTATTCATCTTTTAAACAAGTGATTACAATTATGAAACAAGCAGCAAAGAAGCAGCTCCTCAACGCCCAGAAGGTGGACGGAGCCATCATCAGTGAGGAAAACGGTACCATCGCCTTCCGCAAGGCGCCATGGAACGATACCGAGGTTATCTGCGAACAGCCTAAGGTGATACCGGGCAGAATGGTATGCTCTGGCGAGAAGGGAGGCGATGAGTTCGACTTCAAGCCTTATGAACGTACGGGCGAGAAGCTTTTCGAGGAAATCTTCAAGACCAAGCATGCCGTGGTGCGCACCACCAAGCGCACGGTGCAGGTAAACTATATCTTCAGCCGTGACCTGGACAAGCAGGACATGCTGCGCTACCTCAAGGTAGAGCACAAGGAACTGATTGCCGGATTCAAGGAGAATGTTTAATGTATAATGTTGAATGTTAAATGTTGAATGTTGAATTAGGCTAGCGCCCTTGCGACCGTTAGGCAATTCAACATTCAATACTCAACATTCAACACTCAACATTAAATTCAACACTCAACATTCAACACTCAACATTCAAAATTAAAACGATGGAACATATTATAGCATATAATCCGTACAAGAATGGCAATAAAGGGAGCGTAAGCTCCCAGCCACTCTCGGTCTACGACAAGACCATCGCTTATCCCTGGATGGCAGACCTGGTAGCTGCCATTCGTGGGGGTAACGATGAACTGAAGAAGCAGCTGCCCTTCCGCTGCGCTCACTACTACCAGTTCCGAGACAACAGGCGTTCGCAGAAAAATGCCGTGCCCGAAAGCTTCCTCTTCCAAACCACCATCGACGTGGACGACAAGGAATATGTGGACAAGGCGATAGAGAAGGCACGAGAGCTGAACTGCAGCGACACCATCTGGAACGGAGCCCTGCTGCACCTGGAGTACTCAGCCCGCAAGAAGTTGCACATCGACATCCGCATGCCCGTCGGCATGACTATCGAGGAGACGCAACGAGCCTATTGCGAGGCACTGGGCGTGCCCTACGACGAGAGCTGTATCACGCCAGAACGCATGCTCTTCATCACCGACAAGGCGTCAGAAATCTATCGCTCGCCCCACTGGTACGAGGTGCTGCCACAGGAAGAGCTGAAGAGGCGCAGACAAGCCTACCTGGACCGTGGGCTTGCCATCGACGGACGCATCCAGCAAGGCACCCAGTCTAAACCACTCAACATTCAACATTCAAAACTCAACACTCAACAAAATGTTCAAGACCATCGACTTCCGGGCTCTGACAGCCATCACGCTGTTTCTTCTGGCTCTGCTATTCAGCCTGCCCAACCTTGTGATAGCAATGCTGCTCATGCTGGTAATCTCGGCTCTGCTGGAGGCTATCAGATTCCTGACGGATTACCAACCTCTGGTACCGCCA
>OLRV01003612.1_pt1 | contig 10646 bp, 7 predicted proteins | sample 1672421 | NCBI WGS metagenome assembly OLRV01 (sample SAMEA3136684, study PRJEB25190) | human gut metagenome | biome: human gut; feature: human-associated habitat; material: faeces | place: Austria | collected 2013
GGCGAACAGGTTGCAGATCGTCATGAAAGCCATCGTGATATCCGCCAGGCTCCAGGCGAGTTCCAGACTTGCTAGCGCCCCGAACATCACCATACCGCCGACCGCCAGACGGTAGATATAGAGCACGCTTTTTTTCGGTGTGATGAAACGAATGTTCGCTTCCCCGTAATAGTAGTTCCCGATAATGCTGCTGAAAGCGAACAGGAAGATCGCTACGGCAACGAATATCCCTCCGGCTTTTCCCACTTCGAGCGTCAGGGCATGCTGTGTCAGTTGTACCCCGTTTACTGAACCGTCCAACGGCGCCCCGCTGAACAGGATGATAAAAGCCGTGCAGGTACAGATCAGCAAGGTGTCGGTGAAAACACCCAGAGTCTGGATCAATCCCTGTTTGACCGGATGTGTGACGGATGCCGTGGCCGCTACGTTCGGAGCCGATCCCATACCTGCCTCGTTGCTGAACAGGCCGCGCTTGATCCCTTGCATCAGAGCGGCGCTGATCGTACCGCCTGCCGCCTGTTCCCATCCGAAAGCGCTGCTTACGATCAGTTTGATGACGGCCGGCAGTTCCGTGATATTGAACAGTACGATCCCCGAGGCGAGCGCCACGTATCCCAATGCCATTACGGGGACGATCACGCTGCTGACTTTGGCTATTCGCTGGATTCCTCCGAAGATAATGGTAAGTGTCAGTACGGTCAGTACCGCACCTACGATCCTCGGATCGAAACCGAACGAGCCTTGCATGGCGGCGCAAATCGTGTTGCTTTGTACCGAGTTGAACGCGAAACCGAAGGTGACGGAGATCAAGATGGCGAACAGTATGCCCATCCAGTTCAGTCCCAATCCGTATCGCATATAGTAGGCAGGCCCCCCGATGAAGGATTCTTTTCCTTTCCGTTTGTAAAGCTGTGCGAGTGTAGATTCGACGAAAGCGCTGGCCGAACCTAACAGGGCGATGGTCCACATCCAGAACACTGCTCCCGGACCTCCTACGGCTATGGCTGTGGCTACTCCCGCCAGGTTGCCTGTCCCGACACGGCTGGCAAGCGATACAGCGAATGCCTGGAAGGATGAGATGTGCTTTTCACCTTCATGGGCTTTGTTGGCGGAGTCACCGAGCACACGTATCATCTCCCGGAACATACGGAACTGGACGAAACGGGTTTTGAAAGTGAACCGGAAGGCGCATCCTAACAGCATGATAATTAAAACATACGACCATAGGAGGTCGTTAATCCCGCTGATCCAGTTGTTCAGTATTTCCATTTGGCAGTTTATCGTCTTGATAATTACGTGAATATTGAGATGCAAACCTAAAGAAAATATTCTGTATGGACAAGAATATTAAATTTTGCACACACAAATAAATATTTTCGTATCTTTGAAAGATTATTAACTAAGGTGTGAAATTATGAAGGCAATAGAACCGAGTCTGGTCAAAGACAATTTTATAGAGATCATCGGAAAAGAGTGGATGCTGGTAAGCGCCGGCGACAAGGACAAGTTCAACATGATGACGGCGAGTTGGGGGGGCGTAGGCTTCCTGTGGAACAAGCCGGTAGTGTTCGTCTTTATCCGTCCGGAACGTTATACCCGCGAGTTTGTCGATGCGAAGGGAGCTTTCACGCTGTCCTTTTTAGGAGAAGAGCATAAGACTGCCCATAAGATTTGCGGGGCGAAATCGGGACGGGATATCGACAAGGTGGCAGCGACAGGTTTGACGCCTTGTTTTACCGATCTGGGTAATCCTTGTTTCGAGGAATCGCGCCTGACGCTCGAATGCAAAACCCTGTACGTGACTAAGATGGATAAGGATCATTTTGTTGATCCTGCCTTATACGAGAAATGGTACAGCGCAATGGCAGGGAATCCGCATAACGTCTATGTGGCGGAAATCTTAAATGCTTGGGAGAGATGATCTCCCGTTCGTATGGATATCCGGATTGATTAGTTTGATTTGCTTCAGATAAACCATGGTTCTCTATTTTCAATTAAATTGTCTTTCTCTTGTCATATCTTTGCAATATGTATGCTTTTCCTTTGCCCGCGGAAAATAAAAAGAGTATACTTATAGACACAATAAATAACACTGCTTCGTTTTTTATAATAACTGATTTACGTGTTTAGGCTTTATGTCTCAGGGATGAGGGGTAAAGCTTGTTTTTGTGTGTTGTATTTGGCACTTGTCATGCTTCGATGAGCGACAGGAGGACACCTGTGTCAAAAAGTTGGACGGTTGGGCGTCAAAAAATTGGACGGTTGGCGGGAGGTGTTTTTGAAATGCTTTTGATAGTCTGAATGTTACATTTCTGGCACGTCGTTTGCTTTCTTTCTGTCATGATGAATGCACAGATAACGATCAAACGAGGTTTGTCTCTTTTTCTTCTCGTCTTCCTGGCTTCGCCGGGAAACCTGCGGGCGCAGTCCGGCTGGACGGTGGACGACTGCATGCGCTATGCCGTCGAACAGAACTACCGCGTGCGGAACAGTCGCCTGGATACACGGATTGCCGGGGAAGACCTTACCGCCGCCTATGGTGATTTCCTGCCCTCAGTAAGTGCTACCGGCGCATTGGGCAAACGTTTGGGGCGTTCGGTGGACCCGAAAACGAACCTCTATACTTCCTCTTCCTTTTTAGAGAGCACGATGGGGCTGAATGTCTCGCTTCCGGTGTTCGACGGCTTTACGCGCGTCAACCGGTTGCAGTTCCGCAAACTGAACAAGCAGATCGGCGGCCTCACGGAGCAGATCGAGGAGAACCGGATTGCCTTCGAGGTGATGGATGCTTTCTATCGCCTCTGCTTCGATAAGAAGATGTACGAGCTTGCTGTCGAGCAGCGGAAGTTGAGCGAACGCTATCACGAGCAGATGCTCGAATATGTGGATCTTGGCATGCGTTCCCCTTCTGATTTGCAGGAGGTGAAGGCGCGCCTGCAATCTGATATTTACCAGGAGACGGTGAAGGCGAACGGTTGCCGCCTCTCGCTGCTTGCCTTGAAGGAACTGCTGAATATGCGGGATACCGATACGCTGGCGATCTCTCCCGACGGGGAGGGCGAATTTCCCGTGCTTCCTGTACTGGAATCCAACGAGATCTATGCCGCCTCCGAAACATCCCTGCCGGAATTCCGGGCTATGGAACTGAGGGAGAAAGCTTCCCGCAAGTCACTGGCAATAGCGTCCGGGGCTTTTTCTCCTTCCATCAGTGCGGAATTCAGCCTCTATTCCGGTTACTACGACACGGAACGGGATGACCTGGGCGAGATCATCCCGATCAAAGACCAGTTGAAGAATAACATGAACAAATATATCGGCGTGAGCGTCTCGCTGCCTCTGTTCAGCGGACTTTCCCGCCTGACAGATGTCCGGAAGGAACGTTTCCGCCTGCAAAGGATACGGAACGAGAACGAGCAGCAACGCCTCAGTCTCTACAAGGAAATAGACGACGCCTGCCTTTCACTCCGGGCTGCCGCCGAGGAACACCGTCAGGCGGTCGAACAACTCCGCACTTCCACCGTCACGCTGAAAGAGAGCGAGGAGAAATGGGAGGAGGGGATGATCTCCGTGTTCGAACTGATGGAGAAGCGGAACCTCTATATACTGGCCAAGGCAGAACTGTCGCGCACCCGTTTGCAGTATGAGTTGAAAAGCCGCACGGTAGACTTCTACCGCACAGGCTCATTTTTAGGAACCGAATAAATACAACAAGAATGGCAATCAATAGCATGGACACCCGTATTGAGCGGAAGTCCCGGTTTAAGAAGAAACACATCTATTCCTTGATAGGAATTGCCGTCGGGCTGCTTTGCCTGCTTTGGCTTCTTTTTCGTGATACTTCCTCTTCCCTGAAAGTGGAGAAAGAACGCATTACGATCGCTACCGTGCAGAAAGGAGAGTTCAACGACTACATCCGGGTTATCGGGCAGGTACTGCCGGATCGTATCATCTATCTTGACGCCATCGAGGGTGGGCGCGTCGAAGAACGCCTGATCGAGGAAGGGGCGCAGGTGCGGGCGGGCGACGTGATCCTCCGCCTCAGTAACCCGCTCCTGAACATCGGCATCCTGCAAAGCGAAGCCGACTTGGCCTATCAGGAAAACGAACTTCGCAACACCCGTCTCAGCATGGAGCAGGAACATCTCCGGCTGAAACAGGACCGCATCGGCCTGAGTAAGGAATTGGTGCAGAAGGAACGCCGTTTCAGGCAATACGAACGCCTGTATAAGAAGAACCTGCTGGCCCGCGAAGATTACTTGCAGGCTGAGGAAGATTACGAGGCCGCCCTCGGACAGTTGGCCGTTGTGGACGAACGGATCAAGCAGGACGACCTGTTCCGCAGTAGCCAGCTACAGAGCCTGGACGAGAACATCCGGAATATGAAGAAGAGTCTCTCCCTGGTTCGCGAGCGACTGGAAAACCTGAAGGTGAAGGCGCCCGTCGACGGGCAGTTAGGAAACCTGGAGGCCCAGATCGGCCAGTCCATCGCCCAGGGCGAACGTATCGGCCAGGTGATCACGCCCGAACTGAAGGTGGAAGCCAAGATCGACGAGCACTACGTGGAACGTGTCATGCCCGGACTCCCTGCGAGCTTCGAACGGGAAGGAAAGAAATACGATATGGAGGTGACGAAAGTCTATCCCGAAGTGCGGGAAGGACAGTTTCGCACCGACCTACATTTTGTCTCCGGCCGGCCGGAAAACATCCGTGCCGGGCAAACCTACCACCTGAACCTGCAACTGGGCGATCCCGTGCAGACGGTGATTGTTCCACGTGGAAGCTTCTACCAGGCAAGCGGCGGCGAGTATATGTATGTGGTGGATGAAGAAGAGAAGACGGCTCGCCGCCGCCCTGTCCGTATCGGCCGCCAGAACCCGCAGTATTACGAGGTCGTGGAAGGGTTGCAACCGGGAGAGAAGGTGATTATTTCCGGATATGACTTGTTTGGTGAGAATGAACGATTAATTTTACGCTGATGGAATATTGGTCTCAAGTAATCAAAAGCCAACGGGCGCGGAAGTCTCTTTCCGCCCTGAATGTATTCGGTCTTTCCGTTTGTGTTGGCGCGGCGCTGCTGATTATGCTCTATGTACGGTTCGAATTGAGTTTCGATTCGTTCCACGACGGGGATCGCATCTACCGTGTGGAGAGCCGTCTTTATGAAGGGGCAACCTTGACGGATAATTGGGCGACGACTTCTTTCGGGCATGCTCCCGCCATGTATCGCGAGATTCCGGGCATAGAGCAGTATGTACGTGTGACGGCACAAGATCGCGGACAAGAGGTGACGTTCGGTGATCGGCAGTTTATCGAAGAACAGTACTGTTATACCGAACCGGCTTTTTTCGATCTCTTCAATTTCCCGATCCTCAAGGGGGAGAAGGGTGGACAGTTGGTCCGTCCGAATACGATGGTGATTACCGAAAGTGCTGCACGTCGTTATTTTGCCGGTGGTGATCCTATCGGCAAAGTGCTGACTTTCCGTACATCTTCGTCCGAACAGCATTTCGAGGTGACGGGCGTGATTGCCGATATGCCTTATAATTCGCATCTGCATTATGACTTCCTGTTGTCTTATTCGACTATTCCGGAGGCAAGGCGCGATATTTGGTATATCCACGGTGTCTATACGTATGTCCGGCTTGAACCGGGAAAGAAACCGGGCGATATTGAAGCGGCTTTCCATTCCATCTCTGAAAAATATAAGACGGCGGCATTGAAACATAAGGACTGGAGGGTCGAACTGGTTCGTTTGCGGGATATTCATCTGACTCCCCGTAAGTCTTATGAGAAAGAGGCGAAAGGTAGTCGTATGGCTGTACGTATCCTTTCGGTGATGGTAGTCGCCCTTTTACTGATCGGCTGGGTGAACGCGCTGAACCTGACGGTTGCCCGTTATCTGGAACGTGGCAGGGAGTTTGGTATTCGCAAGGCGTTCGGGGCTTCCCGCCGGCAGGTGATCCTGCAAGGATTGCTGGAAGCAGGGTTGTTGAACTTGTCGGCTTTGATCTTGGCTCTCGGATGGGTCGAGGTACTGTTGCCTTTTGTCTGCCGTTGGGTAGGATTGGATTTTGCTGCCGGCGCGTTCCGTTTGCCGGAATTCTGGAGTATGGCGGCAGCGTGTTTTATAGGGGGAACTTTGTTTACCGGACTGTATCCTTCATTCCTGCTGACACGCATCCGTCCAGCGGATATCATGCGAGGAAAATTACTGCATGGCCGTAAGGGAAACCGGATGCGGAAGATGTTGATTGTGGCTCAGTTTCTTGCTTCTTTCGTTCTGGTTTCCGGTACGTTGGTGGTGATCGGACAGGTTCGTTATATGCAGCTGGAGACTTCTTCCGCTTCTTCGAACCGGGTACTGGTGGTGAAATATCCGGCTTTTACCGATGATATGTCCGTCAAAATGGAGAGTTTCAAGAAACGGTTACCTTATGTTGTCCGTGTCTCTATTTCCGGTGCTGTGCCGGGCGTTGAGGTGGCGAACTACTTTACCAATCGTCCTTACGGCAGCGATCCATCCGAAGTGAAGCTGATACAGATGTTTGCTGTCGATTATGATTATCTGGCGCTTTATTCGCCGGAAATGCTTTGTGGACGTGGTTTCTCGGAAGCATACGGCAATGAACGGAATAAGGTCGTCCTGAACGAAGAGGCGGTGCGTCTGCTTGGTTATCCTTCTCCGGAAGAGGCGTTAGGAAAGCAGTTGGAGATGGAAGTGCTGGAAGATCCACTCGAAGTTGTCGGGGTTGTGAAAAATTATCATCAGCAGTCGCTTGCGGAACCGTATAAGCCGATCCTCTTTTTCCTGAAAGAACGGGTCCCGTTTATTGCGACTCCTTATATATCCGTCAAGATGGATGGTCCGGTTAATTCTGACTGCTTGGCTGAAGTGGAACAAATGTAACGGACTTATTTTCCGTCCGCCGTTTTTTCTTATTTCTATCTCGATGATTATCAGGATAGCTTGTATAAGTCGGATCGCAATTTCGGTTGGATTTTTGCCAGTGCGTCATTATTGGCAGTCTTTGTGGCCTGCTTGGGATTATGGGTCGTGACGTTTTTTTCTACTCTGGCACGAGTGAAAGAGGTTGGGATACGGAAGGTTTTGGGAGCCGGTAAAATAAGTCTTTTTGTTGTTTTGACACGTGAATTGCTACTTCTTACGGTGCTGGCCACTGTATTGGGACTTCCTGTTTCTGTGGTTTTGATGAACGGATGGCTGGAGAGTTATGCTTTTCATATCGTGTTGCCTTGGTGGGTGTACGGAGTCGCATTTGTGTTGTTGATGTGTGTCGCTTTCTTGACGGTAGTCAGACAGGTGTGGCGTGTGGTTCGGTTGAAGCCGATGCGTATTCTCAGGAACGAATGATTTAAATGAATATAATATGATTAAAACAGAGAATCTGTCTATGGTCTTCACCACCGAGGAGGTGCAGACGAAAGCATTGAACGAGGTGAACATCGAGGTCAAACAGGGTGAGTTTGTGGCCATTATGGGGCCTTCTGGCTGTGGCAAGTCGACCTTATTGAATATCTTGGGAACGCTTGATTCGCCGACTTCCGGCAAATATTTCTTTAACGGCAAGGAGATAGACAAGATGGGAGAGAGCCAGTTGACGGCTTTCCGTAAAGGGAATATCGGTTTCGTATTCCAGAGTTTCAACCTGATAGACGAGCTGACAGTCTTCGAGAACGTGGAACTGCCGTTGGTTTATCTTGGCTGCCGGAAGTCCGAACGCAAGCGGAAGGTGATGGAAGTCCTCGACCGGATGAATATCGCCCATCGTGCCGGACATTTTCCGCAGCAGCTATCCGGCGGACAACAGCAACGTGTGGCGATAGCGCGCGCCGTGGTGACGGATTGTCCGCTGATCCTTGCCGACGAACCGACGGGAAACCTGGATTCGACAAACGGGGCGGAGGTGATGGAATTACTTCGAGAACTGAACGGGCAGGGGACGACGATCGTCATGGTCACGCACTCGGAACGGGATGCCAGCTTCGCACGCCGGATTATCCATCTTTTGGACGGCCGGGTCGTTTCCTGAATATTCATCTTTGAAAATCTTCATCATAATGATAGTAACAAACTATTGGAACTGTGCGTGGCGCAGCCTTACTAAAAAGAAAGGTTTCAGTGTCGTCAATATAGTCGGTCTGGCGATCGGCATGGCGGCAGCCTTGCTGATCCTGACCTATGTGGCTTTCGAATACAGCTACGACGATATGCACAGCCGGCAGGATCGTATCTTCAGGGTTGAAGCCCGGTTTTATGAGAACGGGGAGCTGACGGATGATTGGGCCAGTTCGTCTGCCGGCTATGCTACGGCTATGAAGCAAAACATGAGTGCTGTCGAGGATTATACACGTGTCGGAAGCCAGTATTATCCGGAGCAGGTCGTGAAATACAACGAACTGCTATGTCGGGAGACAGGTATAGGCTATGCGGAAGCTAACTTTTTCGATTTCTTTGACTTCAAACTCTTGAAGGGAAATAAAGAAAGTTGTCTGGACGGACCGAACAAGGTAGTTATCACCGAACGTATTGCCCGGAAATATTTCAAGGGAGCGGACCCGATCGGGAAAATCCTGATCTTCCGAAGCAATATAGGAGAGGAAGCTTGCGAAGTGACGGGTATAATGGAAGATATGCCGATCAATACGCATATTCGCTATAATCTGCTGATCTCCTACAAGACGCTCCCGAAGTGGATGGATGAATATTGGTATCGCCACGAAGTCTATTCGTATGTCTTGCTGAAGTCGGCGAACCTGAAAACGCAGGTGGAAGAGGATTTCCCAGTAATGGCGGAGAAGTATAAGACGGAAGAGGCATTGAAGAATAAAACTTGGGCGATCCAGTTGACGAACCTCCGCGATATCCATCTGAATCCGCAGAAAGCTTATGAGCCGGAGGTGAAGGGGAATCGTTCTTCTATCTGGGTGTTGATCTGTACGGCACTTGCTATCCTTTGTATTGCTTGGATCAATTATATCAATATGACGGTAGCCCGTTCGATGGAACGAGCCAAAGAGATCGGTATACGTCGGACTTCGGGGGCAAGCCGGAGGCAGGTTATTTCACAGTTCCTTTTCGAATCGTTGGTGACGAACAGTATTGCTTTTATCCTGGCTATCGGGCTGATGGAGGCGTTGATGCCTTCTTTCAATAACCTGACGGGACGGGATCTGAGTTTTTCCGTCTGGTTTACGACTTCACTGGGGTGGTATCTGTTGCTGATCTTTGCTGCCGGTGTGTTTCTGTCCGGCTTTTACCCGGCGACGGTTTTGTCCGGCATCAAGCCGATCCGGATGTTGAAAGGAAAGTTTACCCATACGCATGGGGCGACGGTCACCCGCAAGGTTTTGGTGGTGTTGCAATACACGGCTTCTCTGGTGTTGCTTTGCGGGACGTTGATCGTGTACGCGCAACTTCAATATATGCGGAATGCTTCTTTGGGGGTACGGGTGGACCAGACGCTGGTTCTTAAGTTCCCGGCGCAATGCGAGGAACTGGCTATGAAGTTGGAAGCATTTAAGAAAGAGGTGGCGTTATTGCCCTCCGTCAGGGCGGTGACGGTTTCTGGTGCAGTTCCCGGAACGGAGGTAACCGACTTCCTGTCCATCGTCCGCGAAAGTGATGTGACGAAGCAGACGCGCCTGTTGGAGATGTTGAACTGCGATGAGTTTTTTCTGGAAGCTTATGATCTGAAGTTCGTTTCCGGCCGTGGTTTTTCCGAAGATTACGGGGGAGATGTTTATAAGATCGTCCTGAACGAATCGGCTGTCCGTACGTTGGGATTCGAATCGTCCGATGCCGCTTTGGGGCAACGCTTGTCTGTCGAAACCGTCGATCAGCCGATGCAGATTATCGGGGTCGTGAAGGATTATCATCAACAATCGCTTAACAAAGATTTTACGCCGATCTTGTTTGCCCTGCATGAGAAATTGAGTTGGATGAAACAACGTTATATCTCTGTCGTTATGGAGAACGGTAACCCGCGTGATCTCGTGAAACAGGTCGAAGGAGTGTGGGAACGTTATTTCCCGGATTCCAGCTATGATTATTTCTTTCTCGACCAGTTTTTTGACCAGCAATACCGACAGGATGAAGTGTTCGGGCTGATTGTGGCACTTTTTGCGATATTGGCGATCTTTATCTCTTGTATGGGATTGGCTGTTCTGGTTATGTTTTCTTGTTCGACTCGTATCCGGGAGATGGGAATCCGGAAGGTTCTGGGAGCTTCCCGGAGGCAGCTTTTCTTTGAATTGGGGCGAGAGTTCTTCCTGTTGATTGCTATTGCTGTTGTCATCGCCCTTCCGCTTTCGGGCTGGATCATGGGGGATTGGCTGAATCATTATTCGTTCCGCACGGACTGGAAAGCGTGGTTCTTCCTTGTTCCGGTCGTTTTATTGTGTGTGATCTCCTTGCTGACCATCGGTTGGCAAACCGCCAAAACCATCTTTAGCAAACCGGCCCGGTCTTTGCGTTACGAATAAAATACAAATGTACGCTATTTGCTCATCTGACGGCGATAGCGTACATTTAATTTATTATTATATCAAGGACAATTGCATCAAAGTAGCTTTACTTTGGGGCCGTGGACAAAATCTGCAGCGGTTGTTCGATAGGTTTAGATAAA
>OLRV01003613.1_pt1 | contig 10644 bp, 8 predicted proteins | sample 1672421 | NCBI WGS metagenome assembly OLRV01 (sample SAMEA3136684, study PRJEB25190) | human gut metagenome | biome: human gut; feature: human-associated habitat; material: faeces | place: Austria | collected 2013
CACCTGCGCAAGGACGCCAAGTGGTACGACAGCAAGGGCGCAGAGGTCGCGCCCGTCACCGCGCAGGACTTTGTAGACGGCATGCGCTTTGTTGCCGACCACAAGAAAACCAAGAGCGACATGTCCATCATCAAGAGCGTGATCGCCGGCCTTGGCGAATATTACGACACGCTCGTTGACTTTGACGACCCCAACCTGGCACCGAGCAAAAAGCCTGAAGGCCCGCGCGAAAAGCTGGAAGCACAGTTTGACGACATCGTCGGTGTCAAGGCGCTCGACGAGTACACCGTCCAGTACACGCTGACCGCGCCCGTGCCGTATTTTGAATCCTTCCTCGTCACTGAGATCTTCCTGCCCAACCACAAGGAGTTCTCCGACCAGTGCGGCACCAAGTTCGGCACCTCCCCCGACCAGCTCCTTTACTGCGGCGCTTACATTCTCCAAAGCTGGCAGCGCAACAAGGAATTTGTCATGGTCAAGAACGAAAACTACTACGATGCCGACAAGGTCAGCGTGGAAAAGATCGTTCTCCAGAAGATCACCGACGGCGCCGCCACGGTCGAAATGTTCAAGCGCGGCGAGCTGACCGGCACCTCCCTCACGGGCGATCAGGTCGAGCATTACATGCAGGATCCCGAATGGGGACAGTATGTGACGCTGCGCGACAAGTCCTCCGTCAATTTCTGGTTCTTCCCGAACTTCGAAAGCCCCAACAGCGAGTTCAACGCCTTCGTGCAGAACGAGGACTTCCGCCTCGCGCTCTATCACGCGCTCGACCGCGTGACCATTGCGCAGCTCTACAACCCCTACGACACCGAGGATATGCTGACCAACCTCATCTGCCCCGAGGACGTCTGCTACGATGAAAACGGCATCGACTACACCGATTACGCTCCCCTCAAGGAGATCAAGGAGCGCGGCGCCGCCACCTACGATCCCGCTCTTGCAAAGGAGTACTTTGAAAAGGCTCTCAGCGCGGTGACCGACGGCAGCGGCAACATTCGCGGCGCAAGCGCCGGCGAGGTCAAGATGGGCCGCACCTTCTCGTTCCAGACCGACGGTAAGCTGCCGCTCCAGCTGGTCTACGTACACGGCGCGTCCTCCGACGAGGTCTCCATGGCGCAGATCATCAAAATGAACCTTGAAGAGGTCTTTGGCAGCGAGAATATCGAGGTCATCCTCTCCCAGTTCACGGGCGACAAGTACAACGACGTCATCGCTCCGGGCAACTTTGACTTTGCCTATGATAACTACAGCTTCAAATATGCCGATCCTCTCTCCCAGCTCGACCGTTTGACGACGGGCGGCGCCGTCAACGACGGCCGCTACTCTCTGCCGCAGTTCGACGCGCTGGTGAAGGAGGCCAGTGAAAAGCTCGTCGCCTCCGAGCGCTATGAGCTCTTCGCCCAGGCTGAAGGCATGCTCATCAATGGCGGCTACATCATTCCGTGGGAGAGCGGCGGCGGCACTTACGGCATGACCCGCGAGATCCCGTTCACCGCGCCGCGCGGCGGCTTTGGCCTCTCCCGCTTCAAGTATAAGGGCATGCAGCTTTCCGAAGAGCCCATCTCGGCCGAGCAGTACAAGCAGCTGGAAGATGAGTTCTATGAGCAGCTGCTCAAGAGAAATGTCGGCTGAGACGCCGCCGTACCGATATAAAGGGTGGTAACATGGCTAAATATATCTTTAAGCGGACTTTGCAATCCCTTCTCAGTGTTTTCATCGTGGTATTCGTTGTATTTCTGCTGCTGCGCCTGATGCCGACCGACGGCTACTTCACGCGCGATGACTACCAGAACATGAGCGAGGCCGAGCGCGAGATGTACCTTGAGGACATCGGCGCTGTCGGCAATCCAATCAAGCTTTTCGGCAAATTCATGGTCGACCTCTTCCACGGCGACCTCGGCGAGTCCTACGTGCTCCAGCCCCACCGCGCCATTTCGGATATTCTGGCGGAAAAGATCCCCTATTCGCTCTACTTCGGCGTAGTGAGCATGCTCATCTCGCTGGTTCTCGGACTTCTGATGGGCATGGCAATGGCCAAGGGCAAGGGCGGCCTGCCGGATGCACTGGGCACGGGCTACGTGGTCATCGTGCGCGCCGTGCCGAGCCTTATCTATCTCTTCCTGCTCCAGATCGCCATCACGGGTCTTTTCAAGATCCCCATGATGTTCAGCGAGCGCAATCCCGTCACCTGGATCCTGCCGACGATCTCGCTCTCGCTTTCGAGCATCGCCTGGTATGCCATCTGGCTGCGCCGGTTCATGGTAGATGAGGAAAACCGCGACTATGTCAAGTTTGCCCGCAGCAAGGGCATGAGCGACTGGAAGCTGATGAAGTCCCACGTGCTGCGCAACGCGCTCGTGCCTCTCGCGCAGTATTTCCCCCTGCAAATGCTTCTGACGATCTCCGGCTCCCTCGTGATCGAAAGCCTCTATTCCATTCCCGGCATGGGCGGCCTTCTCGTGGAAGCCATTCAGGAGATGGACAACTCTCTTGTTCAGGTGCTTGTCATTCTGTATTCAACTCTGGGCGTGCTCGGCGTGTTCCTCGGTGATATTCTGATGGTATTTCTGGATCCGCGCATCCGCCTTACGGAAAAGGAGGAGGGATAGTCATGAACGCTGCAAAGCCAAATCTCAAGGTCTCGCTGAGCGAGAGCATGTTCGAACGCATTCCCTTCGACTACGAAAAGAGCGAGCTGACCGGCTACTCCAACTACTCCTACTGGCACAGCACCTTCCGTACCTTCTTCAAACAGCGCAGCTCCACGGTACTGCTGGGCATCATGTGCGCGTTTGTTGCGATGAGCCTGCTCTACCCGCTCATCAGCGAGCTGATCCCCGGCTGGGAAACGAGCTACCGCAACCCGAACTTTGCCCAGACCGGCAGCGCCATGTGGAACCTCTCCCCCTGCAAGGAGCACTGGTTCGGCACGGACAACATCGGCCGCGATATGTGGGCGCGCACCTGGTACGGCACGCGCACCTCGCTGCTGCTGGGCTTTGTGATCGCGTTTTTCGATGTGACGCTCGGCACGATCGCGGGCGCGCTGTGGGGTTACGTGCAGCGCATCGACCGCTTCATGACGGAGCTTTACAACATCGTCACCAACATCCCGCAGACAGTCTATCTGGTGCTCTTCACCTACATTCTGCGCCCGAGCTTCTGGACGATCGTGCTCGCCATGTGTCTGACCGGTTGGCTCTCCATCGCGCGCTTCGTGCGAAACCGCGTTGTCGCCATCCGTGAAAACGAGTACAACATCGCCTCCCAGTGTCTCGGCACGCCGCTCTCCCGCATTCTGCTGAAAAACATCGTGCCGTATATCGTCAGCATCGTCATCATGGAGGTCGCGCTGACGATCCCCTACTCCATCGGCTCCGAGGTTTTTCTCAGCTACATCAACCTCGGCCTTCCGCTCGACGTTGTGTCGCTCGGCAACCTTGTCTCCGTCGGCAAGAACAGCTTTGAGGTCTATCCCTTCCAGCTGATCTATCCGACCATCATCCTCTCGTTCGTCACGGTGTCGTTCTATATCGTGGGCAACCGCTTTGCGGATGCCTCCGACCCGCGCAATCACATTTAAGGAGGGACGCAGCTATGGCAAATACGATTCTCAGCGTCCGCGACCTCCGCGTGAACTTCAGCCTGCGCGGCAAAACGCTCACCGCCGTGCGCGGCGCGAGCCTCGATCTCTATGAAAACGAAACGCTCGCCATCGTCGGCGAGTCCGGCAGCGGCAAGAGCGTGCTGACCAAGACGCTCATCGGCATGACCGACAAAAACGGTACGATCGTCGGCGGCAGCATCGACTTCAAGGGCACCCGGCTCGACTGCCTTGTGGAAAAAGACTGGCTCGCCATTCGCGGCAAGCGCATCGCCATGGTGTTTCAGGACCCGATGACGGCGCTCAACCCGCTCAAAACCGTCGGCGAACAGATCCGCGAGATGATCACGCTGCACTCCGACCTCAGCAAGGACGCCTCCACGGAAAAGGCGAAAAAGCTGATGGAGCAGGTCGGCATCTCCTCTGACCGCTACGGGAAATACCCGCACGAGTTTTCCGGCGGCATGCGCCAGCGCATCGTCATCGCGACCGCGATCGCCGCCGACCCCGAGGTGCTCATCTGCGATGAGCCCACCACTGCGCTCGACGTGACGCTGCAGGCGCAGATCCTCCGGCTGCTGCGCGATATTCAGCGCAGCATGGGGCTGAGCGTGATCTTCATCACGCACGACCTCGGCGTGGTAGCGAATATCGCCGACCGCGTGGCTGTCATGTACGCCGGCGAGATCATCGAAACGGGGCCGACAGAGGAAGTCTTTTCCTGTCCCGTCCACCCCTACACCCGCGCGCTGCTCCGCGCGCTGCCGCAGCTCGGCGTCAAGGGGCAGGCATTGTTCGCCATTCCCGGCACGCCGCCGAATCTCTACAACGACATTCAGGGCGACGCCTTCTACCCCCGCAACCCGGAGGCCATGGAGATCGACCGGCTGGAAGAGCCGCCGATGTTTTCCGTTTCTCCCGGGCACACGGCAAAAACATGGACGATGCACCCCATGGCCATTCAGAAATGGGGCGACCCGCGCGACTACCGCACCCCCGGTCTTGGCAGAGCGCCCGCCACACCCGAGCCGTATGCGCCGCGCAGCGACGAGCCGCTGCTCTCGGTCAGGGATCTCTCGATCGACTTCGGCTCCGGCAAAAAGGTCTTTCATGCCGTCAATGGCGTGTCCTTCGATGTGTACCGCGGGGAGACGTTCAGCCTCGTCGGTGAATCTGGCAGCGGTAAAACGACTATCGGCCGCGCCATTATGAAGATCATTCCCACCGCCGGCGGCGAGATCCTCTACAAGGGCACGCGCGTCAACCGCCGCTTCAGCCGGGAGGAGATCAAGCAGTACCGCCAGCAGGTGCAGATGATCTTTCAGGATCCGTATGCCTCTTTGAATGCAAGAATGACGGTGTCTGATATTATCGGCGAGCCGTTGGATATCCATCACCTTAAAACGGGCAAAGAGCGAGAGGAATTTATTCTGGAGCTGCTCGACCGCGTCGGACTGAATAAGGATCACGCCAGCCGCTATCCGCATGAGTTTTCGGGCGGTCAGCGGCAGAGAGTGGGAATTGCCCGCGCTTTGGCGGTTGATCCGGAGTTTATCATCTGCGATGAGCCGATCTCTGCACTGGACGTTTCCATTCAGGCGCAGGTGGTCAATATGCTCAAGGATCTGCAGGAAGAGTTTGGCCTGACCTATCTCTTTGTGGCGCACGATCTGTCTATGGTGCGCCATATCTCCGACCGCGTGGGCGTGATGTATCTCGGCAGCCTTGTGGAGGTCGCCGAGACGGAGGAACTTTATCGGAATAATCTGCATCCGTACAGCAAGGCGCTTCTCTCTGCCATTCCTATCGCTGACCCGGAGAAGGCGGCGCAGAATAAGCAGATCCTTCTGGAAGGCGAGGTGCCGAGTCCTCTTAACTCCCCTGTGGGATGCAAGTTTGCCAGCCGCTGCCCCTATGCAAAGCCGGAATGCCGGGAAGCGCCGCCGCCGCTGCGAGATGTGGGCGGAAATCACTATGTGGCGTGCTATCTGGTGTAAAGAGAGTATGAGGTGTTGATCGTGAATATTGAACAGACAAGAGCGGTTCTGGAAAAATTCCCCCGGCTGGAATTGGGGGCGTTTCCTACGCCGCTGCAACCCATGAAAAATCTTCAAAGAAAGCTCAATACCCCTGTTTCATTGTATATCAAGCGCGATGACCTGACCGGCCTGGGACCGGGGGGGAACAAGACCAGAAATTTGGAATATCTGCTGGGCGAGGCGGTGGAGCAGGGCTGTGATGTGATTTTTGCGTCCGGCAAAAGTCAGTCCAATCTGTGTACGCTAGCAGTGTCAGCCTGTTGCAAGGCGGATCTGGACTGTGTGATTGTCCACAACGATGCATCTGAGCCGGAGCACAAGGTGGGAAACCAGCTGCTCAATAAACTCTCTGGCGCAGAATTGAGATATGTGGGGGATATTGTCGACAAAGAACGGGAAGCGCTGGTGCTCCGTTATGCAAAAGAGTTGGAGGAGCAGGGCCGGCACCCTTATGTGGTCAAGAACGGTGCTTCCACTGCGCTTGGATCACTGGGGTACGTCCATGCGGTTATGGAACTGTGCGGACAATGCCGGGAACAAAAGCTCGATTTAAAGCATTTGTTTGTTCCTGGCGGCAACGGAGGTTTGGCTGCCGGAACGATTTTTGGCGCGGCACTGTCCCAGGCGCCTTTCCATATTCATGTGATCACGGTGGAGCATGAAAAGGAAGAGTTGCGGGAAATTCTGGAAACTTTCCTGCGCGAAATCGGTGAGCTGACCGGAGTGCTTCAGGACTATGATTTCAGCAGCGTATATACCATTCACGAGGAATACCGCGGAGACGGCTGGGGCAAGGCGACGCCGGAGTGTGTGCAGCAGATTTATGAGCTTGCTCAGACAGAGGGAATCTATGTGGAGCAGGTTTATACCAGCAAAACGCTTTACGGTATGCTCGACATGGTGCGTAAGGGGCTGGTAGACGGCAGCGCCTGCTACCTCCACACGGGCGGATTCAGCGCACTGTTCAGCCAATTCTAAAAAAGTAGGGGGGGACGGAGATGGCTGTGGTAGCCAGAACATACCGCGGAGCGCTCCGGGATCTGGAGCACCATGGACGGATCGTCGTAGCCGACGCTGCCGGAAATGTGCTGTACCATTACGGGGATCCCTATGCAATTACCTTTGCACGCTCCGCGGCAAAGCCTATGCAGGCGATCGCAGTCTGCGAGAGCGGTGCGCTGGAGGCGTACGGTGTGACAGAGCAGGAACTTGCTGTGATGTGCGCGTCCCATAATGGAGAGCCGGCGCAGGTGGCGCTGGTGGAACGTATTCTCGGCAAAGCGGGGCTGGATTCATCGTATCTGCAGTGCGGAGATGCCTATCCAATTTCAGAAGAGAGCAAGCGAGAGATGCTCCGCCGCGGGCTTCCGCCCGATGCGCTTCACTGTGATTGCTCCGGCAAACATGCCGGAATGCTGCTGACGGCGAAGATACATGGCGAAGATCTGACGCAATATCCTGCTCCGGACAGTCCAACCCAGCAGAGGATCAACGAGATCATCTGCCATGTCTGCGGCTGCGGAATGGAAGAGCTGTTTTTCGCAGTAGACGGCTGCGGTGTGCCTGTCCACGCCCTTCCCATGGTCAAGCTGGCGCAGGGATATGCCAGAATGTCCAAACCTGAACTGTTGGGCGAACGCAGAGGTGCGGCTGCCCGCCGTGTCACACGGGCGATGACTGCATACCCCTATGAGGTGGCAGGCACAGGAAGACTGTGCACCTGCCTGATGAGCGCCTTTGGAGACCGGTTATTTGGCAAATCCGGAGCTGCATCTTTCTACGGGATTGGCCTGAAGGACCGTGGCATTGGCATCGCGGTCAAACTGGAGGACGGCTGCTCGGAATTTATGCCGGGTGTTGTGATGAAGGTGTTGACGGATCTTGGCGTGATCTCTCAGCAGGAGCAGGAAAAGCTTGACGCGTGCTGGGAACCGAACATTTATAACCACCACAATCAAGTTGTGGGGCGCAAGGAGATCGATTTTTCCCTGCTGCCCGATATGCGTGAACAGGAGTGTGTTTGATTATGCTGGAACGATTGAAGAATTTAGCGATCCCTCTGCCGGAGGATATTCAGAAACAGGAAGATGCCGGTTATTTTGCTGCGGCGCAGGATCTGATCGACCGCCGTTTGGCAGGCCCTCTGCCCTATGCGCTCAGAGAGCGGTTGGAGCTTGAAAAGAACCGGCTGATCGAACTGGAGGGAGAGTATCCCTTCCCTTATGAGCAAGCATTTGAAATGCTTCAGGGCGAGATCCGGGACTTCACCAAGGAAGAGTTCGATGAGCTGATCGCAGAAAATCAGGTGGATTGGCTCTATCGGGAAGGTAAGATGTATTTTGTGCGCCATTTCCATGAGAATTTGCGCAAGGTGCAGCATCCCGTTACACAGCGCCTGATCGTGCCTGAGGACGCGCAGGCGGCCAAGATGAAGCAAGATGTTCTGAATGGGAATATGCGCTACATGAAAGAGCACGGCGGGACGGCATATTATATCCGTATCCGCTCGACGCTGAAGGTGGGCGAGAATGGGCGGATCGGCGAGCCGATCACCGTTCATCTCCCTATTCCCAACAACAGTCCGCAGGTGAAAAACTTCCGGATCCATACGCTCAGCCCGGATGCTTTTGTAGCGCCTGAGGACGCAGAGAGCCGCACGGTATGCTTCCAGAAAAATCTGGAAGCGGGAGATGAGTTTACGGTGGAGTACAGCTTTGAGAACCACCTGACCTATGTGGACCCGGATCCGGACAAGGTCTGCGCAGAGCAGCCGTCCTTCTGCCAGGAAGAAGAGGCACCTCATATCATGTTCACCCCTCTGATCCGCGCGATGTGTCAGGAGATCGTCGGTGATGAGACCAATCCGCTTTTGAAGGCAAAACGGATCTATGAGTACGTCACCGACAGAGTGCGCTATTCTTATGTGCGCCGGTACAGTACTATCCTGAATATTCCGGAGTATGCTGCGGTCAACCAGAAGGGTGACTGCGGCGTGCAGGCAGTGCTGTTTATCACGCTGTGCCGCTGCGCCGGCGTGCCGGCCCGCTGGCAGTCCGGCCTGTTTGCTGCGCCCTATGATATTGGCGGACATGACTGGGCACAGTTTTATGTTGCACCCTACGGCTGGCTGTATGCCGACCTGTCCTTTGGCGGAAGCGCGCATCGCCTTGGAAATGAGGAACGCCGCGCATTCTATTTTGGCAATCTGGATCCCTTCCGCATGCCGGCCAACCTGGCGTTCCAGCATGAGTTTATCCCGCCGAAGCAGTTTATGCGCAACGATCCGACTGACAATCAGTACGGTGAGTGCGAGTATAACGACCGTGCGCTGACGCTCAAGGAATACAACTGCGAGCATACCATGGTGGATATTCATCAGATCGGCTGAGAGACGGACGGCGTTTATCCTTTTAGAACTTACACTTGAGAAGGGCGGGCAGAGAGCGGAAGCACAGGAAGGGCGGGATAGTTAGCCTTCCGGCATTTGACGCGCTGCGCGCCCCTCAAGACAATTCCAATCAATTTCAAAAAGGCCGCGCTGCGCTTGCCGGGCTTGCAGTCCGTTTCCTGCGCGCGGCGGAAAGGTATGGTCGTAAGCATGAAGGTATTTATCAGTGCGGATATTGAAGGCGTAGCGGATCTGGTCTCCTTTGCCGAAGCAGGAAATGAAAATCCTCAGCTCTATACACGCGGAATGGAACAGATGAGCCGCGAGGTTGGCGCGGTGTGCCGCGGGGCAATCGCTGCGGGAGCTGAGATAGTTACAGTCAAAGATGCCCATGGAGGGGGAATGAACATCTTCCATGAGTATCTTCCTGAGCAGGCGCAGCTGATCCGCGGCGAGATGCGCAGCCCTTATTCCATGATCGGCAATATAGATGGCAGCTATGATGCCGTCGTCTTTGTCGGGTATCATGACGCAGCAGGGCAGGACGGAAACCCGATGGCGCATACGATCAGCAGCAGACGCATCAGAGAAATTACCATCAATGGTGTGCCTGCCGGGGAATTCCACCTGTTCTCCTATGCGGCAATGGGACTCGGCGTCCCAACGGCTATGATCTCCGGAGATGCGGCGATCTGCGAAAAGGCCAAAGCGGTCAACAGCCGGATTGAAACGGTTGCGACTAAGGAGGGCGTTGCTGCGGCTGTGATCAGCCGCCATCCCAAGGCAGTGGAGCGAGAATTGGAGGAAGCAGCCAAACGGGCGCTCAGCGGAGATATGAACCGCTATCGTTATGCGCTTCCGGAACATTTTCGGGTCACGGTGGCATACCAGAAGCATTATGATGCCGCCTATGCGTCGCATTATTTCAACACAAGACGACTGGATGCGCACACGGTGGAGTTTTGCAGTGATGACTATGAGGAAGTCCTGCGCTTTTTCCACTTTGTGCTTTGATCCCCATGAATTTATAGGCAGGAGGACATGATATGAAACCATTTCCCAAACGGCTCAAACTGGCTGATCTGCCGACCAGAATTGAAAAACTGGAACGGTTTTCGGAACGGACCGGGCTGAATGTATATGTGAAGCGAGACGATATGTCCGGTATGGAGTGGTCAGGCAACAAGATCCGCAAATTGGAATTCTCGATCCAGGAGGCATTGGATCGGGGCGCAGATACCCTGATCACCTGCGGTGGGATCCAGTCAAATCACTGCCGTGCTACGGCAGCTGCGGCAGCGCGGCTGGGCCTGCGTTCCTGCCTGCTGCTCCGCACGGACGATCCCGACCCGCTCTTGGACGGAAACTATTTCATTGATAAGGTGCTTGGCGCCGACATACGCTTTATTTCGGCGGAGGATTATCGAAACCGCCGGGGCGAAGTGATGGAGGAACTGGCCGGAGAATTTGAACGTCAGGGTCACAAGGCGTACATCATTCCCGAGGGCGCTTCCAACGGAATCGGCACTTTCGGCTATCTGTCCTGCATGCAGGAGATATTGCAGCAGCAGTTGGATTAAAAGAAGTTACAACTGGTGATACATTAT
>OLRV01003614.1_pt1 | contig 10643 bp, 8 predicted proteins | sample 1672421 | NCBI WGS metagenome assembly OLRV01 (sample SAMEA3136684, study PRJEB25190) | human gut metagenome | biome: human gut; feature: human-associated habitat; material: faeces | place: Austria | collected 2013
TGGCTGATATGCAGTATTTCGCTGATTTGTTTCTGAGAAAGGTCAGCATCCGTACGCAGATCCTGAATGCGCTGAAATCTCATACAGTATTTCTCCTTTCCGATTTTTTTCTTTTGTATTTCTATGAAAACGTCTATTCGCAGTATAAAACAGAACCAATTAAACTATTGCAAATAGGAGCATAATGGGCTATACTAAAATCTATCTATCTGTTCAAAAACAGTCTGGAATTCATGTGCAGTATTCTGAAAATCATCTACAAAAATCCATGAGAATTTTATTTTAAAAAGGCAAAAACACAGATCGGGGCAGCGCTTTTTGCAGCTGCGCCGGCGCTCATCCGTTTCATGGGCGCAAGCGGAGATTTTGCGGCAATGGCGGTGGAATATCTGCGCGTCTACGCCCTTTGCTCGCCGCTGACAACCTGCGTCTTTGCGCTGGATAATTTTCTGCGCATTTCCGGTTTCATCCGCGGCAGTATGGCGCTGAACATTCTCATGAGCGTGCTCTGCGGCGGCCTGGAATTTTTCTTTCTCGGGGTCTGCGGCTGGGGCGTATGGGCAGCAGCGTTGGCAGGCAGTCTCGGCATGAGCATCTGCGCCATCATCGCCTATGTGCCTTTCCTGCGCACCATCCCGGGCCTGGAAGACGTCAAGATCATGCGTCCGGGCTATGCCATCGAATACGACTGCCTCGACCCGACACAGCTCACGCCGTGGCTGGAAGTAAAGAAGATTGCCGGCCTCTTTTCCGCAGGTCAGGCCAACGGTACCAGCGGCTATGAAGAAGCAGCGGCCCAGGGACTGATGGCCGGCATCAATGCGGCCTTGAAAATCAAAGGTAAGGAACCGTTCATCCTCACCCGTTCGGAAGCCTACATCGGCGTCCTTATCGACGACCTGGTCACGAAGGGCACGAACGAACCGTACCGCATCATGACCAGCCGCAGCGAATACCGCCTCATCCTGCGCCAGGACAACGCCGACCTGCGCCTGACCCAGAAGGGCTATGACCTGGGCCTGGTCACGCAGGAACGCTACGACCTCTTCACGGCCAAGAAAAAGGCGATCGACGAAGGCATCGCCGCCCTTAAGGCCATTTCCGTCACGCCGTCTAAGGCCAACCTGGAAAAACTGGCACAGCTCGGCACGGCGCCCATCCATACGGCCATTACGGCCTACGACCTCCTGCGCCGCAGCGATGTCAACTACGAAGCCCTGCGTACGGTCTTCGACCTGCCGGAACTGACAGCCGACGTGGAAGAAGAAATCGAAATCATGATTAAATACGAAGGCTATATCAGCCGTCAGCTGGAACAGGTCGAAAAGATGAACCGCCTGGAACAGAAAAAGATGCCTGCCGACATCGTCTATGCCGACATCGATACCCTCTCTGCCGAAGCGCGGCAGAAGCTCGACGAAATCCGCCCTGTCTCCTTAGGCCAGGCAAGCCGCATCTCCGGCGTTTCGCCGGCAGACATTACGGCCCTGCTCATCGTCCTGGAACAGCGCAGCCGGGAGGAAAAAAGCCATGTTTCGCACTGAACTGGAAGCGGCCCTGAAAGCCATGGACCTGAAGATCAGCGAAAAACAGCTCGATCAGTTCGTCACCTTTAACGACCGCCTCGTCGAGACGAATAAAGTCATGAATCTGACGGCCATTACGGATCCGAAGGGCGTCGCCGTGAAGCATATGGCCGACAGCCTTTCCTGCTGTGATGCGGCTTATTTCAAAGAAAAGGCGAAAGTCCTCGACCTCGGCACAGGCGCCGGCTTCCCCGGCCTGCCCCTGCTCATTTACCGGCCGGACCTTAAGATGACCTTTTTCGATTCCCTCCAGAAGCGCCTGACCTTCCTGGAAAAGATCGTCGCTGACCTGGGCCTTACGGCCTTGTTCCTGCACGGCCGGGCCGAAGAAATGGCCCACAAGCCGGAATACCGCAGCGCCTTCGATATCGTTACCAGCCGGGCTGTCGCCCGCCTTAATATCCTGGCCGAATGGGCCCTGCCCTACGTCCGCTGCGGCGGTTACTTCATTTCCCTGAAGGGCGCCCAGTATGAAGAAGAGCTGGCGGGAGCAGAGAATGCCCTCAAAATCCTCGGCGGCCGCGTTGCTGCCGTCCGCCCTGTCCGTCTGCCGGGCCTCGATGACGTGCGGGCCGTCCTCTACATCGAAAAGGTCAAAGAAAGTCCGAAGAAATATCCCCGCAAGCCGAAGATGGCTGCGAAAAATCCTTTATAGAGAAAGAGAGTGAAACTATGTTTTTCAAAAAAATGCTCTGTCTGACAGCCCTTACGTGTCTGACTGTCTCGGCCTCTGTCCTCGCTGCGGCACCGCAGGCGCCGGAAATCAGCGCCCAGTCTGCCTATGTCATGGATGCGGATACAGGTGCGCAGTTGTATGCTAAGAACGCCGATGAACGCGCGTATCCGGGCAGTACGACAAAGGTCATGACAGCCGTCGTCGGCATCGAACTCGGCAAGGCTCAGGGAAAAATGGACCAGCCCTTGAAGATTACGAACGACGTCTACAATATCGAAAGCGATGCTTCTGTCCTGGGCATTGACCCGGGCGATCAGATTACTCTGAAGAATGCCATGACCGGTATGATGACCGTCTCCGGCTGTGATGCAGCCGTTGCCGTCGCCGAAACCGTGACGCCGAGCCAGGCGGATTTCGTCGCCAAGATGAATGAAAAAGCTGCAGCGCTCGGCTGCACGCATACGCACTTTACGAATCCCCACGGCCTGCCGGACAGCGACCACTATTCGACGGCCCGCGATATGGCCACCATCGCTGCTTACGGCATGAAGATGCCTGAATTCCGCGACATGGTTGATCACAGCGAATACGACATGCCCTATATCAACGGCGGCTCCAAGCACTGCACGTCGACGAACCAGTTCCTGAGCAGCGGCTTCCCCGGTGCCAACGGCGTCAAGACCGGCACGACCCGTGCCGGCGGTCCCTGCCTGATCACCTCGGCTACCCAGAACGGCCGCACGGTCATCGCTTCCATCATGAACTCCGACGACCGCTACGGTGATGCCCAGAAGCTGATGACCTACGGCTTCGCCGTCCTCAATGATGAAAACAGCCAGCCCGCCAATAACACGCGGACCGTGGAACCGGAAGAAAACGTCTATATCCTGCGCCAGGCGCCGGCCGGCCAGACTCTGACGGACATCAAGGAAAAACAGAAGCAGGCCGCAGAACTGGCTGCCAAAGCCCAAGCCGCCACGACGGCTCCCACTGCAGAAGCCACTGCCACGGCGAAGGCTTCTGCAGCCAAGACTGCCGCTGCCGTAAAGACCAGCACGGCTAAGAGCACGCAGCCCTACGTTCCTTTTTCGCCGGCTGCATAAATTTCATTGTTGACAAATTGAATCTTTATCCGTATAATGAACGCATCAGCAATCCGCACAGGACTGACGGAAACAAGTGGAGCAACCACGTGAACTGTACGGAGATTTTCATGCCGACCGTCTGGGCAAGAGTATGCTACATATTCTTGAGCCAGGCGGCCGGTATTTTTTTGCGCCAGCCTGGCTCCTCACAAGGAGTGTTGTCAAATGAAACGAAATCGCTGGCTCATCGCCCTCTCGGCCATGGGGCTCCACATCTGTATCGGCAGTGTCTACGCCTGGAGTGTCCTGACCAAACCCATTATGGAAAACATGGGCTTTACCCTCAAGGAAACGACATGGACCTTTTCTCTGGCTATCCTCTTCCTCGGCCTGTCGGCCGGCTTTTTGGGCAGCTTCGTCCAGAAAATCGGTCCGCGCAAATCCGGTCTCCTTTCCATGACCTGCTTCGTTACGGCCATGTTCGGTACGGCAGCGGCCCTCTATGCCCACAGCCTGCCCCTGCTCTATCTCTTTTACGGCGTCATCGGCGGCGTCGGTCTCGGGACCGGCTATATTACGCCCGTTTCGACACTGGTCAAGTGGTTCCCTGAAAACCGCGGCTTCGCCACGGGCCTGGCCATCATGGGCTTCGGTTTCGCCAGCCTCATCGCCGGTCCGGCCATGCAGCTCCTGGTCCAGCACTTCGGTCTCGTCGCCAATTTCATCATCCTCGGCTGCGTCTATATGGTCATCATGACGGCGTCGTCCCTTTATCTGGCACCGCCGGCAGATGCTGACGTAAAGCGGCCTGTAAGCACTTCCAAAGAAGCGGAATACGCCGCTGCCCAGCCGCAGTTCAGCGTCGGTCAGGCGATGAAGACCTGGCAGTTCTACGCCATCTGGTGGCTCTTCTTCACGAATATCACCTGCGGCATCGCCCTCTTGTCCGTCGCCTCGCCTATGGCGCAGGACGTCGTCGGCATGTCGCCGCTGGCAGCGGCTTCCATGGTCGGTCTCATCGGCCTGATAAACGGCGCCGGCCGCATCGCCTGGGCTACTGTTTCCGACTACATCGGCCGTTCGGCGACATACGTCCTCTTCTTCGTCATTGAAATCCTGGCTTTCTGGCAGCTTGCAGGCGTAACCAATGCCTTCAGCTTCCAGGTTCTGGTCCTCCTCATCATCTCCTGCTACGGCGGCGGCTTCTCCTGCATGCCGGCCTACCTGAGCGACCTCTTCGGCACGAAGTACCTCAGTGCCATCCACGGCCGCATCCTCACCGCCTGGGGCGCTGCCGGCGTCGCCGGACCCCTCGTCCTGTCCCTAATCAAGGAAAATACCAACAGCTACAGCATCACCCTTTATTTCTTCGTAGGCGCCTTCAGCGTTGCTCTGGCCCTCATGGCTTTCCTGAAGTACCGGACGCGCCACGGGATTGTCGGGGAAAGCGCCTGATGGCGCCGCCCGCGTGAATTTTCGGCAAATGAACCACAAAAAGGCTCGTCGCTTTATGCGGCAGCCTTTTTTTTTTGTAAAAAAATGTGAAAAAAATCACTCAATACTCTAAATGCATAGCTGAACGAAAATGATTGCTTTTTGCTTATAATGAATGAAATTGATTGAAAATGAACGAATATAAAAGTATAATGAGACCAAAGGAGGAGAAAAGGGAAGTGATACGATGTTGACAGAAGAAAGACATGAAAAAATCATGCGCCTCGTCAATACGAGCGGTGCTGTCTCTGTCCAGGACTTAGTGAATTTTCTGAACATTTCCGAATCGACAGTCCGCCGGGACCTGTTGACATTGGACAAAGAAGGCCGCCTGCGCCGCGTCCACGGCGGTGCGACGACACTGCGCGATGATTCGTCCTATGAAGCGGATATGGAGAATCTCCAGGATAAATATTCCTTTCATATGAACGAAAAGCGCCGTATTGCTCAATTCGCAGCCAACCTCATCGAAAAAGACGATTTCGTCTATATCGATGCCGGTTCGACGACGGAACAGATGGCCGATTTCCTGGCCGGTTCCGAAGCGAACTTCGTGACCAACAGTATTCCCCTGGCTCAGAAGCTCGGGCGCAGCGGCAGCCGCGTCTACATCCTGCCGGGACGGGTCAAGGGCGATACAGAAGCCATCGTCGGCAGCGAGATGCGGGACATGATCGGCCGCTATCATTTCACGAAGGGCTTTTTTGGCGCCAACGGCATTGCTCCCCATTCCGGCTGTACGACGCCGGACGAAGAAGAAGCCGTCTGCAAGCGTGCTGCCCTCTCGCAGTGCCTGGACCGTTTCGTCCTCGCCGATTCCAGTAAATTCGGCTTATCTTCACACATTACATTCGCAGACTTATCAATGGTTACACTGATTACGGCCAAAAGCGACGAACAGCACATCGACTACAAGCCGTACCAGCAGATTACGGAGGTGCATATCCTGTGATTTACACAGTTACGTTCAACCCATCCTTAGACTACGTCGTCCACATGACCACTTTTAAAGCCGGTGACATCAACCGGGCCGAACAGGAAATGATTTATCCCGGCGGCAAGGGCATTAACGTCTCCCTCGTCCTCGGCAATCTCCACATCCCGTCCAAGATGCTCGGCTTCATCGCAGGCTTCACGGGCCGGGAAATCGAACGCCTGGCCAAAGTTAACGGCGGCGACACGGACTTCATCGTCCTCGATGAAGGCTGCTCGCGCATCAACCTGAAAGTCAGCGCTGACGACGAAACGGCCGTCAACGGCATGGGCCCCCACATTCCGGAAGATAAACTGCAGGCCCTGATCAAACAGATCGATGCCCTGAAGGCCGGCGATACCCTCGTCCTGGCCGGTAGTATCCCCAGCGATATTCCTGATGATATTTACGAACAGATCCTCAAGCGTCTCCAGGACCGCGACATCCGCACCGTCGTCGATGCTACGGGCGACCTCCTGAAGAACGTCATTAAATACAAGCCCTTCATGATCAAGCCGAACAACTTCGAATTGGGCGAACTCTTCAGCGTCGACCTGCACACGGATGAAGAAATCATCGTCTGCGCCAAACAGCTCCAGGCCATGGGTGCCCGCAATGTCCTCGTCTCCCTCGGCGGCGACGGTGCCCTGCTCCTCGGTGAAGACGGCAAGGTCTACCGCCGTCAGTCGCCGAAAGGTACACTGGTCAACTCCGTCGGTGCCGGCGACAGCATGGTCGCAGGCTTCCTGGCAGGTTTCGAAGCCTCTAAAGGCAATCTCGAAGAAGCCCTCAAGATGGGCATCAGTGCCGGCAGTGCTTCGGCTTTCCATGAATGGCTGGCTACAGAAGACAATATCAAAGAAGTATATGCACAGTTATAAAACCGCTTAAGCAACGCATTTTTGTATAGAGAGAAGTCACAGAGAGAAGGAGAGAAGCAAATGCGTATTGTGGATTTACTCAAGAAACAGAGCATCGACCTGAATGCCTCTGTAGCCGACAAGGCAGCAGCCATCGACCACCTCGTCGATCTCATGGCTGCCGGCGGCAACCTGAACGACAAAGAGCTGTACAAACAGCGCGTCCTCGCTCGTGAAGCCGAAGGCAGCACGGGTATCGGCGAAGGCATCGCCATTCCGCATGCCAAGACAGAAGCCGTCAATGAACCGGGTCTGGCTTCCATGATCGTCCGCGACGGCGTCGACTACGAAAGCCTCGATGACGAACCGGCCCACTTGTTCTTCCTCATCGCCGCTCCGGCCGGCGGTGCCAACGTCCACCTGGAAGTCCTGAGCCGTCTGAGCCGCATGCTCATGGACGACGACTTCCGCGACAACTTGATGAAGGCCAAGACACCGGAAGAATATCTGGCTGTCATCGATAAGGCTGAAAGTGAACAGGTCGCCGCTGAAGAAGCAGAAGCGGCTGCCGAAGCGGCGGCAGAAGAAGCACCAGCTGAAACAGAAGCCGCCGCTCCTTCGGATCGTCCCTACGTCATCGGCGTCACGGCCTGCCCGACGGGCATCGCCCACACGTATATGGCCGCTGAAGCTTTGGAAAACAAGGCCGCTGCCATGGGCGTCGACATCAAGATTGAAACGAACGGCTCCGGCGGTGTCAAGAACCACCTGACCCAGGCCGATATCGACCGCGCCGTCGGCGTCATCGTCGCCTGCGACAAAGACGTACCGGTCCAGCGCTTCGCCGGCAAACCGGTCATCTTCACGAAAGTCGCCAATGGCATTAAGATCCCGGAAGAACTCATCCAGACCGTCCTCGACGGCAAAGCGCCGATTTATCAGGGCAGCGATTCGTCTTCGGAAAGTGTCGACGTCGAAGCCGCTGAAAAAGAAAGCGTCGGCCGTCAGATCTATAAACACCTGATGAACGGCGTTTCCCACATGCTGCCCTTCGTTATCGGCGGCGGTATCCTCATCGCCCTGGCTTTCCTCTGCGATATGGACAATGCCGGTACGGCCAACTTCGGCAGCGGCACACCGCTGGCGGCCTTCCTGAAAAACGTCGGCGGTCTCTCCTTCAGCATGATGATGCCGATTCTCGCCGGTTACATCGCCATGAGTATCGGTGAACGCCCGGCTCTGATGCCCGGCATCGTCGGCGGCTTCCTGGCTACGACAGGCGGCTCGGGCTTCTTCGGTGCCCTCTTCGCCGGCTTCATCGCAGGCTACCTGATTATTTTCCTGAAAAAAGCACTCTCCCATCTGCCGGAAGCCCTGGACGGCACGAAGTCCATCCTCTTCTATCCGGTCCTGGGCCTGGTCCTGATTGGCGTCATCATGACCTATATCATCAATCCGCCGACCTCGATTTTCAATAAATGGCTCTTCGACGTCCTCAACAGCATGACCACGTCGAGCCGTATCGTCCTCGGCTTCATCCTCGGCGGCATGATGTCCATCGACTTCGGCGGCCCGATTAACAAAGCCGCATACGTTTTCGGCACGGCTTCCCTGATGAGCGCCAGCGGTCAGGCTGTCAGCTCGGGCATCATGGCTTCCGTCATGGTCGGCGGCATGGTTCCGCCTCTGGCTATTGCCCTTTCGATGCTCATCTTTAAAGGCAAATTCACGCCGAAGGAACGCCAGTCGACGATTACCAACTTCATCATGGGCCTTTCCTTCATCACCGAAGGCGCCATTCCTTTTGCCGCTTCCGACCCGGTCCATGTCATTCCGCCCTGCGCCATCGGCGCAGCCGTTGCCGGTGCCCTGTCCATGCTCTTTGGCTGCACCCTGCCGGCTCCTCACGGCGGCATCTTCGTCTTCGGCGTCATCACCAACTGGCCTATGTATCTTGCAGCCTTGGTCGTCGGCGTTATCGTCGCAGCGATCCTGCTCGGTATTTTCCGCAAAAAACGTCCGCAGGAATAATTGCGTTATTCCGCTAAATCATATACACTATATAATGTAAGATTGTCTCACACTTTATCTATTTCCTAAAGGAGGAATTTACTATGAAAGAATTCGAATTCGTCGTTACAGATCCTCAGGGTATCCACGCTCGTCCGGCTGGCCTTTTGGTTAAAGAAGCAAAGAAATTTGAATCGACCATCAGCGTCTTCAAAGGCGCCCGCAAAGGCGATTTGAAAAAAATCTTCACCATCATGGCTCTCGGTGTAAAACAGGGCGAAACGATTAAAGTTCAGGTAGAAGGTGCTGACGAAGAACAGGCAGCAAGTGCTGTAGAAGCCTTCCTGAAAGAAAACTTCTAATTTTTGAGGGGGAAAGTACATGCTGACGTTAAAAGGTAAAAGTGTCTTCTCCGGTATCAGCATCGGACCGCTGGCACTGTTCCACCGCAATACGATTTCTACGGCCGTACGGCCCATTGAAGACGCAGAAGCAGAAGTAGCGCGTTTTCAGAAAGCACGTGAAGAAGCCATCGGCCAGCTCAAAGACCTCTATGTCAAAGCCGTCGATAAAGTCGGCGAAGAACAGGCAGCTGTCTTTGAAGTCCATCAGATGATGCTTGATGACGATGACTACATCGAAGGGATCGAAACGAAGATCCGCGATGAAAAAATGAACGCTGAAGCCGCTGTCGATCAGACGGCGCAGGAATTCGCTGAAATGTTCCGCTCCATGGAAGATGCCTACATGCAGGCCCGTGCAGCCGATGTCCTCGACATCTCCCGCCGCGTCGAACAGCAGCTCTGCGGCGGCCCGGGCATCGACTTCAGCAACTATGATCACGTCATCATCGCTGCTGATGACCTGGCTCCGAGCGAAACACTGCAGCTCGATACGGATAAGATCCTCGGCTTTGTGACGTCAGCAGGCAGCACGAACTCTCATACGGCTATCCTGGCCCGCACGCTGGGCATCGCTGCCGTCGTCAGCACGGGCACACTGCTCCACAACGACGTCGACGGCATGACGGCCATCATCGACGGTACGACGGGTACGGTCTACATCAACCCGGACGACGAAACGATGAAAGCCATGCAGCAGAAACAGAAAGAAGAAGAACTGCGCGTAGCCGCTCTGGAACAGGTACGCGGCGTACCGACGGTGACGAAAGACGGCAAGAAGATCAACCTCTATGCCAACATCGGCAATCCGGGCAACCTGCCCCAGGTCCTGGCCAACGATGCTGAAGGCATCGGCCTCTTCCGCAGCGAATTCCTCTATCTGGAAAGCAGCGATTATCCGACGGAAGACCAGCAGTTTGAAGCCTATAAACAGGCAGCCGAAGCCCTGCAGGGCAAGACCGTCGTCATCCGCACCTTGGATATCGGCGCAGACAAAAAAGTCGACTACTTCCAGCTCGATCCGGAAGAAAACCCGGCCATGGGCATGCGTGCCATCCGCATCTGCCTGACCCGCGTCGACCTCTTCAAGACCCAGCTCCGCGCTCTCCTGCGCGCCTCGGCCTTTGGTAAGATCGCCATCATGTTCCCGATGATCATCTCCGTCTGGGAAGTCCAGCGCTGCAAGGAAATCCTCGCAGAAGTCCGCCAGGAACTGGATGAAAAAGGCATTGCCTACGATAAGGACATGGAAATCGGCATCATGGTCGAAACACCGGCTGCTGCCGTCATGAGCGAAGAACTGGCTAAAGAAGTCGACTTCTTCAGCATCGGTTCCAACGACTTGACGCAGTACACCCTGGCTATCGACCGCCAGCAGACCAAACTCGATGCCTTCTTCGATCCCCATCATCCGGCTGTCCTCAAACTCATCCAGATGACCATCGAAAACGGCCACAAAGCCGGCATCTGGGTCGGCATCTGCGGCGAACTCGGTGCAGACCTGACACTGACCGAAACGTTCCTGCGCATGGGCGTAGACGAACTCTCCGTCAGCCCA
>OLRV01003618.1_pt1 | contig 10623 bp, 7 predicted proteins | sample 1672421 | NCBI WGS metagenome assembly OLRV01 (sample SAMEA3136684, study PRJEB25190) | human gut metagenome | biome: human gut; feature: human-associated habitat; material: faeces | place: Austria | collected 2013
ACTATTGTTAAAAATAAAATACCGTGGTACAATAACTACATAAACGTTGATATTAGAAAAGCATTGACGGAAAGAGTAATGTGATAATGCCATCCAGAGAGAGCACGAATGGTGGAAGTTTGCTTATGGTTATGTTGCATGAAGACCACTCCCAAGCTGTGCGCATAAGATTGTATTCCGAAGCGTCACCGTGTAGCTGCGTTATAAGCGAAGAGTTAAAGTTAAGGTGGAACCGTGCTTAGCACCCTTAAGTGTATTTATATGCACTTAAGGGTTTTTTAATATCATGAAGAATAAGGAGATAATTAAAATGGTTAATTTTAAAGAAGACGAACAGTTAAAAATGTTAAACCATTCATGTGCACATCTTATGGCACAGGCAATCAGACATCTTTATCCGCATGCCAAGTTCTGGGTAGGTCCTGTAGTTGCGGAAGGCTTCTATTATGATGTGGATCTTGGTGATGATGTTATCAGGGATGAAGATGTTGCGGCAATAGAGAAAGAAATGAAGAAACTTGCCAAGAAAGGCGACAAGATTGTCCGCAAAGAGATTTCCAAGGAAGAGGCTCTCAAGATGTTCGGCAATGACGAATATAAGGTTGATCTCATCTCTGACCTCGAGGACGGAACCATTACATGTTATGAGCAGGGCGATTTCACGGATCTCTGCCGTGGACCTCATGTTGACAATACGAGACTCTGCCGTCATTTCAAGCTTGTAAGACATTCAGGCGCATATTGGAAGGGCGACAGCAGCAATAAGATGCTTCAGAGAATTTACGGAGTATGTTTCCCAACAGCGGAGGAACTCGAAGCACATCTGCAGCTTCTTGAGGAAGCTAAGGAAAGAGACCACAGAAAGATCGGCAAGGATATGAATCTTTTTATGGTGGACGACCTTGTCGGACGCGGACTTCCGATGTTTCTGCCAAAGGGTTATACAATATGGCAGGAACTTGAAAATTATATTAAGGCCAAGGAGCGTAAGCTCGGATATCTTCATGTAATGACACCTTGTGTTGGTACAGTCAATCTCTATAAGACATCCGGACATTGGGATCATTACAAGGAAAACATGTTCCCGGCAATGGAAGTTGAGGGCGAGTCATTTGTATTAAGACCGATGAACTGCCCGCATCACATGATGATATATGCTAATAAAATGCACTCATATAAAGATCTTCCTATAAGAATCGGAGAGATTGCGCATGATTTCAGATTTGAAGCCAGCGGAACACTTAAGGGAATCGAGAGAGGCCGTCACTTCTGCCAGAATGATGCACATATTTTTGTTACACCGGAACAGATAAAGGACGAGTTTACCAATGTTGTAGATCTTATTTTCAGCACATATAAGGATTTTGGCATCACGGATTACCGCTGTGTGCTTTCACTCAGAGACCCGGCCAACAAGACCAAATATCATGATGATGATGAGATGTGGGATAAGGCAGAGAATGCACTCAGAGAGGTTATGAACAGCCTCGGAATAGAATATACCGAAGAAATAGGCGAGGCAGCATTCTACGGACCGAAGCTTGATGTCAATGTTAAACCGGCAGTAGGTAACGAATATACGCTTTCCACATGCCAGCTTGATTTCTGCCTTCCGGCCAAATTTGAACTCACATATGTTGACAAAGATGGCGAGAAGAAGACACCGGTTGTCCTCCACAGAGCAATTCTCGGCTCACTTGACAGATTTATGGCATATATTCTTGAAGAGACCAAGGGAAATCTTCCTACATGGCTTGCACCGGTACAGGTTAAAGTTATACCGATCAAGACAGATGATGAGGAACTTATGGCATATGCCCATGAAATCTGTGATGTACTTGAAGCCCATAATGTCAGATATGAGCTTGATGACAGGGCAGAGAAGATGGGATACCGCCTCAGGGAAGGACAGATTCAGAAAGTTCCGTATCTCCTTGTAATAGGAGCAAGTGAGAAAGCTGACAGAACTGTTTCCTGCACCCTTCACGGACAGAAGGAAAAGACAGTATTTGGTCTTGATGAATTTGTTGAGAAGATTGATAACGAGATTAAGAATAAGCTCAGATAATATTCTCATACAACGATAAACATATTGGATTCACAGCATATTATGTAATATAAACGCATATATGAAGGGAATCAAAGGATATGGCACAATTTACCAATCAGGCGCAGATCCGTTATGGAAATGCGGTTGCCAATTCAAACATTGCCGTCGGTGAAATACTTGAGGTGCTTTCGGCATCCAAAACAGCGGTAAGAACAACCTACGGACAAAATGACAGTGTGACATATATTGTCAGCATAGTCAATGCAGGAACAGTCCCTGTTACAGGACTTACACTTTCGGATAACCTGGGAGCTTATACTTTCGGAACCGGTTCGCTTACACCTTTAACTTATGTTGAGGGTACGGTAAAATATTATGTGAATGGTACCTTGCAGACAGCACCTGCGGTTACCGCAGCTCCGGTCTTTACGATCACGGGGATAACGGTGCCGGCCGGAGGAAATGCCATGATAATCTATGAGGCGATGGTAAACCAGTATGCACCTCTTGATGCAGGTTCGTCAATTACCAACAATGCTAATATAAGCGGAGGCGGAATTACACCTGTTACCGTAGATGAGATAGTGAGTGCACAGACGGCACCGCTTTTGACAATTACCAAATCGATAAGCCCGGTTCCGGTTACCGAAAACGGAACGATCACTTACACCTTCCTTATCCAGAACGGTGGAAGTGCTGATGCCGATGCGGCTTCAGGTGTTACGGTATCGGATAATTTTGATCCGGTGCTTACTAATCTTACAGCAACGTATAACGGTACACCGCTTGTGCCGGGCACAGATTACACATATAATGAGACATCGGGTGAATTTGTGACAACAGCCGGCAGGATAACGGTACCGGCCGCAGCTTTTACACAGGATGCAACAACCGGTATATGGGCAATAAATCCGGGTGTCGGAACGCTTGTGGTAACAGGAACTATATAATATTTTATCCCGTGGGAGAATTCCTGCGGGATTTCCGTTTAAACATTGTCACATTATTGCAAAATATGTTAAAATATCAATTATCAGAATACATCACGGAGGAACACATATGGAATACGACGAGTCAGTCTTTAAAGAGAAAGCTAACCGGAGAGCAAGAAGAATATGGCTTATATTTGCCATTCTCCTTTCAGCCAATTACGGAAGCGATCTGGCAAACGGTTTATCTACATCAACATACTATATTATTTTTCTGGCATTATGCTGGATACCGATCATTTCAGGAGAAATATTACTTCGTGCCAAGGGTTTTGCAACCGAAGCATACAAGTATAATCTTGTAATCGGGTATGGTGTATTCTACACATTCGTGATATGTACAACGGAATCACCTATTGCTTTTACATATATTCTTCCGGTTACAAGCCTTCTTGTGTTATACAAGAACAAGAAATTCATGGTGACATGCGGAATTGTTAATTCGCTGATAATAGCCGGAAGTTCCGTGTACAGATATATGAACGGATTTAATACCGCGTCCGATCTGAAAAATTACCAGCTTGAGCTGGCATGTATCATATTATGCTATGTGTGCTATGTAATGTCCATAAAGCATCTGAATGAGTCCGACGGTGCAATGACGGACAGTATCAAGGCCGACCTTAAAAGGGTTGTAACCACGGTTGAGAAGGTTAAACAGGCAAGTAATTCAATAATGGACGGCGTGACGGTAGTCAGGGAACTGGCCTCAGAGAATTCACACGGTGCCAATATTGTCGTTGACAGTATGGACAGGCTCAGAGAGAACAATGAGAGGCTGCATAAGTCGACGGATTCATCCAGCCAGATGACTACGGATATTAATCTTCAGGTTAATAATGTTGTCGGAATGATTGATAAGATGGTGGCCCTTACCGCAGAGTCCGGCAAGCATGCCAGGGTAAGTTCATCGGATCTTGACAGCCTTATCGATACAACAAAGACGATGGCATCATTATCGGAAGAGATCGGAAATATACTCCGCACGTTTAAAGATGAATTTGCCATGGTAAAGAACGAGACAGGAACAATAGAAAATATTTCCGGACAGACCAATCTTCTTGCACTCAATGCTTCCATAGAGGCTGCAAGAGCCGGAGAGGCCGGAAAAGGATTTGCGGTTGTAGCCGATCAGATACGTTCGCTCAGTACAGATACAAGGGCGTCATCGGGGACAATCAAGGAGGCACTTACAAGGCTTGATGATACATCCGTCAAGATGACTGATTCCATAGAACAGACATTACAGCTTATACAGCTTACACTTGACAAGGTTATGCTTGCGGCCGGCAATATTGCTAAGATATCGGAAGATGCGGGTGAGCTTGATAACAATATCAGAATGATAGATACAGCCATCAAAGATGTTGAATCATCGAATATTCATCTTGTGGATAACCTGACTGAGGTAACCGGAATTGTTGCCGATATGACCGAGAGTGTCACGGACTCCAATGAAATAAGCAAGAGAATGCTCAGTAAATACGACGAAACCGCATCCAATATTAACTCAATCGAGAAAGTTGTTGAATCGCTTATGTGTGAACTTGGCATAGGCGGATTCATGGGCGTTGAGGATCTTCTGCCCGGTATGAAACTCATGGTAGAGGTTGGAACGGATAACAAGTATTATGGTGAGTTAATCTCACATGATGACGATGTCATGACGATAAGACTTAATAATGATGGTATCATTGCTGATAATACGGAGTGTAAGGTGCAGATTACAGTGGGCAATGTCCTTTATTGCTGGGATAAGGTCCGTGTCAAAGGAACCGGAGCGGCGAGAACCTACAGCGTATTTATTGAGTCCAGACCTAAGATAAATAACAGGCGTAAATATCCGCGTGTCGACATAGATAATTCCTGTACCGTCACGATTAAGGATACCGGCAGAAGTATAGAATGTAAGCTTGACAACATAAGTGCGAACGGTTTTGCATTTATTACAAGGGATGCATGTTTTATGGATCATAAGTCGGAAGAGATATCAATGGAGATACATGATTTTGTGCTTACAAGACATAACAGATTAGAAGGCCGTGTAATAAGATGCTCAGACGATGAAGGTTCGTATATTGTAGGATGCCAGATGCCTGAGGATGATTTCTTTATCAGGGATTATGTAAGCGAAAGACTCAAGAAAGAGAAAAACCAGAGAAAATAATGAATACAAGAGAAGAAGCATTGGAATACGGACTGACTTTTCCAGGAACTTATGTGGATGCGCCGTTTCATGACCGTAACTGGCAGTTAGTCAGGGTAAGGCCATCAGAAAAAGCTTTTCTGTGGACATATGAGCGTAATGGATACATTAACATTAATGTCAAGGTAAATCCTGAATGGCGGGATTTCTGGCGGGATGCTTTTGAGGCCGTGATACCCGGATGGCATCAGAATAAGGAACACTGGAATACGATAATTCTGGACGGAAGCATACCGGACGATACGATCAGAGACATGATAGCACAGAGCTATGATCTGGTTGCGGATAATCCGACAAAAAGGATATACGATGCCGTATGCAATATCCCGAAGGGAAAGGTGGCCACATACGGTCAGGTTGCGGCACTTGCGGGTAATCCTAAGATGTCAAGGGCTGTCGGCAATGCACTCCATAAGAATCCGGATCCGGACAGGATTCCGTGTTACAGGGTTGTCAATTCAAAGGGAGAGCTTTCGGGCGCATTTGCTTTCGGCGGTAAGAACATACAGGCGGAGAGACTTATGGCGGATGGAATAGAAGTTGTCAACGGCTGCGTTGATCTGAAAAAATACGGAATATAAAAATTAACACTTACATAATTTTGTAAAGTGTGTTAAGATGATATGTATTCAAATTTATATGGTTATAATTGGAAACGCACAATCCTCCGGGATGATAACGAACAACACATTCATTATTATTCAGGAGGATTTTTTTATGCCGAAAAATAAGTTTCAGGATGTCATATTTACGGCCATTATGGCGACAATAATGGTGTATGGTATGATAGTTTACAACGTTGCGTTAAATATGGGAGGAGTGTATGCCGCTACATTTACCGCGGCACTGCATGAGATGCCGATAATGGTGCCGATAGCATTTGTGTTGGAATTTTTCCTGGTTGGAAAGTTAGCAAGAAAACTTGCTTTTACAGTAATGAAACCGGATGACAGGCCGCAGTTTATCACATATGCAATTTCGATATGTATATGCTGTATAATGTGCCCGATAATGAGTTTTATTGCGACAATGCTTTTTAAGGACACGAAGAATTTCGCAACATTTATACAGACATGGGGAATGAATTTCCCAATGGCGATACTGTACCAGATGTTTTACTGCGGACCGCTTGTACGTCTGATTTTCAGACTTATATTCAGAGAGAAAAATAAGTAATCCTTTATTGCACTACACTTATTAATAAAATATGTAAGCGTAGTGCAATATTTTTGTGCATTATTCACAAAAATCGGAAACTAACTTGGTAAAAGTTGAAAGTGAGGAATAAATTTTATAAAAAGGTTGTAAATTGTATACCAGGTGGTATAATAAGGTGTTTTGTACACTTTATAGGAATGGAATGGAGAAGAAATGAAAAAATTTACACCCAAATTATATGATGTCCTTAAGACATCATATAGCAAAGAACAGTTATTCAAGGACATTATAGCCGGAATAATCGTCGCGATAATAGCATTGCCGCTTTCAATCGCACTCGCGCTTGCATCGGGAGTGCGACCGGAACAGGGAATCTACACGGCGATTTTTGCCGGCTTTGTTATATCCTTCCTTGGTGGAAGCCGCGTGCAGATTGCGGGCCCAACGGCCGCATTTGCGACTATTGTGGCCGGAATTGTAGCCAAAAACGGTATGTCAGGTCTTGTGACAGCGACAATTCTTGCCGGCATTATCCTTATAATAATGGGAATATTTAAGTTTGGTAATCTTATAAGATTCATACCTTATACGATAACAACAGGATTCACAATAGGAATTGCCGTTACTATTTTTGTCGGTCAGATAAAGGACTTCCTTGGTTTGACATTTACCACATCACCAATCGAAACAATCGATAAGGTCAAGGCGGTAGCAGCATCGATAGGTACTTTTAATTATCAGGCGTTGATTGTCGGAATTGTATCACTCCTTATACTTATTTTCTTGCCGAAGATAAAAATATTCAGCAAGATTCCGCCGTCACTTATAGCGGTAATCGTAGCAGTTGTCATGGTTAAAATCCTTAAGATGGATGTTAAGACAATAGGTGACTTATATACAATATCAAGCGCGTTTCCGAAACCGGCGTTACCGGATCTGAGTTATTCGGCGATCATTCAGCAGATTCCGAATGCATTTACGATAGCAATCCTTGCGGGAATTGAATCATTGCTTTCATGCGTGGTATCGGACGGTATGATAGGAAGCAGGCACAAACCTAATATGGAACTCATCGCGCAGGGCGCCGGAAATATTGTTTCCGCACTTTTCGGAGGTATTCCGGCAACGGGAGCAATCGCAAGAACTGCCGCAAACGTCAAGAACGGCGGCCGTTCACCGATAGCAGGAATGGTTCATGCCATAACACTTCTGGTAATACTTGTGGTTCTTATGCCTTATGCAGCATGGATTCCGATGCCGGCCATTGCTGCAATACTTTTTATCGTTGCATATAATATGAGTGGATGGAGGGAATTTATTTCTCTTATTAAAGATTCGCCAAAAAGTGATATAATAGTGCTTATAGCAACATTCGTTCTCACGGTCGTATTTGACCTTGTGGTTGCCATTGAAGTAGGAATGGTTCTTGCGGCGCTTCTGTTCTTAAAGAGAATGGCTGACGTGACGGAAATCAAGAGCTGGAAATATATTGGTGATGATATAGATGAGAATGATGATCCGGAGCACATTAATCTTAAGCAGGTTCCAAAGCATACACTGGTGTACGAGATAATCGGACCGATGTTTTTTGCGGCTGCCGACAAATTTCTGGAGATTTCAACGGGACCGGATACCAGAGTTCTTATAATAAGGATGCGTGGTGTGCCTGCAATGGATATGACGGCTCTACGTTCACTTAAGAAAATACACGCTCTCTGTAATAAGAAGGGCATAACATTGATTCTTTCGCATGTCAAAGAACAGCCGCTTCATATGATGGAAAAAGCAGGTTTTGCCGATGAAGTGGGAAGAGAGAATTTCTGCGCCAATATAGATGCTTCCATCGCAAGAGCACAGGAGATAGAATTGGGATAATACCAGGAGTGATGACAATGAAATATTCTGAATGTATAGACGCGGCGAGACCGCGTATAGGACAGTTCTGCAAGGCGTGCCCGGAATGTAACGGTGCAGCTTGCCGTAACCTTATGCCGGGTCCCTGAGCCAAGGGTATCGGAGACACTGCAATACGTAATTACAATAAGTGGAAGGAAATACGTATCAACATGGATACAATCGCCGAAAACGTTTCGGTCGATACGTCCTTAGAAATATTCGGCAGGAAATTTAAGTATCCTTTTATGGCAGGACCGGTCGGCGCGGTACAGCTTCATTACGGGGACTGCCTTGATGACGTCAGGTACAATGATATTCTTGTATCGGCGTGTGCCCGTGGCGGAATCGCTGCATTCACAGGTGACGGAACAGACGGCAATGTCATGATTGCAGCCACAAAAGCCATCAGGAATGCTGACGGTGTCGGAATACCGACCGTAAAACCATGGAACATAGATACAATCCGTGAAAAAATCAAACTTGTCAAGGAATCGGGCGCATTCGCCGTGGCTATGGATATTGATGCGGCGGGGCTGCCTTTCCTTAAGAATCTTACACCTCCTGCCGGCAGTAAAACGGTTGAGGAATTAAGAGAGATCATTGAAATGGTAGATGTGCCTTTTATTATAAAGGGTATCATGACGGCAAAGGGAGCCCTTAAGGCCAAAGAGGCCGGCGCATCCGCCATCGTGGTGTCCAACCACGGCGGCCGTGTGCTGGACCAGTGCCCCGCCACCGCTGAAGTCCTGCCGGAGATCGCTGCAGCCCTCAAGGGCACCGGCGTGAAGATCCTGGTGGACGGCGGCATCCGCACCGGTGTGGATGTGTTCAAGGCACTGGCCCTGGGTGCCGATGGCGTGCTGATCTGCCGCCCCTTTGTCACGGCCGTGTACGGCGGCGGCGAGGAAGGCGTGAAGTGCTACATCGACAAGCTGGCCGGGGAACTGGCCGACACCATGCAGATGTGCGGCGCTCACAGTCTGGCAGAGATCACCCCCGATATGGTGCGCGTATAAAACCGAAGAAAAACGGGAAAAGCCGGAGCATGCCTGCGGGTGTGCCCCGGCTTTGTTAAATTTTGTTGAAAAGATGGATGTACGAAATTTGGACGCTTGTGTATTGTCCAAAAATGCGCTACACTACAATCAACTGAACCGTAAACCGGATGCCTGCAGGCGGGAGTGCCGCCTGCTCATTTTTAGGAGGATCTATGAAAAAGAAAACCGAGCAGAATGCTGCGGGAGCGCCGCAGACGGGGAAAACGGCCGGTGCCGGAGCAGCCGGGTTCCTGAAAAAGAACTGGAAGTGGCTGGTCCCGGTGGCCTGCGTGGCCGTGCTGGGCGGTGTGTGGCTGCTCAAGCCCAAGGCCGACAAGCCTGCCAGCGTGGATACCAGCTATGTGGAGACCGCGCCGGAGCAGCGGGACCTCGTCAATGCCCTGAGCGGCACCGGCACCCTGAAGCCGGCGAATACTTATAATGTCAAGTCGCTGGTGTCCGGCAAGGTGCTGACCTGCAGCTTTGAGGAAGGCGATAACGTGGAAGAGGGCGATGTGCTCTACACCGTGGACTCCTCCGACGCCACCACCAAGGTGGAGCAGGCAGGCATCACCCTGCAGCAGGCCCAGCGCAACTACGACAAGACGGTGGACCGCCAGTATGTGCGCGCGGAAGTGGCCGGTGTCGTGAGCAGCCTGAAGGTCGCCAAGGGCGACGAGGTGACCAGCGGCCAGGAAGTGGCCGTGATCCGCGACAACTCCAAGATGACACTGGCACTGGAGTTCCCGGCGGCAGACGCAGCCGGTTTCTCGGTGGGGCAGAGCGCGGACGTGACGCTGGACGGTACCTTTGAGACCCTGACCGGCACCATTACCGCCGTCACCGGCACCGATGCCCTGAGCACCGGCAACCTGCTCACCCGCACCGTGACCATCTCGGTGCGCAATGCAGGCGGCCTGACCACCGCCCAGGCGGCCACCGCTACCGTGAACGGCGTGAGCGCCATCGGCGCGGCCACCTTCCAGTATCAGGCCGAGCGCACCCTGACGACGCTGGCCGCCGGTACGGTCACCGCCATCCATGCACGCGAGGGCGACAGCGTGAACAAGGACGACATCGTGCTGCAGATCAGCGGTGACGACCTGAGCGAGTCCATCCAGTCCGCTTCTGAGACCCTGCGCGGTGCGGAGCTGTCCATGCAGAGCACCCAGGACACCATGAACAACTACACCATCACCTCGCCCATCAGCGGCACCATCATCGAAAAGGCCGCCAAGGTGGGCGATGCCCTGAGCACGGGCAGCGACCTGTGCACCATCTACGATC